>Ga0302326_10011180_pt1 | contig 19356 bp, 13 predicted proteins | sample Palsa_T0_3_FD_202264 | JGI IMG/M metagenome (GOLD analysis project Ga0302326, IMG submission 202264) | Peat permafrost microbial communities from Stordalen Mire near Abisko, Sweden - Palsa_T0_3 | ecosystem: Environmental > Terrestrial > Soil > Palsa > Peat permafrost | place: Sweden: Abisko...
GATAGCCCGGCGTAATGAAGATATCCGTCTCGCCCCGAAACGGCGCGACCCGGCCCTCATCGTCGGCCGCACTCTCCAATGTGCGCAGCGATGTCGTTCCCACGCAGACGATGCGTCCGTCGCGAGCCGCATTGATGTTGCCGGCCGCGCGTTCATCGATCTCGGCCCATTCCGAATGCATGCGGTGCTCTTTTGTGTCGGCGGCACTGACTGGCAGGAACGTACCCGCGCCCACATGCAGGGTCACGCGCTCCTTGCCGACTCCGGCGGCTTCGAGCCGTGCGAATAGCTCCGGCGTGAAATGGAATCCGGCAGTCGGCGCCGCAACCGAACCTTCGCGCTCGGCATAGATGGTCTGGTAATCGCTCCGGTCCTGCGCATCTGCATTGCGCTTGCCCGCAATATAGGGCGGCAGTGGCATCTCGCCTTCGCACGCGATGGCCGTGTCGAGCTCCGCACCCGCGCAATCGAATTCGATCTCGACTTCGCCGCCCTCGCCGCGCTCGAGAACCCTCGCGTGCAATGCCATCCCCAACGCGAGAGTATCGCCGCTCGCGAGTTTGCGGGCCGGCCGCGCAAAAGCCAGAAAGCGCGCTGGCGCCAGCCTTTTGTGCAGCAGCACTTCGATGGCAGGTCCCTGCCCTTCGGCGCCCGCATGCGGCAGGCGCCGCCCGCGCAATCGCGCCGGGATCACTTTGGTGTCGTTCACAACCAGCAGGTCTCCGCCGCGCAGAAACTCCGGTAAATCGCCGACATGGGCGTGCAGCAAAAACCCATCTGCGTGGACGACCAGCAGCCGTGCGGATTCGCGCGGGCTCGCGGGCCTCAAAGCGATCAGCTCGGCCGGCAGGTCGAAATCGAACAGCGCCACATCCATGAGTCGCGACTTTAGCCGGTGTGGCGCGTGCGCGCGATCAGTGCCCGACGCTTTCGAGCACGGCTTCGATAATGCGATCCTGCGTCTGCTCGTCGAGATAAGGATGCATCGGCAGGCTGATCACGGTCTTGCTGATGCGCTCACTGACCGGCACGGGGGCGCTCGGGAAATGCGCATAGCCCTTTTGCGCGCGCAGCGGGATCGGATAATAGACGGCCGTGGGAATGCCCTTGGCCTTCAGATCGGCCTGCAGCTTGTCGCGGTCGGGGACCTGCAAAGTATATTGCGCCCAGGTCGACTGCGCGCCGTCGATCACGCGCGGCACGCGGATCTGGTTCGAGCGGCCCAGCGACTCGTTGTAGCGCTTCGCGATTCTGTCGCGCAGTTCGATCTCTTCCGGAAAAATCTTCATCTTCTCCAGCAGGATCGCCGCCTGGATGGTGTCGAGCCGCGAGTTCACGCCTATGCGCACGTTTTCGTACTTATCCACGCCCTGCCCGTGAATGCGGATGGAGCGCAGGATTTCGATCAGGTCATCGTCATTGGTGAAACTCGCGCCCCCGTCGCCGAAGCACCCGAGCGGCTTGGCCGGAAAGAAGCTGGTAGACGCCGCATCGCCGATGCCGCCTGCGCGCCGGTCATCGAGGAGCGCACCGAAGCCCTGCGCCGCATCGCAAAGCATCAAGAGCTTCTCGCGAGCAACGATCGGTTCGAGCGCGCGATAATCCGCCGCCTGACCGAACAGATCGACGGGCATCACAACGCGCGCTTTCAGCTTGCCGTCGCGTTTGACCATCGCGATGGCCGCTTCCAGGCTTGCCGGGTCCATGTTGTAGGTGTCTTCGAGCACATCGACGAAGACGGGCACAGCGCCCACGAGGGCCACCACTTCCGCGGATGCCGCAAAGGTGAAGGCCGGCACGAACACCGCGTCGCCCGGCCCCACATTCCACGCGCGCAGCACGATCATCAGCGCATCGGTCCCGTTGGCACAGGCGAGCGCGTGTTTCACGCCGGCGAAAGCTGCCAGCTTCTCTTCCAGTTCCCGGACCTGCGGACCCATCACCCACTGGCCGCCTTCGACGGCGGCCTCGATGGCGCGGGAAAGCGTTGCGCCCAAACGTCGGCGTTGCGCCTGCAGATCGATGAACGGAATGGTCATGGGAACTCCGGGTGCAAAACAGAGCGCGTTCTAGGCGACAGGCGGCCTGCTGACAACGCAGGCTCGGACACTAAATGTTTCGGAATGCGGCGCCGCCAGATTGATGGTTAGCGGTGCCGGCGCGAACTACTGCGCAACATCGGCCTCTACCTGCATTTTGAGGATTTTGTCGGGAGTGCCGCTGATCGCACCGTTGTTGTGCTCGCTTCCTTTTTTGATCGCGTCGACATGTTCCATGCCTTCGACCACCTTGCCCCACACCGTGTATTGGCGGTCCAGATAGCCCGCATCGCCGAAACAAATGAAAAACTGGCTGTTGGCGCTGTTGGGATTGTTGGTGCGCGCCATCGAAACGGTCCCGCGCACATGCGGCTCGCCGCTAAATTCGGCTTTAAGATTCTCGAGGTCCGAGCCGCCGCTTCCTGTTCCCGTCGGGTCGCCCGTCTGTGCCATGAAATCGGGAATGACGCGATGGAACACGACGCCGTCATAGAAGCCTTTGCGCGTCAGGTCCTTTATGCGCGCGACATGGCCGGGCGCGAGATCGGCGCGCAGCGCGATTACCACCGGGCCGCTCTTCAACGTCATGACGATCGTATTTTCGGGATCACGCGTCATTGCCCAGCCCTCTTCAGTTCGGCGCGTTTGATCAGAAGATCCGCCACGTGGGGAGAGAGGAACGGTGACACGTTGCCGCCCAGCATCGCGACTTCCTTCACCAACTTGGACGCGATCGCCAGATATCTGGGATCGGCCATCAGGAACACAGTATCGATATCGGGGGCGAGCCTCTGGTTCATGCCTACGATTTGGAATTCGTACTCGAAGTCCGACATGGCCCGAAGCCCGCGCACCACGACTTTGGCGCCAACCTCGCGCGCGAAGTCAACCTGCAAAATGTTGCCGAACGGTTTCACATCGATCGTGCCGCCGTCCTTAGTGAGCTGCGCCGCCTCGTGGCGCCACATCTCGACGCGCTCTTCGAGAGAGAACAGCGGATTCTTGCCTGTTCCCGTCCCCACCCCGATCACAAGATGATCGACGAGCTTGACTGCCCGCTTGACGACATCGATGTGACCGAGGGTCACCGGATCGAAGGTTCCGGGATAGAGCCCCACACGCTTCTTGGTCATTGCGTCCCCTCTTCTCCAGGTCCGGCCTCGCCGGCAGCTTCCTCGATGCGCTCCACCGAAACCACGCGCTCGCCCTCGTCCAGCCGGAACACCACGACACCTTGCGCCGCACGGCCCTGAACGCTGATGCCCGTGACGCCCACGCGGATGGTCTGGCCCTGATTGCTGATCAGCATCAGATCGTCGGAATCATCCACCGGGAAGCCCGCGATGATCGCGCTGTTCTTGCGGCCCATGCCCATCGCGACGATACCGGAGCCCCCTCGCCCCGTGACGCGATATTCGTAGGAACTCGTGCGCTTGCCGAAGCCGTTTTCGGAAATCGCAAGCACGAATTGCTCGCGCGCGCCCAATTCGGCGTAGCGCTCGGAGGACAAGGTCGCCTCTTCGCCGCCGGCATCCTCGTCGTCGGCTGCATCTTCGATGGGTGCCTCTGCCTCTTCGCCAAGGGCGGCTCTGCGCGCCGCACTCGCCTGCTTGAGATAAGCGCGGGCTTCGGCCGTCGTGGCATCGGAATGATGCAGGAGAGACAGGCTTACGACCTCGTCGCCGGCTGCCAGCTTGACGCCGCGCACGCCAGTCGAGTCGCGGCCCTTGAACACGCGCACGTCGCCGATGGCGAAACGGATACATTTGCCCGAATGCGTGGTCAGCAGGATATCGTCGCGATCCGTGCAGGTCTGCACGCCCACGATGCCGTCGCCCGGTTCCAGTTTCATCGCGATTTTGCCGTTGCGATTGATGCTCGCGAAATCGGACAATTCGTTGCGCCGTACGTCGCCCGATTTGGTGGCGAACACCACGTTGAGCGCTTCCCACTCGGATTCGTTCTCCGGGAGGGGAAGAATGGTCGTGATGCGCTCGCCTTCCTGGAGAGGCAGCAGGTTCACCATCGCCTTGCCGCGGCCCTGGATCGGCGCCTCGGGCAACCGCCATACTTTCAGCTTGTACGCCATGCCGGTCGACGAGAAGAACACCAGCGGCGCATGCGTCGAGGCCACGAAGATATGCGTGACGAAATCTTCCTCGCGCGTCGCCATGCCGGAGCGGCCTTTGCCGCCGCGCCCCTGCACGCGATATTCGGCCAGTGGCGTGCGTTTGATATAGCCCGCATGGGTAACGGTGACGGCGACATCCTCGCGCTCGATCAGGTCCTCGTCTTCGACCTCGATCTCGGCTTCCACGAGTTCGGTCAACCGCGGCGTGGAGAATTCGTTTTTGATGTCGTTCAGTTCGTCACGGATGATCGCGAGCACGCGGCCCCGGCTGCGCAAGATATCGAGATAGTCGGCGATGGCCGCCCCGAGTTTCGTCACTTCGTCGCCGATCTCGTCGCGGCCAAGCGCGGTCAGCCTTGCCAGACGAATTTCGAGGATCGCCTTGGCCTGCTCTTCGGAGAGCTTGATCGATTCCCCGTCCAGCATCATGTGACGCGGGTCTGCGACGAGGGCCACCAGCGGCGCCACGTCGCGCGCGGGCCAGATCTTTTCCATCAACTGCGTTTTGGCGGTCGCCGTATCCGGCGCCGCTCGGATCAGCGCGATCACTTCGTCGATATTGGCGACGGCGACGGCGAGACCTACCAAGATATGGGCACGGTCGCGGGCCTTGGCGAGATCGAAGCGGGTGCGCCGCGTCACCACCTCTTCGCGGAATGCCACGAAAGCGCCAAGCAGCTCCTTCAGATTCATCAGGATCGGCCGGCCGTTGTTCAACGCCAGCATGTTGACGCCGAACGACATCTGAAGCTGCGAATAGCGATAGAGCTGATTGAGCACCACCTCCGACGAGGCGTCGCGCTTGAGCTCGATCACCACACGCATGCCGTGGCGGTCGCTCTCGTCGCGCAATTCGGAAATGCCTTCGACCCGCTTGTCGCGCACGAGCTCCGCGATACGCTCGATCATGGTCGCCTTGTTCACCTGATAGGGAATCTCGGTGACAATAATTGCTTCGCGGTCCTTGCGCAGCTCCTCGATATGGCACTTCGCGCGCATCAATATCGAGCCGCGACCGCGGGCAAGTGCCGCACGGGCAGCCTGTTTGCCGATAATCAGCGCGCCGGTGGGAAAATCGGGGCCGGGCACGATCTCGGTGAGCGCTTCCATCCCGATCGAGGGATCGTTGATATAGGCAAGCGCCGCATCGATCACTTCGCCCAGATTGTGCGGCGGCACGTTCGTTGCCATGCCAACCGCGATGCCGCTCGCCCCGTTCACCAGCAGATTGGGAAAGCGCGCGGGCAGCACAACGGGCTCGCGCTCGGACGCATCGTAATTGTCCTGGAACTCGACGGTGTCTTTCTCGAGATCCTCGGTCAGCGCGTGCGCGATCTTGGCGCGGCGCACTTCGGTGTATCGCATCGCGGCGGGCGGATCGCCGTCGACCGAACCGAAATTGCCCTGGCCGTCGATCAATGGCACGCGGATCGAGAAATCCTGCGCCATGCGTGCGAGCGCGTCGTAAATCGATTGATCGCCATGCGGATGATATTTGCCGATCACGTCGCCCACGACGCGGGCGGATTTGCGGTACGGCTTGTTCCAGTCGTAACCGTTTTCGTGCATCGAATAGAGAATACGGCGATGCACGGGCTTGAGCCCATCGCGTGCATCGGGAAGCGCCCGCGACACGATCACGCTCATCGCATAGTCGAGATACGACTTGCGAAGCTCGTCCTCGATGGCAATCGGGCTGACGCTGCCGCCGCTCGCAGGCGGGGCGCCGTCAGGAGTTTCGTCGCTCAAAATGCGTTCCTCAACTGGGCCAGTTCAGGCCGCGGAAGAGGGCCCGATTTCCAGCCCGTTTCGTAGCACTTCTCAGGTCAATTCTGCCAGCAAAACCGTGCATTTCAGGGCCGCGGCGCGGCACTATGCGCGGGGTTTGCGGAAAGCTTCGCAAGCTCCGCCATGACCCGGCCCATATCGTAGGCATACATCAGCCGCGAGCCGTCTTTCATGTCATTGTATCCGAAGACGATACCCACGATGTGACCGTCGGATGCATCGGCCACGGGTCCGCCGCTGAAGCCCGGCCCGGCCGGAGCCGAGAAGGTGAAGACCTGTTGGATCGGACAGTTTGGGCAGCGCGCCTCGACGGGCGAGGCGAGGTCTCGGACTGTCCCTCGCGCCCGCCGCAACTCGCTTTTGGCGCCCTGGCCATAAGCAATGACGGCTTCGCCGACCGAGGGGCGGCCGGTCGGTGGAGCGATCGCGCCGGGCTTTCGGAAATAGAGCAAATCATAATCGGTCGACGTTCCAATCACATCCACGTTCGCCATCAGATTGGCATTGTGGGCATTTGTCGCCGCAATGCCGGGTGCCACGATGGTCGCTGCGCCATGCACTTCAAGAACGAGATCGGCCGGCCCGTCCAGCGGCAGATAGGCGCTCGCGACGGACGAATTGACGAACCCGCCGGCTGCTTCGCCGGCGGATTGGGGCGCACATGCGCCGATCCCGCACACCAGCGCCACAACAACAGCGTATCGCGCAGACATTGAACGCGGCGCCGACCTAGAACGGAATCTCGTCGTCCATCTCGCCACGCTCGAAGCTGGCCGGCGCGTCTCCGCCGCCACTGCGCGTACCACCGCCTCCGGCACCGCCGCCCTCGCCCCGCGCATCCAGCATCACGAGCTCGCCGCGGAACCGGTTCAGCACGATCTCCGTCGAATATTTTTCCGCGCCGTCCTTGTCGGTGTATTTGCGGGTCGACAGCTGGCCTTCGAGATAAACCTTGGAGCCCTTGCGCAGGTATTGCTCGGCGACCTTGGCGAGGTTCTCGTTGAAGATCACCACGCGGTGCCATTCGGTACGCTCCTTGCGCTCGCCCGAGGACTTGTCGCGCCAGCTTTCCGAGGTCGCGACCGACAGATTGACGACGGGCTCGCCCGACGTCATGCGCCGCACATCCGGGTCGCGGCCCAGATTGCCCACCAAAATCACCTTGTTGACGCCCGCCATTGCCGGTCCTTCCCAAACTTTGAAGCGCGCAACCTAGCCCCGGCTTCCCCCGGCCGCCACGGCACGCAGCTTCCCACACTCCCAATGTTCTTATTATGTTCTCACCGAAAGAAGTCAATCCCCAGCTATTTATTTGCGCACAAGCGAGCGCGACGCGGAACTAGCCTGACGAGACCCGACGCCGTTCAAATCTCGTTCGATTTTTTTGCGCGAAAATTTTGGTGCCTGTTTTCCATTCGAAATTTCCAAGAAATCCGCCGCGTTCTCCCTTCATAACAGGCAAAAACCTACCTGATCTTTTGCCTGTTATCCGCGCGGCATTTTTCGCGCCATGGTTGTGCGCCGAACGGACAATCGAAGCATGCGCGCACGTCGGACGGACGCTGCGTGGCGAGTGCCCGCGTGCAACCACCGAACGCTCAAATCGCGCGCGCTCGATCGTCATGGGAAATCGCGACATCCGCCTCGTCCCATAATGTTCACTTTTCGTTCCTGTGCAGTGTAACCTGGCGCCATATCGGTTTACTTGTCAACCGGTGTGGCAGAAAATTTGCGACCGCCCTAGCCAGCTGCGATCTTCGCGACGCGGTCCAAGTCCTTGAGCAATTCATCCGGCAGGGCGAGGTCCGCCGCCGCAAAGTTCTCCCGCAAATGTGCGACCGACCCCGTTCCCGGAATCAGAAGGATGTTCGGCGCGCGATGCAGCAGCCAAGCGAGCGCCACCTGCAGTGGCGTGGCGCCAAGGCGCGCGGCGACCTCGAACAAGACCGACGATTGCAGCGGCGTGAATCCGCCCAGCGGAAAGAACGGCACATAGGCGATGCCGTCGTGCGCAAGCTCGTCTATCAGCGCATCGTCTGCCCGATGCGCCAGATTGTAAGCGTTCTGTACACAGACGATCTCGCATATCCTGCGTCCATCGGCGACTTGTTTGGCCGTGACATTGCTCAATCCGATGTGACGTACGAGGCCCTGCCGCTGGAGATCGGCCAGTACGGTAAGCGGCGCCTCGAGCGAACCTTCTACGGGCCCGTGAATACCGAGCATGCTGCGCAAATTGACCACCTCGAGCACGTCGAGGCCCAGATTGCGCAGATTGTCGTGCACGGCCGCCGTCAGTTCCGCGCGCGAGAACGCCGGCATCCACGAGCCGTCCGTGCCGCGCTTGGCGCTGATCTTGGTGACGATGACGAGATCTTTGGGATAGGGCGCGAGCGCTTCGCGAATGATCTGGTTGGTGACATGCGGGCCATAGAAATCGCTGGTGTCGATATGGTCCACGCCGCTGGCGACGGCCTCGCGCAGCACCGCCAACGCCGCGTTGCGATCCTTGGGCGGCCCGAACACGCCCGGCCCGGCGAGCTGCATGGCGCCGTAGCCCATGCGCTTCACCTTGCGCTTGCCAAGGGAAAAGGTGCCGGCTTTGTCGACGTTGGTCATGATGTTCTCCTTCAAGATTGACAGATAGACCTCTCGCGCCGGTTCCCCACCCGCCCCTTTGGAGCGCGGGCATCCTGCCCGCATGGAATAAGGCGTTTGCACCAGAGCGGGCAGGATGCCCGCGCTCCGACGCTTTCCCTAATTCGGATGCCTCATCGGACACGCCGCTTCCGTGTGATAACACGCGCCGGCGTCCACCGACTGCGCGGACAGCCAGGGTTCGGTGAGGCCGTAACCGATCGCCGGACTGTCGGCTTCGAGCGCGAAGTTCGCGCCGATCGGCTGCTTCGCCTCGTTTCCCGTCGCGCCAAGTCCGACATTGATCCAGGCCGGACTCGTCGCGCACTGATTGGCCGCGCAGGAATACGTATCCGCATTGAACATCGGATTCTCGCCGGTCGGCGAATCCTGGCCGAAATTCGCCCAGCAGGAATTCTGGCCGCCCTGCAATTGCGTGATGTTGTAGCTGAAATTGTCTGCTGGCTCACCTGCAATGCCGCCGCCGATCATCGCACTGTTGAATTGCGTGTAGGGTTTTTCGCCGAACGCGCAGCCCTTCTTTCCGGGCGCCAACGGAATCGCAACCACAAGATTGTTCACGATCGTGTCGCCATAGCTTTGATTGGTATCGATGCCCGCACGCGCCGCGCCCACATTGTTGGGATCGAGATATTGGTTGTAGACGGTGTTGTTCGCAGCCGTCACATCTTCGGAAAAGAAGATGTGAACCCCGCCTCCCCCATTGTTGTAGACGACATTGAACGCGACGAGCGTGGGCTGCGTATAGCTCACAGTATTGCCGTTGCCGGTGCTGAAGGAATCCATGATGATTCCGTTGCCGTCGGTGTCGCTGCCCTTGCAGGTGTTGCGGTTGTTGTAGACGACGTTCCACGCCACGACATTGTGGAACGGAAAGCTCGGCCCCTGCAGTCCGATCAGGTTCAGCGCGGCATTGTTGCGCGCGTTGGTGTCGTCGGGCTTCGGCGTGTAGTTCGCAATCGCCTTCGGCACGACATAGGACAGGCCCGAGCCGTAGATCTGCCCGTCACAGAAGATTCCGTTGTCGTGAATCGTGTTGTGCGAGGAGATGTAATATTCGCCGTCGGCCTGATCGATCCCGCCTTCGCCGTAACCCGAGATGATGTTGTTGAGCATCATCCAGTGATGACAGGTGGCGGCCGTCGCCACATTGCCGTCCCAGCACGAGATCGCCACGGAATATTGGTAAGACGCGTTCGCGGTGATCTTGAACCCATCAAAGATCAGATAGGCCGGATGTTTGGTGCCCGCGCCGGTCAGTGTCGCGTCGAAGGCGCCGGTCGTCCAGCCGGCCGCCGTGATGTTGCAGGCGTCGAGCTTCGTGCAGCGATAGACGACATATCCGTCCGATGTCGCACGCTTGCCGCCTGTGGTGAGCGACACCCCGCCCGCATAAGTGCCCGGTGCGACATTGATGCAGGATCCGGCTGCGGCGCCGCTGGTCGGCATCGAGTCGTTCGCGTGCTGCAAGGTCAGCCACGGCGTGCTCGTGCTGGTGCCGCTGTCGGAGTCGCTGCCGGTGGCGGAGACGTAATAGTTCGTCACGCAAGTGTAATAGGGATGATTGAAGAGCTCCGCGCTGGGACCGGGGGCGTTGACCACGGCGACTGCATTCGCGCTTGCGGCCGATACTATCGCGAAAAGCATACCGATGAAAACTGTCTGCAAGAACCCAAGCATCGCGCTCCTCGCCATTTGTTCCATCGACAGTATATCCGTTTTCCAAGAAATGTTCTTCCCTCTCTCCCTTCGGGAGAGAGTGTTGGGGCGAGTGGGTCTCAACGCCTGGTAGTTTGCGCAAAAGAATCTCCGTCGCGCCGCCTTATGATTCACTTCGACATTTGATTTGCGATCGCGACCCATCGACCCTGCCCTCTCTCCCGACGGGAGAGAGGGAAAACAACGCAAACCGCATCACATCGCCTGTTCAAACAACGGCTCGAGTTCCTTCGCCCCTTTGACGGTCAGGTGATGCTCGTCGCGATAGATCGGAAGTCCGTTGAATGCGACCTTGCAGGTGTCACCGGGACACAGGATTTGATCCGGATAAACCACCGTGACGCCATAGACGGCTTTGAGATGCGCGAGTTCGTCGAGAACGAAACTCTGGCGTTGGAGATAGAGCGATTTGGCGAGGCTGGGCATGCCGTAGTTCTTGGCGAAACGGAGCCGCGCGAGGACCGGAGGCACGGCCCAGCCGATTTCGGGAACCGAAGCCACGATTACGACCTTCTTTCCCGCAGCTACAAGCGCGCTCACGGTGCGTTCCAGCCCCCGCGCAAACACCGCGCGGTTGTTGGCTTCCGTCGCGCCGGTGGAAAAATCGTCGACGAAGGTGATACGGCCGTGCGGCTCGCTGCCATAGGTCGAACCTTCCGCGTCCTTTCCCCAACGCGCTTCGAGGATCACTTCGGAGATGTTTTTCCGTAGCGCGATCTTCAGCGCTTCGTCGTTGAAATCGCGGCAGCCCGGCACGTCGAGGCGGTCGACGCCCAACAGCGGCGGGCAGCTCGCGGCTCCCGCAAACAACCCTACGCGACCTCTCTGCGAGGCCACGTCTTCCACCGCCGGCAAGATCGCATCCGCATGGGAATCGCCCCACAGAAGATAGCTGGGCGCGGCCGCGCCGTTGCCGATGCGGCAGAGCTTGTCCTCGCGCAGATCCTGCGCACTCAAACCGAAGCAGCGATAGATGCGCGGCTCGTGATCGTTTTCCTCGGCAAGGATGGCGCGGACATCGGGACGCAAGCGCTCGGGAAATCCATTGTCCGAGACCGCGAACATCGCACAGGCCGCCGTCGCCGCCATCGCGGCCACGGCACCGGCCAGCAGCGTACGGCGCGACACGCGGAAGCTACGCGCGCAAAACGGCTTCTCGACGAACTGCCACGACAAAACGGCCAACGCGAAGGACAGCGCGACGAGACACGCGCTTTCGAGGTTCGTCAGATTTCGGAAGGCGAGATAACGCGTGAGCACCAAAACCGGCCAATGCCACAGATACAGCGAATATGAGATGAGACCCACGAACACGACGGGCCGCAGGGAGAGGGCTTTGCCGGTCCAGGTTTCACCAAAACTCGTCGCGTAAATGATGAGCGCGGCACCGGCGCAGGGTATCAGCGCGGCAGGTCCCGGAAACGGCATCTCGGGATTGAACGCAACGACCGCAAATCCGATCAGCAGAATCCCAAGCACGGCGAGCGCTTCGGCGATCGCGCGATTGGCGAGCGCCGGGATCGCGCCCAGCGCCAGCAATGCGCCCAGCATCAATTCCCACGCACGCGCGGGCAGCAGATAGAACGTCGCCGAAGGCGCATGCGCGACGCCCCAGATGCCAAGCGCGAAAGATGCCGCGAAGATCGCGCCGACCGCTCCGAGCAACCAGGACGTCCGCCGGAACGCGAGCAGGACGAGCGGGAACAGCAGATAGAACTGCTCCTCGACCGCGATCGACCACAAATGCAGGAGCGGCTTGCCCGCGGCCGCCACATCGAAATAGCCTGCCTCGTTCCAGAATTCGAAATTCGATGCGAACGCCGCGGTCGCGAGCAGGCTTTTTGCATAGCGCACGAGATCGTACGGAAAGAGAATAATGCCGGCCGCAACCGAAGCCACCGCAAGCATTGCGAACAGCGCCGGAAAGATGCGCCGGACGCGCCGCTCGTAGAACCGCACGATCGAGAAGCGGCCGTCTTCCATCTCGCCATGGATCAGGGCCGTGATCAGGTAGCCCGAGATGACGAAAAAGACATCGACGCCCACGAACCCGCCGCGAAACGGACCCAGGCCGTAGTGGAACAGGACGACCGGCAGAATCGCCAGCGCCCGCAACCCGTCGATCTCCGGCCGGTAGCTCAGCGCGTGCGCGCTCACGCCGCCAACGGGTGGCCCGTTGAAAAAAGCCCGTTCCACAACCACTTGAACCCTGCCCCACATTTGACGGCGGCGAGATAACGCCGAACCCCGCAGATCGTGCAAGGCGAATCACCGCAGAGCAGCGATGGACAATTCGGTCCGAGTCGGACTAAAGAGTGTTCGTTGTTTGTTCTGTCGTTCGACCGCAAGGAACCCGGCGCTTGCCGGGCCCGAGGCCGATAGCACAAGCTAGCCGTTTCGACCCGGGAACCCATGCTGAAAAACATCTCCATTCGCGGCGCGCGCGAGCACAATCTCAAGAATATCGACGTTGAGATTCCGCGCGACACGCTGACCGTCATCACCGGGCTGTCCGGCTCGGGCAAATCCTCGCTCGCCTTCGACACGATCTATGCCGAGGGCCAGCGGCGCTATGTCGAAAGCCTTTCGGCCTATGCGCGCCAGTTCCTGGAGCTGATGCAGAAGCCCGATGTGGACCATATCGAGGGCCTTTCGCCCGCGATCTCCATCGAGCAGAAGACGACTTCGCGCAATCCGCGCTCGACCGTCGGCACCGTCACGGAGATCTACGATTATCTGCGGCTGTTGTTCGCGCGGGTGGGCGTGCCCTATTCGCCGGCCACGGGACTGCCGATCGAAAGTCAGACCGTCAGCCAGATGGCCGACCGGATTCTCGCGCTCGACGAAGGTACGCGCCTCTTCCTGCTTGCGCCCATCGTGCGCGGCCGCAAGGGCGAATACCGCAAGGAATTGCTGGAGCTTCAGAAGAAGGGATTCCAGCGGGTCAAGGTGGACGGCAAATTCTACGAGATCGGCGAAACGCCCGCGCTGGACAAGAAGATCAAGCACGATATCGAAGTCGTCGTTGACCGCATCGTCGTCAAGAAGGATATCGGCAACCGGCTGCCGGATTCGATCGAAACGGCGCTCAATCTGTCCGAGGGCCTCGTCATCGCCGAATTCGCCGACGCGAAGGAGAAAGGCGAGCCGAAGCGGCTTCTGATGTCGTCGAAATTCGCCTGCCCGGTTTCCGGCTTCACGATTTCGGAGATCGAGCCCAGGCTGTTCTCGTTCAACAATCCGCATGGCGCGTGTCCCACCTGCGACGGATTGGGCACGCAGCTTTATTTCGATCCGGCGCTCGTGGTGCCGGACGAGACGGTGACGCTCAAGAATGGCGCGCTGTCGCCCTGGCACAAATCGTCGTCGCCCTATTATCTGCAGACGCTCGAGGCACTCGGCCGCCACTACAAATTCTCGCTCAACGAGCCCTGGGAAGACCTGCCCAAGCGTGCGCGCGATATCATCCTTTATGGCTCCGGCGAGGACGAGATCAAATTCATCTATGACGACGGGTTGCGCCGCTACGAAACGAAGAAGACCTTCGAAGGCGTCATTCCGAACATGCAGCGCCGCCACAAGGAAACCGATTCCTCGTGGATTCGCGAGGAGATGGAGCGCTATCAGGACACGAGCCCCTGCGACGTCTGCAAAGGCTACCGGCTGAAACCGGAAGCGCTGGCGGTCAAGATCGCGGGCAAGCATATCGGCGAAGTGTGCGCGCAATCGATCAAGCTTGCGGACACCTGGTTCCGCGATCTCGACAAGGACCTCACGAAGAAGCAGCAGGAAATCGCGGCGCGCATCCTCAAGGAGATTCGCGCGCGGCTCAAATTCCTCAACAATGTCGGACTCGACTATCTGACTCTGGCGCGCGGTTCGGGCACGCTCTCCGGTGGCGAAAGCCAGCGCATCCGGCTCGCGTCGCAAATCGGTTCGGGACTGACGGGCGTACTCTATGTGCTCGACGAACCTTCCATCGGGCTGCATCAGCGCGACAATGCCAAGCTGCTGGAATCGCTCAAGGGCCTGCGCGATCTGGGCAACAGCGTGATCGTCGTGGAGCATGACGAAGAGGCCATCCGCCAGGCCGATCATGTGATCGATATGGGATTGGGTGCCGGCATCCATGGCGGGGAGATCATCGCCGAGGGCACGCCCGCCGACATCATGCGCTCGCCGAAAAGCCTCACGGGAAAATACCTCGTGGGCATCGAGCAGATTCCCGTTCCCGCCAAGCGCCGCAAGCCCGCTTACGACCGCTGGCTGAAGGTCGTGGGCGCGCGCGGCAACAATCTGAAGAACGTGTCGGCGCAGATTCCGTTGGGCACCTTCACCTGCATTACCGGCGTGTCGGGCGGCGGAAAATCGACATTGGTGATCGAGACGCTTTACAAAGCCGCCGCGCGAAAACTCAATGCCGCGCGCGAACATCCCGCACCGCACGATCGCATCGAAGGCCTCGAATTCCTCGACAAGGTGATCGACATCGACCAGTCGCCCATCGGACGCACGCCGCGGTCCAATCCCGCGACCTATACGGGCGCGTTCACACCCATCCGCGACTGGTTCACGGAGCTGCCGGAATCCAAGGCGCGCGGTTATGCGGCCGGGCGCTTTTCGTTCAATGTGAAAGGCGGGCGCTGCGAGGCCTGCCAGGGCGACGGCGTCATCAAGATCGAGATGCACTTCCTGCCCGACGTGTATGTGCAATGCGACGTCTGCAAGGGCAAGCGCTACAACCGCGAAACGCTGGACGTGAAATTCCGCGGGTTTTCGATCGCCGACGTGCTCGACATGACGGTGGAAGCCGGCGCGGAGCTGTTCAAGGCCGTGCCCGCCATCCGCGAAAAGCTCGATACGCTCGCGCGCGTCGGTCTTGGCTATATTTCCATCGGCCAGCAGGCGACGACGTTGTCGGGCGGCGAAGCCCAGCGGGTGAAGCTGTCGAAGGAATTGTCGCGCCGCGCCACGGGCCGCACGCTCTATTTCCTCGACGAGCCGACCACCGGTTTACATTTCCATGACGTGGCAAAGCTGCTCGAGGTGCTGCACGAGCTGGTCGACAACGGCAACACCGTTGTGGTGATCGAGCACAATCTCGAAGTGATCAAGACGGCGGACTGGGTGGTCGATCTCGGTCCCGAAGGCGGAGACGGCGGCGGCGAGATCGTGGCGGCCGGCACGCCGGAAGACGTGGCCAAGGTCGCGCGGTCCTATACCGGGCAGTATCTCAAACCGCTCCTCAAAGGCCGCGCGCAGGAGAAGATCGCGCCTTCGCGAAGACAGAGGGCGGCGGAGTAATTGCCTCTCCCACTGCGGGGGACTGGAGAAAGCAAGCGCCGGCGTCACCCCGGCGGCGTATATTCTTCTTGTGGTGCGGCGCTCATGGCGCCAACGGGATCGAGCGGTGGTGCTTCAGGTGTGTATTCCACAATCGTCGGCGCTTCCTGGGTGTGCACTGCTTCGCCGTGTTCCACTCCGGCATCCGCAGCGGCTTCGGCGTGCTCGCCGGCCGCTTGATACTCTTCCGCCTGGGGCTGTTCGGCCGGATGTTCGACGGCAGCGGGCGCTTCCGGCACGTGCTCTTCCGGTTGCGCCGGAGCCTCCTGGTAAGAGGCCGGCGCTTGCGCCCGCAGATCGCGACCCTCTGCGGGGATATCCTCCGGCTGCGGCGCGGCGAAGGCGGGCATCGTCGTGTCGGACGCGGCGCGCGAGGCCAGATCTTCGCGCAGCACTGCACTGCGCTGATCGCCCGGGCGCGTGTCGCCGAAAGCGCGCGGATCGGCAAACGCCATCGCGGGTTCGCGGAACACGGCAGCCGGCGTTGCCTCCGTTGCGGTTTCAACCGCGGCGGCATCCGCCAGTTCTTCATAGGCCGAGGCGGACGCGCCCGCGAACAGGGCCTGCAGAACGACGAGGCCGCCCGCCAGAATTGTCGCGAAGATCGCGATGTGATGCGGCTCGACCGTATAAAAAGCCTGCATGCCGCTCGGCAGCGTCTTGCCCATTTGCAGGCCGCCGAAAGTCGTTTCGCAAGTGGCCAGCAACAGCGTCGTGGGGAGACCGGTCACGAGATAGGTGAAGGCGATCCGCCAGAAATTACCGCGGCTCAGCTGCCCGGCCCGCACGAGCTTCACATGCTTCTCCGCCGCCGCCATGGGCGACAGCAGGAAACCGAGACGCGACGCCACCACCAGAAACACTGCCGCCGCGACGGCGCCCGCACCCAGGTCCAGCCACAGCTGGAAGGGGATGCCGGCAAAATTCAGTTGAAGATGCTGCGTCTCCGCGTAGCGGGCCGCCGTGGTCACGGCGATTCCCGCGGCGAAGGCCAGCGCGACCAGGGCGCAGACCACCACCGCATAGAAGCGCAGCAGCGCAAAGAACATCCGCGTCTCGCGGGGACCCACGACGAAATGCGCGGCGACCGGTTCGTCGCGCAACCCCATCGCCTCGCGCGTGAGAGGAACGGCGATGACGGCGCCCAGAAACGCCGTCACGGCGATGAGGGCCAGGAAATAGAAAAACGCATATTCGCCCAGGAGGCCCGCATCGGACGGTATGGCGCTTTGCATGGCGCCACTCATGCGCCGGATCAGAAAGGTCGCCGCCACCGCATAGAACAATGCGGGCAGCCAGCTCAGACCGAGAACCTGGAACAACCGCCCGAACAAGAACCCATAGGCACGCGCAATACCGTGCCGGACGGAAATCTTCGCCATGACACCCCCGCCGCTTTTCGCGACTTTTCCGAACCCGATGATGCGCAATCTGCATGAATCCGGCGCGACGGTCCACCATGACGAACCCGGTCGCCGCAATTTTCCCGGGGCGATGGCGGCGGCAGGGCGGGAACCGGCCCCGGATCGGCCCGAACGGCTTACAAAATAGGCAAATGGCGGGCCGGGAACCTCGAGACGCGCCTATCCGTCCGCGAACGAGGCGTCATAGCGCTTCTGCATCTCTTCCGTGCTGACCGCTTCCTTGCGCGTTGCGAGGAACCATTGATGGCCGAACGGATCGGCAATCATGCCGGACCGGTCGCCATAGAACTGGTCCTGTGCGGGGCGCAGGATCGTGGCGCCTTCGGCCACCGCCCGCGCCATCGTGGCATCCACATCTTCGACATAGAGATGCAGCTTCACGGGTGTGCCGCCGATCGTCGAAGGGCTCAGCGCGCCGAAAGCCGGCGACTCGTCGGACAGCATGATGCCGCCATCGCCGATGGCCAGTTCCGCGTGGCCGATGCTGCCGTTCGGGTTGGCGATCCGGAACTGCTCTCTGGCGCCGAGAACCTTGCTGTAGAACGCGATTGCGGCTTCCGCGCCCTTCACCGCGAGATAAGGCGTAAGCGTGAACGGGCCTTTCGGTGACAGAGATTTCGCCATGTCCGGCTCCCTTGCAGTGCGTCTTGAATTACGTTACGTAACGTAACGATATTCGAAAACGAGTCAAGCGTGGCCGACGAAAAAAAATCCAGCCGCGGCCGTCCACGCGATACGACGGCGCGGAAGAACATTCTCGCCGCGGCGGCGGCCTTGCTCGACGAAGGCGGCCTCGGCGCGGTCACCATGGAGGCGATTGCCGCGCGCGCCGGCGTGGGCAAGCCCACCATCTATCGCGCCTGGCCGAATGCGCAGGCTGTGGCGATGGCGGCCTTCCTGGAAACGGCGGATCCGCCGCCGCAGGGAAAGAGTGCGCGCAGCCCGCTTGAAGCGTTGCGCCGACAATTGCGGAAAGTCGCGGGCGTATTCGCCACGCGCGCGGGCCGCAACACGGCAATGATGATCGCGGCCGCGCAGAACGACAGCGAGCTGGCGAAAGTGTTCCGCAATCATTTCATCCTCAAAAGCCGCGAGGAAGGCCGCATGCTGCTCGCGGCCGCGATCGCCGCGCGCGAATTGCGCAAGGATACGGATATCGAAACGGCGCTCGATCTCATCTATGCGCCGCTCTATTTCCGCCTGCTCATCGGGCACGGGCCGCTCGACGCGGCGTTCACCGACGGCATTCTCGATATGGCGCTCAAAGGCCTCGCGCCGCGACGCGGTTTCCCCTGATAAACAGGGGAAATAACAGGGGAGACTTTGGAGCGCGGCCATCTTGGCCGCATCGGACTCGACGCATGCACCAAAGCGGGCTGGAAGCCCGCGCTCCGAAGCTTCCGCGCGGGTGACGCGTGCCGGATTCAACGCGAAATCTCCCGAAATTTTTTTCACAAAAAAATCTCTTTGCCATTTAAACACTTGGGGCGAGAGAACAGGGCTTTTTCGCCCTGCTAAATCCCTGCCATCGGCCGTGGCATGCCGCGCGCAGGTGCGACCGGTTTCGGCGGGATACGCCGCGCAGGAAGAAACCGAATCCGTTCTGTGCGCGACAACATGTGGGCTCCGGCTTCGCGAGCGCTCACGGATTCCGCGCCCGCGCTCGACGTTTCCCCTGTTTAACAGGCGAGATAACAGGGGAACTCTCCGTGTGCACCGCACACAAAAGACATTCAAATCCAATGGACGCGAATACAGGCATGCAGCTCCGGCCGCCTGTTCGGCGCCGGAACAGGGGAAGAACAGGCGAAAACCTGTCTCCCACTGATTTTGAAATATGGCGCGGAGATGCTGGACCAACATCATATTGTTCATGATATGTTCCATTGAACACTAAGGCATACCCTTTGCCTCTGTCAATCGAACCGGACAGCGATCTCATCGACTCGACCGGATCAGGCTTTGCGGAACACGAGGACGGATTGCGGAGAATTCTACCGTTCGGCGATCAGGCGTCGACGGAAATCCAAGAGGGAAAACCAGGTGCCATTTGCCGATCAGCGCGTGGTTGATTCAGATGGTACAGAAACGCCGATGTGTCCAGTGTGAGCGCCGCGATGGAACACGACTACGCGGTCAATCTCGTTTTTCGAATGCTCTACGAAGGCGGTAGCCCCAGCAAATAAGGTAAGCCGTCGTTGATCGAAGGGTCCTGACCCCAAACCGTCGAGTCGAAGCCGTTCGGCAAACCGTC
>Ga0302326_10011182_pt1 | contig 19355 bp, 17 predicted proteins | sample Palsa_T0_3_FD_202264 | JGI IMG/M metagenome (GOLD analysis project Ga0302326, IMG submission 202264) | Peat permafrost microbial communities from Stordalen Mire near Abisko, Sweden - Palsa_T0_3 | ecosystem: Environmental > Terrestrial > Soil > Palsa > Peat permafrost | place: Sweden: Abisko...
CCACGCATCACCTGCCGAGAGTCCCTTGATGACGCGGTCGGTGTAGCTGGCCTGCAGCAACAAGGGAGCCAAGGGCAGCTTCCTCAACCGCGCCAGTGCGCGCGCCGATGGGGTCGCCGCCAGGTTCCAGCCGCTGCCGCGCGCTGCTGCGCCCGGCGCGCCCCGCAAACGATCGCGTTCACGTGCCTGCCACATGCCACGCAACTCCCGCACCAAGGCCCACAGGATCAGCGTCGGCTCCACTCCCTCGCTTTTCAGCCCGAGCAGCACCCGCAGCGCGCGCGCCGCATCGCCGGCGGCGGCGGCCTCCGCGAGTTGAAAGACGTCGTAGCGTGCGCTGTCGCCGACGGATCGGAGCACCAAGTCGACGCCGATGGGCTCGCCATTTGCCAATAGCCCAAGTTTCTCGAGCTCCTGCTGCGCGGCCAGCAAGTTGCCCTCGACGCGATCGACGATGAGCTGCGCGGCCTCGGAATCGACCTCAAGGTGCAGCGCTTTTGCCCTGGCGCGCAGCCAGGCCGGCAGCGCAGCCGCATCGACCGGGAAAATAGGCACCCACACTCCGTGCTTTTCGATGGCCTGTACCCAGGCAGCATCGCTGACTTTTCGGTCGAGCTTGTCGGTAATGATCAGGTAGGTCAGGTCGGGGGCCGACTGCGCCGCCAGTTCCGCCAGCAACGCTGCTCCCTTGTCCGGTTTTCCGCTCGGCATCCGCAGCTCAAACAGTCGCCGCTCCGCAAACAACGACAGGGATTGGCTGGCAAGACGCAGCTCATCCCAGTTAAAACTGCGATCGATGAAGAATACCTGCCGGTCCGCTCCGGCGGCGCGGGCAGCGGCGCGAATGGCATCCGCGGCTTCGCCGACCAGCAGAGGCTCATCGCCGGAAACCAGGTAGATGCCGGCTAAGCCTCGAGCCAACGCCGCCGGCAACTGTTCAGTGCGAATACGCAATTGATTCAGCGCTTAGGTTCCGGCGGATTAGGTTAATAGTCGAAGCTGGCGCGCGCCGCTGCATATTCGCCCTCCATGCGCACCACCAGCGCCTCCACACCCTCGACCTCGTGAATCCCGCTGACGCTCTGGCCGGCGCTCCAAATATCGCGCCAAGCTTTGGCTGCCGTATTTCCGCCCGTTCCGAAATTCATTTTGGTCTTGTCCGCTTCGGGTAGGTGCTCGGGATCGAGGCCGGCGCGCGTAACACTGCCGCGCAAGTAATTGCCGTTCACACCGCTGAACAAGGACGTATAGACGATGTCCTCGGCAGCGCTGTCGATCAGCATTTGCTTGTACTCTGGCGGGGCGTTGCCCTCGTCCGTCGCAATGAAGCGAGTTCCCAGATAAGCCAGATCCGCGCCCAAGGCTCGGGCCGCCAAGACATCGGCGCCGCTGCTCATGGCACCCGACAGGATAATCGTGCCCGGATAAACCTCGCGAATTTGTTTGATCAGAGCAAACGGGCTCAACAATCCGGCATGGCCGCCCGCGCCCGCGCATACGGCGATGATGCCATCGACGCCCTGCGCGGCCGCCTTTTCTGCGTGGCGTAAATTGATGACGTCATGAAACACGATACCGCCGTAGCCATGCACCGCGGCCACGACTTCGGCGGGCGGCCGTAAGCTGGTAATGATGATGGGTACCCGGTGTTTCACGCACAACCGCACATCCTCTTCCAAGCGATTGTTGCTGCTGTGCACGATTTGATTCACCGCAAAGGGGGCTACCTTAAGGTGCGGGCTGGCTCGCTGGAACGCCGCCAACTCCTCCGTTATTTGCGCCAGCCAATCGTCCAGCTGCGAGGCGGGCCGTGCATTTAGCGCCGGAAATGAACCGACGATGCCCGCCTTGCATTGCGCCAAGACCAATCGGGGAGTGGAAACAATAAACATTGGAGCGCCGATCACGGGCAAGCGCAGATGACCGCGCAGAATCTCAGGAATTGGCATGGATTTCAGACTTCAGCAACTTTAAGGCTTCTCGATGGCCGGTCTGGCATTATGGCTCATCACGGCGAACAGGATAATAAATTGAAACACATGGCATTGCTTTTGGTGCTGGCGGCCGCCGCCGCCCCCTTGACAGCATTTGCAGATCAGCCGCCCCTCATCGATCGCAATTTCTTTTACGGCGAGATAGCCATCGCAGGTGCACAGATCTCTCCAGATGGGCGCTATCTTTCGTTCCTGAAGCCCTACAAGGGAACCCGCAATATTTGGCTGAAAGGCGCCGATGAACCGTTTAGCGCCGCACGCCCCGTGAGCGCGGAAGCGTCCCGGCCCATCCGCAGCTATTTCTGGAGCCACGATTCCAAGTACATCCTGTACGCCCAAGACTCCGGCGGCGATGAAAATTTCAATGTGTACGCGATCGATCCGACGCTGCCGGCAGACGCAAAGAGCGGCGTACCGCCGACGCGCGCGCTCACGAATTTAAAGGGCGTGCGCACCACAATCTTTGCCGTGCCGAAGGCAAAGCCCGACATTCTCTATATCGGGCTGAATGACCGCGACCCCAAATGGCATGATTTGTATGAGCTCAGCATCTCGAGCGGCGAGAAAAAACTCCTGCGCAAGAACACCGATGAGATTGCCACCTGGCAGTTCGACGACACCGGCACATTGCGGCTCGCCGTGCGAACCACCAAGAGCGGCGACACCGAAATCCTGCGGGTGGATGCCGATGGATTCAAGCCTCTCTATAGCTGCAGCGTTCTGGAAAATTGCGGCGCCTTCGATTTCGATGCCAGCGGCAAAAATGTCTACTTCGCCACGAACAAAGGCGCGTTGGATCTGACCGAATTGGAACTGTTGGACATGGCCACCGGCGCTACGACCAAGGTCGAGAGCGATCCAAACAAACGCGTCGATCTGTACAACGTCGAGATCTCACAGCTCGACCACCGGATTCTTTTTACCGAATACGAAGATGACATGTTCCGGCGCTACTTCAAGGATCGTCCCTTCGAGGCCGACTATCGCTGGCTGCAAACGAAGCTGCCGGGGCTGCAAATCAGTTTCGGCGCCCGCTCAAACGATGAGAATATTTGGATCGTCAGTGCGAACAGCGATACGGAACCAGGCATTGTTTATGTGTGGAACCGCAAGGCAAAGACCCTGGCGCAGCAATACCGCGTGCGCGAAGAGATCCCGCGCGATGCTTTGGCGCAGCGCAAGCCCTATCACTACCAGTCCTCCGACGGCCTCGAAATTCCGGGATATTTGACCTTGCCGAAAGGGCTGCCGGCAAAAAATCTGCCGCTCGTGGTGTATCCGCACGGCGGACCTTGGGGCCGGGATTCATTCGGCTACGACACGAACGCGCAATTTCTCGCCAACCGCGGCTACGCCGTGCTGCAGCCGAATTTCCGCGCCTCCACGGGCTATGGCAAGAAATTCCTCAACGCCGGCAACGGCGAGTGGGGCCGAAAAATGCAGGACGATATTACCTGGGGGGTCAAGGCGCTCGTGGCTTCGGGCGTGGTCGACCCGAAGCGCGTCGGCATTTCCGGCGGTTCCTACGGCGGCTACGCCACGCTTGCCGGCGTCGCATTCACTCCCACGCTTTACGCCGCCGCAGTCGCCTATGTCGCGCCGTCCAATCTGATTACCTTGCTCGATGCCATACCGCCCTATTGGGAGGCCGCCCGCAAGCAAATGTACACGCGCATGGGCGATCCCGGCACGCCCCAAGGCAGGGCGCTGCTGGTGGCGGAGTCGCCGCTGACGATGGCCAAGGCCATCGTCACGCCGCTGTTGGTGGTGCAGGGAAAGAACGATCCGCGCGTGAATGTCAGGGAGAGCAATCAAATTGTCGCGGCGGTGCGCGACAACGGCAAGCCGGTCAAATACATCGTCGCGCCGGATGAGGGCCACGGTTTCGCGCGGCCTATCAATACCTTGGCGTACGTGACGGCGATGGAAGATTTCTTTGCGCAGTATCTCGGCGGGCGCAGTCAGAAAGAGGTGCCCGCGGATGTCGCGGCCAGACTCAAGGAGATCACGGTCGATCCTAAGACGGTCAGCGGCGTTGTCAGCTTGAAGGGCGCGGCGCAGTAACCCTAAGTCCGCCGGCCGATTTTCGCGATCGGTACATTGACTTCAGACGAAGATTGCGGCGCGGATGACTCGCCGCAGGTGTCGCAGCCCCCGCATGCCGCTTGAGTCTTGCCGGATGCTTCCGACAGCCGTTGTGCAACGCCTGCCAGTCGCAAGAATGACGGCGCGGACGCGAGAACCCGGCTTGAATGCCAAAGAATCCGCTGGCGAAGTGTTCGCGGTCCGAGCTTGAACAGGGCGTAGCCTAAGCTCACCAAGATCACGGCGGCGACGAGAAAATTATCGAGTGCGGTGTTCATGCGTGCGCGTCATGTTAGCGCGGTGGCGATGCGAAACGTGACCCATGATCCTACATACGCCATTGCAAATAAATAGGCCGCCATGATGATCGGGTAGCGCCAGGAATTGGTCTCGCGCTTGACCGTGGCCAAGGTCGAGAGGCACTGCGGCGCGAACACGTACCACGCGAGCAGCGACAGCGCCGTTGGTAAACTCCAGGATTGCGTGATGAGTGGCGTCAATGCGCTGCTCACATCGTTGCCCGTTGCCGACAGGGCGTAGACCGTACCCAAGGCGCCGACAGCGACCTCGCGGGCAGCCAGACCCGGCACGAGCGCGATGGATATCTGCCAATTGAAGCCGATGGGCTTGAACAGCACCGCAAGCCAGGCGCCCAAATGTCCCGCAATACTGTACTGAATCGCGGGGCCGGTCGCTCCCGGCGGCGGCGCGGGGAAGGAGCTCAGGGCCCAGAGTATGACCATCAGCGCAAGAATAATGGTGCCGACGCGGCTCATGAAAATTTCAACGCGCTGCCACAAGCCTATCCCTAAATTGCGCAAATTCGGCCAGTGATACGCCGGTAGCTCGAGCATGAGCGCTTGAAAGCCGCCGCGCTTACCTGTGCGTTTGAGCACGAATGCCACCGCCATTGCGCTGATGACGCCAATGACGTACAGCGCGAACAGCACCACGCCCTGCAATTCCAGGCCACCCCAGATGCTGCGCTGTGGAATGAACGCGCTGATGATCAATGCGTACACCGGCAGACGCGCCGAACAGGTCATCAGCGGCGCAATCATGATCGTGGCCAGGCGATCGCGAGGATTTTGAATGGTACGCGTCGCCATGATCCCGGGGATTGCGCAGGCGAAGCTCGACAACAGCGGGATAAAGGCGCGGCCCGACAAGCCGACGCTGCCCATGACGCGATCGAGCAGGAAGGCGGCGCGCGGCAGGTAGCCCGAATCCTCGAGCACCAAAATAAAGAAAAACAGGATGATGATTTGCGGCAAGAACACCAGCACGCTGCCGACGCCGGCCAGTACGCCGTTGATGAGTAAATCCTTGATCAAGCTATTGGGCAATACCGATCCCAGCCAATTGCCGAATACAGAGATGCCGAGTTTGATTTCGTCCATGGGCACCTGCGCCCACGCGAACACCGCTTGAAATACCAGGAACAGGATCACTGCCAGAATCACCGGTCCGAGCACCGGATGCAGTACCAACGCATCAAGCCGATCGCTCAAGGTCACGCCATAGAGCCGGTCGGCGCCGACCGCGCCCAAGATTCTGCGCACCTCCGTTTGATCGTGCTCTAAATCCCCTCTGCTCAAAGGTTGCCAGGCAGCGGGAGCACCCGAGCGTTCGGGTATGGCGATCGAATCGAGCACCTTGATCAGTGCTTTGACGCCTGTCGTTTTGACCCCGACCGTCTCCACCACCGGCACTCCCAATTCGATCGCCAAACGATCGGCATCGATGACAATACCCTTGCGGCGCGCAATATCGGTCATGTTGAGGGCCACCACCATGGGCAGCCCCAAGCGCTTCAAGCTCAACACCAAACGCAAATTCTGGCGCAGGTTGGTCGCGTCGGTCACGCAGACCACAAAATCGGGCGCGCTCTCGCCCGCGCGACGGCCCAGCAGCACGTCGGCCGTGACTTGCTCATCGGGGGTGAGAGGATCGAGGCTGTAGGCGCCCGGCAAATCAAGGATTCGAATCCGCGCGCCCGACGGCGTGAGCAGCGAGCCTTCTTTGCGCTCCACGGTGACGCCGGCGTAATTGGCGACTTTCTGGCGGCTGCCGGTCAGAATATTGAACAGCGCCGTCTTGCCGCAATTGGGATTTCCAACCAAGGCGATGAGAGGATTCGGAGCGCTGCGCGCGGCGTCCATGGAATTAGGAGCCCAAGAGCCTCAGGGGAGCTGCGGCTGCTCCGGACATACGCGGATACAGGCGGCCTCGAAAAGTCGCAGGGCAAAGGTGCCTGTTCCGATGCGTACGGCGATCGGCGCCCGCGCCAATAGCCCCCGGGCGACGATGCGCACCGCCTCGCCGGGCAGAAATCCCAACTCGGCCAAGCGCCGGCCTACCTCGGCAGGCGCCTTAGAATCGGCCCCGGCCACAGAAACCACGCGCGCCGAGGCTCCCGGCGCCAGTTCCGCAAGGGGAATATCGGCACTCACCGACGTCGGAAGGGGCATAGGGAGTGTGTCCAGCATGAACGCGATTCTACATGAGAATCGTTCCTATTACTATTACGGGGTCACATTCCTGCCCTTGAGCCGAGGCAGATCCTGATAGTCTTGAAGACCCTGAGAATCATCGGAGGCGTATGAAATGCCTACGCTTTTTGAGAACATCATCGCAGGCGACCTGCCGGCGACCGTAATCTACCGCGACCCGCGCGTGATCGCGTTTTTGGACATTCGTCCCGCGGCGCCGGTGCATATACTCATTGTCCCCAATAAACCCATACCCACCGCTAATGATATTGCCGACGAGGATGAAGCGCTGATCGGCCACATGTTCATCGTGGCGCGCGATCTTGCACGACAGCAAGGCATCGCCGAGAGCGGCTATCGGCTGATAATCAATTGCAATGCACACGGCGGCCAGGAGGTGTATCACTTGCATGTGCATCTTTTGGGCGGGCGGCCTCTTGGGCCGATGGTGGCGCGAGCTTAGATAAAATAAAGAGGATCAGTGATGAAGAAGAAAAAGGCCGTGCGCGCCAAAACCCGCGCCCACCTGAGGGCTCCCGCCAAAAGTCCATCGGTCAGCGCCGCCAAATCCACGCGCACCATGAAAGCGCGGGAAATCTCTCGCCCCAGTCCGCGCAGCGCGCCACGCCGCGAACTGTACCCGGCGCTCGAGCCGTATCGGCACGGCTACTTGCGCGTCTCCGACATTCACGAGATTTACTACGAAGAAAGCGGCAATCCCTTGGGCAAGCCGGCGGTTTTCCTGCACGGCGGCCCCGGCGCGGGATCGGACAAACGCGCGCGGCAATTCTTCGACCCGCGGCACTATCGCATCGTGGTGTTCGATCAGCGCGGCTGCGGACGCAGCCGTCCGAGCGCCAGCCTCATCGAGAACACGACCTGGCACTTGGTCGCCGACATCGAGCGCTTGCGCAAACATTTGAACATCGAGCGCTGGCTGGTGTTCGGCGGATCATGGGGCAGCACGCTGGCTCTGGCCTACGCGGAAGCGCATCCGGAACGCGTCAGCGAAATCGTATTGCGCGGAATTTTCCTGCTGCGCTATGCGGAAATCCGCTGGTTCTATCAGCACGGCGCCTCGGAAGTTTTTCCGGATGCCTGGGAAGCCTACCGCGACGCGATCCCGCTCGATGAGCGCGACGATTTTTTGAGCGCCTATCACAAGCGCCTGACCGGCTCGGATCAGCGCGTCGCACTGACCGCGGCTCGCGCCTGGTCCGTGTGGGAGGCAGCCTGCAGCTTTCTCTACAGCAACGTCGATAACATCAAGAAATGGGGCGAAGACCAGTTCGCGCTGTCGGTCGCACGAATCGAATGCCACTACTTCGTGAATCGCGGATTCCTGCGCAGCGAGAGCCAACTGATCGACGATGTACCGCGCATCCGAAATATTCCGTCGACGATCGTGCAGGGCCGCTATGACATTGTCTGCCCCGCGACCAGCGCGTGGGATTTGCATCGTGCGTGGCCGGAGGCTGATCTGCGGATCGTGTCCGACGCCGGCCACTCCGCATTCGAACCCGGCAATACTCACGAGCTGATTCTCGCCACCGATCGATACCGGAGCCGCTAACAGATCCATTGGGGAGTAATACGTGTCTGAACTCGCTTACATCGGCTTGGCGCGCGCGACGGATGCGCGCGAAATCGCGGAAATGTCCCGCGATCTCATCGAACAGGGATTGACCTGGTCATGGACGCCGGCACGCGTGCAGCATTTTATTTCCGGGCCCGAATCCTCCGTCGTGGTCGCACGCCGCGAACAGCGGATTGCGGCGTTCGCCATCATGCATTTTGGCGACGACGTGGCACATTTGAATTTGCTCGCAGTCGCGCCGGAACATCGCCGCCAGGGGTTGGGATCGCAGCTCATGGACTGGCTCACGCGAACCGCCGTGGAGGCCGGCGTATTTCGCATCAATCTCGAATTGCGCACTCACAACGAGGCGGCGCGGATTTTTTACGCGCGCTTGGGCTTCGATCAACTCGGCATCGTCCAAGGCTACTATCAAGGTCGCGAAGCGGCGCTGCGCATGTCGTGGCACCTTGCAAAAACTTAAAGTTTAGACGCCGAACGCGCCGTCCCGTCCTCGAGATCGCTGTCCCGATCGGCGGCTCGAGCCGCGGGTTTGGGTGTCAGCGGGAAAACCACCGTCACGCGACAACCGCGCCCGGGGCCGGTATCCACCGTCATTTCTCCCGCGGCATCCCGCACGCGGTCGGCCACGCTCCACAAGCCGAAGCCGTGCGCTCGCGGTTCGAACAGGCTCAACTGCCATTCAAATCCCGAGCCGCGGTCTTCCACGACTGCGCGCAATTCATCCGGGCCGCGCGTCACGGTCACCGAGGCGAACTGCACGCCGGAATGCTTGACGACGTTGCGCAGCAATTCGCGGATGACCTTGAAGACGAGCACCCGCAAATCGATGTCGATGGCTGCATCATCCGCGGTCACCTTCAGGTCGACCTGCAGGTTGTCTTTGCTGCGCATATAGACGCTGAGCCACTTGAGCGCCGGCTCCAAACCTAACTCATATAAACCCGGCGGACTCAAATCAGCGATGACCCGCTGCGCGATCGCCTGCACTTCGCGCACGGTGTTGGTCGCTTCGCTGAGCAACAGCCGAACTTCAGGCGGCGAACGCGCCACGAGTGCGTCCAGCGTCATCGACAATCCAACCAACTGCTGGCCGATGCCATCGTGCAGATCCACCGCCGTGGCGCGGCGCGCGCGCTCTTCGGCGCCCACCAATTCACGTGCATAGAGCTTCAGGCGATCCTGGTTCTGGCGCAGCCGTTCGTTCAGATCGACCAGCTCGGTGATATCGCGTGCGACGCCCCACACTCGCACCAGGTAACCCTGCTCGATCACGCCGCGAAATCCAGTGAGGTAAGTTCGCGGCTGCGAGTTGACCGACGCGGAGAACTGCATCCCGTCCATCGAGTAACCCTGATGCGATGCGGCGCCCAAGTGCTGGATGAACATCGCAAACCAGGGCATGTCGGTGCGCCACTGGTGCGCCTCAGTCTCGGACCGCCCCATTTCGCGGTTCATGCGCAGGTACGTCAGGTTGCTTTCGGCGACGTAGGCATGAGTCTTCAACCAGGCGATCTGATCGGGCACCGGCAGGCGCGGATCCATCGGCGAGGACAACTCGACCCGCCACACGGCTTCGGAACTGTGTTCGATGAAATTGCGGTAGCGCTCCTCGCTGGTGTGCAGCAGCTGATACGCGTTTCTTTTCTCGAGCAACACGACGGTGAGCAGGAAATTGATCACGACCAGGGTCGCGAGATACAGCTGCACGGCGCCCACCCGCACGAAGGGATTCGGATCGCCCGCAAACGGCCCCAACCCGCTGCTCGCGAAATAAGACACCAAAACCGCGGTCGCCGCGGCGAGGATGGTCGACCAGCGCGGCGGCATGCGAAATGCCGCGACCACGACGAAGGCCAGCAGCACGAAGGGCATATCAAGAATCGTGGTGACGCCGCCGGGCGGCGCGGAAAACACCCAACTGGTCATGGCCAGCATGGCGAACCCGATCAGCATCATTTCGACGGCAGGCCCCGCGGGCGCTGAATGCTGGCGGGCATGCCAGCGCACCGCCCAACCCATGACGATCGGCGCGATGCATAAGGATCCCAGCCAATTTCCGGCCCACCAGATCTGACATTCGCGCACATAGTCGGCTCCGCCGAATGTGCCGGTCGTGCCATAGGCACCGACGAGCGCGCTGGCCGCGGCGCCGACCGCAACCGAGGCAATGAACAGCACCACGTTGCGCATTCGCGGAGTTCTTGGGGCCGGGATGAGCCGCGAGGCGATGAATGCGCCGACCATGCCGTCGATCGAGTTGGCAATGGCGAAGGGCACGTAAGTGGCGAGGCGGAAGTCGTCGGTGTGAATGGCGCCGGCCGACAGTTCGATCGTCAACTGGATGGCTAAAAGCCAAATCCAATTGCGGCGCGGCGAAAGCCACAAGGCCATGAACAGCAGTCCCGCGGCCGGCCATATGATCGTCAGCGCCTCAGTGCTCTCGTGCAGCCTGAGGCCGAGCAACACCAGCAGCAAATAGAGCGCGGCGAAGACGGCAAGAGACAGGGCGCCTTTGGCAATTCCGTCGCGCGTGAAATCCCATTCCAGCCCTGGCGGCCGGTCTGCGGGCGCGGTCGGCGTCGGCGTCGGCACTTTCAGGACCTCCTTGTTGGCGGATGATTGTGCGCCAGTTTCTTGCAATACTCCAAACACGCCATGACTGCTAATAACACCACGCGCATCTTCGGTTCGACCCGACGCCAAGTCGCGAGCATCGGCCAGGGGACGTGGAAAATTGAAGGCGCAGCCGCCGCCGATGCCATCATCGCTTTGCGCCGCGGACTCGACCTCGGCCTTACGCATATCGATACGGCGGAAATGTACGGTGCCGGCGAGTCGGAAAGAATCATCGGCAAGGCCATCGAGGGGCGGCGCGACGAGGTGTTCTTGGTCTCCAAGGTGCTGCCCAATCATGCATCGAAAAGCGGCACCCTCGCCGCCTGCGAGAATTCATTGGCGCATCTGCGCACCGACCGGCTCGACTGCTTCTTGCTTCATTGGCGTGGAAGCGTACCGCTGCAAGAAACCATTGCCGCGTTCGAGATGCTGGTGCGCCAAGGCAAGATTCTGGCGTGGGGTGTGAGCAATTTTGACGTGCGGGACTTGGCCGAAGTTGCCACGATCGCCGGCCCCGGCCATCCAGCATGCAATCAAGTTCTCTATCATTTAAAGGAGCGCGCGATTGAGCATGCCGTGCTGCCCTGGTGCCGCGAACACGGTAGCGCCGTGGTTGCCTATACGCCTTTCGGCCAGTCGCCCGGGATCTATGCGGGCGAATCGAAGGCGGCCCGGGTGTTGCGTGAAATTGCCGACTCACACGGTGCCACGCCGCGGCAGGTGGCGCTGCGCTTTCTGCTGCGCCATCCGGAGACCTTTGTCATCCCCAAGGCGTCAGGATTAGCGCACGTAACCGAGAACGCCGGAGCGTACACCGTGGAGTTGAGCGATTCCGACATCAGCAAAATCGACGCCGCGTTTCCGCTCGTTAAGGCGCCGCGCGGACTGCCGATGATCTAAGCGGCGCAAAGGCCTAAGGGCGCAAGATGTGCGGTCCGACCGCGTCGATGCTCGAGGTACCGGTGAGCGCCAACGTCACGCGCAGTTCATTGCGCATGATGTCGAGCGCCTTGGTCACGCCTGCTTCGCCCCCGGCCGATAAGGCATAGAGGAACGCTTTACCGATCAGCGCACCTCTCGCCCCGAGCGCGAGCGCCTTGGCGATGTCTTGACCGGAACGGATGCCGCCGTCGAACATGACTTCGCAGCGTCCGCCTACGGCTTCGACGATTTCGCTGAGTACGGAGATCGACGAGGGCGCGCCATCCAGTTGCCGTCCCCCGTGATTGGAAACCACGATCGCGTCCGCGCCGGCCGCCACCGCCAGCCGCGCATCCTCCGCGTCCAGCACGCCCTTCATTATCAGTTTGCCCGGCCAGCGGCTTCGCACCCATTCCACATCGCGCCAATTCGCCGATGCATCGAATTGCGTCGCAGTCCACTCGGCCAGTGTATTGATGCCGCTGGAGCCGCCGATGCGGCCAACCAAGTTGCCGAAGGTACGTCGCTTGCCGAACAACACTCGCAACGCCCAGGTGGGTTTGCTAGCGACATCCCAGGCATTGCGCAATGTCAATTGCGGAGGAATGGTCAGGCCGTTGCGCGGATCGCGGCGCCGTTCGCCGATGACCTGCAAATCAAGCGTGAGCATCAACGCTGAGCACTGTGCGGCCGCGGCGCGATCAATGAGCTCTTGATTGAAGCCGCGGTCTCTCATCAAGTACTGCTGAAACCAGAAAGGCTCCTTCGTAGCCTCGCGCACATCCTCGATCGAGCAGATCGACATGGTGCTTAGGCAAAAGGGAATGCCGCAGGCGGCGGCGGCCCGAGCGCCCAGTATCTCGCCGTCGGCATGAAACAATCCCGCAAGGCCCGTCGGGCCGATCGCGAGAGGCATCGAGACCGGCGAGCCCAGCATTGTCGAGACAAGCGATATTTTCGACACATCGACCATGACTCGCTGCCGAAAACTCATGGCGTCGAGATCGGCGGCATTGCGCCGAATGGTGCGTTCGTCATACGAGCCGCCGTCGGCATAATCGAAAATCGCTTTGGGGATTCTGCGCTGGGCGAGCCGGCGGAAATCGTCGATGCTTAAGATGACTGGCACGGCACCGAGTGTACGGTCGCCAACGGCAGCACCGCAAATACCGCACGGCCCGGCGCTCGGCCGGGCCGTGAATTCAAGCTGGCGCTTGCGCCCGAATCGGCGCCGCCCTCGAGTCTATAGCGAGAGCCAAACGTCGATGCCGCCATGCTTGGTGCAGGCGCGATTTCGATCCTTCGTGGTCGTGAAAAAGCCGTCGTGGCAGCGGGCAGAGGAGCGGGGATGATCGTGTCGGTATTGCTGAATCTGGTCATCATTATTCTTGTGGTCATCCCGATGAATGTCGGCCTTCATGACTTGATGATCATCCGGCTTGCGATCGTCCGGGCGATCTTGAGCGCTGACCAGCGCCGGGGTCAGTGCGGTCATCGCGAGAGCCGTCAAGGCGAGCAATGTCGGTTTCCAAAAATGTCGGCGCATGTCGTTTTCCTCGTATTAAGGTTGGAAATGCATGCTACGGCTGCTCCAACCAGACCGCAATTCCCCGCTTCGGCAAGGCTTTGTCGGTGCGAGACTACGCGTGTCGGGCGGAAAGTACCCATCCAACGCGATGTTAGCTAAGCTTTGGGGGCCCTTCAGGAGATCCATCTTGCCGACGAAAATATTTTGGCGCGGCGCGGCGCTTGCTTGCATGCTGGGCTCCACGCTTGGGCGGGCGGCGGGCGGCGGCGCGGGGAATGTGGACACCGCGCGTCTCGAGGCCGCGGACTCCGAGCCGCAGAACTGGTTCACGGGCGGGCGCGACAAGGACGGCACCTACTTTTCGCCCCTGACCGCAATCGACGCCGGCAATGTCAAGCAGCTCGGATTTGCCTGGAGCTACGATCTGGGTGAGCCGCAGCGCGGCCAAGAGGCCACGCCGCTGGTGATCGACGGCGTCATGTACACCTCCGGAACCTGGGGTTATGTCTATGCGGTGGATGCAGCCAACGGCAAAGACCTGTGGCGCTACGATCCCAAGGCCGATTTCTTCATGGGCAGAAATCCCTGCTGCGATCTGGTCAACCGCGGCGTCGCCGTGTGGAAGGGCAAGGTATTCGTGGCATCCGTCGACGGACGCCTGCACGCGCTCGATGCGGCAACCGGCAAGAAGCTCTGGGAAGCCGACACCATCGTCGATCGCAAGCTGCCGTATTCGAGCACCGGTGCGCCGCAAATTGCCGGCAGCGTGGTCGTCATCGGTAACAGCGGCGCCGACATGGGGCACGGCGCCGTGCGCGGCTACATATCAGCCTTCGATTTAGAAACCGGCGCCCTAAAATGGCGCTTCTTTACCGTCCCGCCCGCGGTTGGCCAGCCCTATGAAAATCCGGAGTTGGCTGCGGCCGACAAAACCTGGGATCCGCACCGCAAACCTGAATATAAAGGCGGCGCGACCGCATGGGATGGCTTTGCCTACGATGCCAAGCTCAACTTGCTTTACTTCGGCACGGCCAATGCGGCTCCTTACGATCTTCGCCAGCTGGGAGCTCAGCAACTCGACAGCCTGTACGCCACTTGCATCATTGCGCTCGACGCATCGACTGGGCGCATGGCGTGGTACTACCAGGAAACGCCGCATGACAGCTGGGACTACGATGCGGTGCAAAAGATGGTGCTGGCGGACATCACGATCGATGGCCAGCCGCGCTCGGTCATCATGCAGGCTTCCAAGAACGCTTTCTTTTATGTACTGGATCGCAAGACCGGGAAATTACTGTCCGCCAAGAACTACGCCTTCATGAATTGGGCAACCCACGTGGATATGAAGACCGGCAGGCCGGTGACGACCCAGCAATCCGATTGGTACAACACGGCCAAGCTTACGTATCCCTCCTGGTTTGGCGCTCATACGTGGAATCCGATGTCATACAGCCCGCGCACGCGGCTGGCTTACATTCCCGTGATCGACGTTCCCACGATATGGGTCGACCTGTTGCACAACGGCAGCAAAGTGAAATATGTCGAGGGATTCTTTACCGTGCAGGGCATCATTCCCGACGACACCTACGATGCGAAGGATTCAACTCGCTTGTTCGGTCCCGTGCCGGATGAGCAGGCTGTCAAGGCTGCGCGTCACGTCAAACCGGTGCGCGAACTGATTCGTGCCTGGGATCCGGTGGCCGAAAAAGTGGTGTGGGAGCACGAGACCTCTTCCGGAATCCGCGGCTATGACGGCGGTGTGATGTCGACCGCGGGAAATTTGGTATTTCAGGGCCGTGGTAGCGGCGAGTTGTGGGTATACGCAGCCGACACGGGCAAAGTGCTCAAGGTTTTGAAAACCGGGAGCCACATCATGGCAGCGCCGATGACTTATGCCATCAATGGCGAGCAGTACGTTGCGGTTCAAGTAGGCTACGGCGGCACCGCGATCACGGTCGCCCAGATTCCGCCGAGCAGTGCCGCGCTGAAATTTCAAAACACCAATCGAATTATCGCTTTCAAGCTCGGCGGCGGCGCGGTGCCGATGCCGCCGGCGCGAATTGAACCGCCGTTTCCTAAGCCCCCGGAGCAAAAGGCGACTCAGGCGCAGATCGATGCGGGCGAAGTGACCTTCGTCGAGCAGTGCACGCGCTGCCATCAACTCGGTCCGAACACTACGCCCGATCTTCGCGCGCTCAATGCCGGGCTGCACATGCAATTCAAGGACATTTTGCTGCGCGGAATATTGGCACCGGCCGGCATGGAACGCTTCAACGACATCTTGAGCGACAAGGATGCCGACAATGTGCATGCATACTTGATCGAACAAAGCTGGATCGCGTACCGCGCACAGGAAAGCGCCGCCGCGCATAAATAGCCATGCTGCAGCCAGGACTCATGATGGATCGGCCGCTGCTGATCTCCTCAATCCTCGAGCATGCCGAGGCGCAACACGGCGAGACGCAAATTGTTTCGCGCGAGACGCACGGACCCGTATTTCGCTACACCTTTGCGGACTGTGCGGCCCGCGTGAAGAGACTCGCGAACGCGCTTTTCGACCTGGGACTGCCGGCCGGCGCTGCGGTCGGCTCGCTCGCTTGGAACAATCACCGTCACGTTGAGGTTTATTATGCGGTGTCGGGCAGCGGCCTGGTCATCCACACCTGCAATCCGCGCTTGCATCTCGACCAGCTGATTTACATCATCAATCATGCGGAAGACCGGGTGTTATTCTTCGATTGCACCTTCGCGCCGTTGATCGAGAAGCTCGCCGGACAATGCCCGAACATCGAGGCCTGGATCTGCATGACGGATGCGGACAACATGCCGGCGCTCGATGGCATTGCCAATGTGTTTTGTTATGAGACTTTGATTGCGGTGCAGGAAGAGGAGTTTGAGTGGCCGCTCTTCGACGAACGCGCGAGTGCCGCGATCTGCTACACGTCCGGCACCACGGGCAATCCCAAGGGCGCCTTGTATTCGCACCGCGCGATCGTCCTCAACGCCATGACCATCTGCATGCCCGGAATGCTGGGCCTCTCTCCCCGAGAATGCATGCTGCCGGTGGTGCCGATGTTCCACATCAATGGATGGTGTGCTCCATATGGATGCCTCGTCGGCGGCGCGAAAATGGTGCTGCCTGGCCCGCGTCTGGATGGCGCGGGGCTGTACGAAATGATGGAAAACGAACAGGTGACCGTGAGCGCCGGCGTCCCGACCGTATGGCTCGCGCTTTTGCACTACGCCGAACAGAACAATTTGAAATTTACCAGCCTGCAGCGGGTGCTCTCGGGCGGCTCCGCCGTGCCGCTCGCCCTGATCGCGAAGTTCGATGAGCGCTTCGGCATCGAAGTAAGACAGGGCTGGGGCATGACCGAAACCACGGCAGCGGCGACGATCAGCTGCTTGACCAAGGAGCAGCTGCAGTGGGCGCCGGCCGAGCGGCACGCAGCCGCCGCCAATTGCGGCAAGACCGTGTTCGGCATCGACATTAAAGTTACCGCCGAAGACGGCACGACCTTGCCTCGAGACGGCACCTCCCAGGGCGAGCTCATGGTGCGCGGTCAATGGATCGTCAGCGGCTATTTCAAAAACCCTGTCTCGCCGCTGCGCGATGGTTGGTTCGCCACCGGCGATATCGCGACCATTGATCCTAACGGCGTGCTGCAGATACGCGACCGCGCCAAGGATCTGATCAAAACGGGGGGCGAGTGGATCAGCTCGATCGATTTGGAAAATACCGCCATTGCGCATCCCGCGGTGGCGGCGGCAGCCGTTATCGGCGTCAAGCATCCCAAATGGCAGGAACGTCCCCTGCTCTTCATCGTTCGCAAGCCCGGGCACGGCCTGGAAGCGGCGGACATTCTTAGCTTTCTCGCCCAGCGCATGGCGAAGTGGTGGGTGCCCGAGGAGGTCATATTCTTGGAATCCCTCCCCGTCGGCGGCACCGGCAAGGTACAGAAGGCGCTGTTGCGGGAGAAATATGGGAATGTATTCGATTAGCCCGGAGTCGCTCATGAAAAACCACTTTCTCGCCGCCGCGTTCAGCTTGGCGCTATCGCCGCTACTGGCCGTGCACGCCGCCGATGACCCGCCGGCCGATTCGTCACTGGCGAAGGATCAAGCCAAAGCGGTGAGCGAGACCGTGAAGCATGATGCCAAAGTGGTCGCCGATGCCGCTAAGGAGGGGGCCAAACAGGTGGCTGAGACGGCCAAAGACGTCGCGCATGAGGTGGCGGCGGCCAGCAAGGAAGGCGCCCAGGAAGTCGCGGAGACCGCCAAAAAGGGCGCTGCGAGAGCCAAGGCGGCCGTCAACGGCGAAAAAGCCCCCAGTCCCCCGGCCAAGCCCGCGGAAAAGGCGCCTCCGACCCCGGACAAAACCCCGCCGCCATAAATTCTCGCTACGGCTGCATCCAAATGAACGGTGATAAGCATCTTAGATGCACCAATCACAGCTCTCGAGGAGAACCCCATGACTATCGGCTTCGGCGCCTACACGGTCGGCGTCGCTTTCTGGATGTTCATCGGCGCGGTCGCCATCGCAGGAATCATCACCGACTATCAGAAGCGGCGCTTGAACGTCGAGTTGCTGCGCGCCATCGTCGAGAAAGGCCAGTCACTCGATCCGGCGTTGGTCAGCAAACTGATCTCGCCCGACGCGCTCAATGAGCGCGTCGATCCTGCGGATCTCAAGCTCGGGGGAATCATTACCACCGCCTCGGGTATCGGCATATTTTTGATGTCTTTCTTCATCGGCCAGCTGGCGCCGATCGCGCTGTATCCGATAATGGCAGGGGGTACCATCGTGATTTGCGTCGGCGTCGGTCTCCTGATCGGTGCCAAGGCCATGACCGATGCTCGCGAACGCGAGCGATTGAACAAGTCGACCCCGTGACACCGGCATTGCCGGCCGGCGCCTTGGCCGCGGCAAACGAGATTTCAATTGTGTTACTGGCGATGAATGGAGATGACACGGCCTACGGCGAGTTGGTACGCCGAAGGCAAGGTGCGGTTAGAAATCTATTGCGGCGCCTGACGCGTGAACCGTCGCTGGCGGATGATCTGGCGCAGCAAGCCTTCGTCCACGGCTGGCTATCGATTCGGAGTCTCACATCGCCGGGCGCGTTCGGCGGCTGGCTGCGCAAGATCGCGGTGAACTTCTGGCTGCAACATGCGCGCAGCGGCCGCCGGGAAGTCGCATTGGACGAGGACTTGCGCGCCGAACACCCGCTTTCAGCCGTGTCGCGGCAGTTGGACCTCGACGCGGCTCTGGCACAGCTTCCTCTCGACGTGCGCGTCTGCATCGTACTTGCCTATAACGAAGGCCTGACGCATGGCGAAATCAGCCAAACCACTTCGATTCCGCTAGGAACGGTAAAATCCCATATCACACGGGGCTCCGCGCGACTGCGCGAGCTGCTCCACGCTTACGGTGACACGCATGTCCAATGAAATCGATGACCGGCTTCTGGCCCTCTTTGCGGAGGCGCACGAAACTTTACCCGGCGCGGAATTTATGCAGGCCTTCCTGGGGAAAATGGAGCGGGCGCGGCGCGGGCAAAATCTGCGGCGCATCGCCCTGCTCGTGGCCTTGGGTGTTCTCTCGGCATGGATCATGCCGTCGGTGCTGGCAACCACGGCTACCGTTGTGAATGCCGTCGGTGAGCAGTCGCAGTCTTTCGGCCTGCTGATCATTTCGCCGGCCGGATGGGCGGTCTCGATGTTGATCGGCTTCCTCGTGCTGCTTCGGGCGGGTGCGTTGCGGCGCCGGTAGGCGGGCGCAACGCGGATCCCCTAGCCTAGCGCGTACAAATATTCCACGAAGGATGCGACCGCACCGTCCAAGCCTTGAATTTTTGGATTGGTCGACTCGATCAAATAATATTCGTCCGGCGCATGTGCGCCCGTTCCGTGACCCAAGCCAAAGTGGCCCGCCGGCAAACTCAAGGGGGCATCGGTAAATACATAACCCGGCCATGATCCGGCGGAGCGGGGCCATAACTGCGGATCGAGCCCAAGCTTGCGATAGGTCGCGAGCTGAGTCTTGATGAGTTTGCTGTCCGGATCGGTTTGCGTCGGGTTGTAGCCGCCGCTCATGTTCACTTCAATATCGCTGAAAC
>Ga0302326_10011185_pt1 | contig 19352 bp, 28 predicted proteins | sample Palsa_T0_3_FD_202264 | JGI IMG/M metagenome (GOLD analysis project Ga0302326, IMG submission 202264) | Peat permafrost microbial communities from Stordalen Mire near Abisko, Sweden - Palsa_T0_3 | ecosystem: Environmental > Terrestrial > Soil > Palsa > Peat permafrost | place: Sweden: Abisko...
TTGGAACACTCCTGCCACGGCATTTGCGTCTCCTGCAAATGCCCAGAAGTGTTACCTATGTGCCCGGAATGATCTGTAACCTATGAGCCCGAAAGCTCAGCCACTTACCGGACTCGGCGAAATCGCAAAAATTGTCGGTGTACAGTTTTGCAGGTCATCTGCATTTCGATCTTCCGTCCGCCTTCCTCTGTCTTCGCCGCTCGATCTACGGCGGCGTTACATGCAGTCAATGATCAGGAGATAGCTCGGGAGCGCTTTCGCTTCGTAGCGCGCGGCGCGACTCGGTGGGCCGACATTCTCACGAAATCGATAAACGCTCGTAGCAAAGCGGGGGACCCACCGGTGTCTCGTTCGATGATGCGCATGATCGGTCGGGAATTCAGCGTCAATGATGCTGCCACGCGGCGCGATTTGGGCTATGCTGGAAGGACCTCGCGCGCTGTTGGCCTGCGCAGTTACGGGTGAACAATTCCACCTTCAGTGGGAGTCATTCGTTGAAGCGTTGCGCGACCTTACCAAGGCACCGTGCGGCCAAGGTAGTCGAGGTACTGCAGGCCGAATTTTCCCTGCAGCCCGAGCAGGGTGCTCACGACACCCGGAATGCTGTCGTGGATGGCTAGAGGCGCACCTGAGCCTCCCATCTCCGTGCGTACCCAGCCCGGCGCCATCAACGCCATCGCATACCGGCCGACGCCACGCCGCGTCGCGAAGCTGCGCATGTACATGTTCAATGCAGCCTTGCTGCCTCGGTAGACCTCCCGCATGCCCTTCGTGTTGTTTGAGACACTGCCTTGGCCGGAAGACATCACTCCGAGTACGCCTCCCTCGGCGACGACGTCGTGAAGGGCCTCCACCACACGCATCGGGCTGAGCGCGTTCGTCACCATGACGCGGACGAACTCCTCCGTCGATACCTCTCCGATGGTCTCATTTGGGTTGTTGGTCACGCCGGCGTTGACGAAGACCAGGTCGAGCTTTCGGTCCCCGAGGTGGCTTCGGAGCGCGGCAATCTGATCCGGAATGGTGATGTCGAGGCTCTGGATCTTGACTCGTCCCGGCGAACGCTCTGCGAGCTCGTGCAGTTGGGTTCGTGCCAGACCTCGAACCGTACCCAGGACGTTCCAGTCCCGTTTGAGAAACTCCTCGGCCATGGCGTAGCCGAGTCCGCGCGAGGCGCCGACGAGCAAAGCGGTCTTTCGCACTCCAGGTTCAGAGTTCATCGCGTCTCCTCAGAGTTTCATGCTGAGCTCAACATCACCGGCGAATGGAACGGACGCGTAACCCCCGGTGGGCGTCCGCATGCCGGCGAGGTACTCGGGGCTCCAATCCGCGTTGTCCGCCACGACTAAGGCGCCCGGCCGCAGCCGAGGCTCGAGTAGCGAAAGCACTTTCGGATACAAACGCTTCGCCCCATCGAGGAGGACGAGGTCGATGACCTCCGGCAGATCCGCTGCGAGCGTCTCAAGTGCATCGCCGGTCCGAATCTCGACGAGGTCAGCGAGTCCTGCCACGACGAGGTTCGCGTACGCCTGCGCGGCCTTGGTGGGCTCGAACTCCGTACCTAGCAGCCGTCCACCGCCGTTGTCACGCAGCGCGGCGGCAAGGTGCAGGGTCGAGACACCGAACGAGGTCCCGAACTCGACGATGGTCCGTGCGCCACTCGATCGAGCAAGCATGTAGAGCAGTGTCGCCGTTGTCCGCGAAACTGCGAGATGAAAGTCCTTCAGGCCGTCGTAAAGTGCCTTGTAGCCATCCGTAGTTGTCATCAACCTGGCGTGCTCGTCAGGAGGAAGCGCGCGTGCCCGCTCCTCGAGCCTCGCGTCACTGTCATCGGCTTCGGCGAACACTCTCGCCACCACACCTGAGCAGGGGTATGTCGTCAGCGTATTCATGGGATCTCTCCTGAGTGATTGCCATGCTTTTCCTACGAGTTAGAATACGAATAAAGGGTCGCATTTACTATTCGCGTTTGGGGAGCGTTCATGGCAAAGAGCAGAAAACCCATCATTTCCGCGAGAAAAAAGCCGAGGCAAGAGCGCTCGACGAGACTCGTCGCGGACATTCTGGAGGCAGCTACTCGCGTTCTGGTGCGCCACGGGGCGCATCGCTTCACAACCGCGCGCGTGGCAGAGGCGGCCGGGATCAGCGTCGGATCCTTGTATCAATACTTTCCGAACAAAGAGGCGATTCTCTTCCGGCTGCAGTCGGAGGAGTGGGGACAGACCATGGGCGAGCTGCGCCGCATACTCGGAGATGCGAGCATCCCGCCGCTCGAGCGTGTGCTCGCCGCGGTACGGACGTTCTTCCGCTCCGAGTGCGACGAGGCGGCATTCCGCAGCGCGCTGGAGGAAGCTGCGCCGCTGTACCGCGAGGCGCCGGAATCTCGCGCGCATGCGGAGGAAGGTCGCCAACTCATGGAGAGGTTCATGAAGGACGCCCTTCCGGGTGTGTTGCCGCGCGAGCGCGTGTTTGCGGCGGATCTCGTGCGCCTTGTGATGTCTTCGGTTGGGAAGGCGATTTCAAGCCAGAATCGCTCGCGCACAGAGGTCGACAGTCTCGCCGCCGCGATCGGGGAGATGCTCTGTGTCTACCTAAAGACCACCCGAGCCGCAGACCTCCCGAGGTGACCGAACCTCCCCGGAGGAGGCGGAGTCAGGCACCGAAACGAAAGCTCGATACGGTGTGGCGGTTCCAGAAGTCGGTCTGATGGTAGGTGCATTTGGCCGGCTCCTGTTCGGCTGCGCCCACCGCCACCATGAGCGGAATTAGATGATCGTGTCCGCTCTGACGGGTCTATTACTCCTCGGGGTCGCACCAGCGTTTGGCCAGATCGGTTGCCAACTTACTTTCTCAGTCACGGCGGGGGCCGGTGCTGATCGTCGGAAGTGGGTCCAGCTTCCACAACTTTTTCATCCGTGAAGCGTACGTGGGCGACAGTTCCGCCACCTTCGACGGCTGGCTGCAGCATGCATTGATCAACGCGAAACCCGCGGAGCGAACGCAGTTACCGATTCAGTGGGAGGGAGCACCCTTTGCCCGAGCCGCTCATCCCCACGAGGACAAGGCTGCAGCGAAGGCTGCAGTTTCCAGTTGGCTTGCGGCAGGCAACAAATCAACCGGGGATCCTAACGTCGACGCGATGACGGCGGAGCAAACGCAGGAGGGTACGGCTGCCACGGTCGATCCGGTGGCCGCTTGCTACGAGCACCTGCCCGATGATGCGCAGATCAGCGGTGCCGAACGGTGGCCCAAGCTAGCCGCCGCAATCGTCGCAATCCTTGGCGCGCTGCCATGGGCGTGGTACTTCCTGCTGCGGCGCGTCGCCGAGTTGCGGGCGGCCATCGGCGGCAAGCCACCTTCAGGATAGGCCGAGGCCGCCGAATGACCGATGACACTTGCCCAACTGCCCTCGGTCTCCTGGCCCTGTTCCTCGGCGCGATGCAGGGACGGCTAGCAACGGTGCTATCGAGAGCCACTTTTCCGGTGGAAGACCGCTCGCTCGGGGCCTACACGCCAATTCCGGTTCTGATCGGCTGGCTGGCGGTCGTTGTCTGGGCGTTCAGGTCGTGGTCGTGGTACGGGGTCGTCTCGGCAATCCTGGTCTTTGCGTTCGCGTCTGGACCGCTGGTGAGCAGGCGCACGCTCGTTGAGCCCGCCGTCATTTGCGGTCGTCCGGCTCCGGTGCTGAAATCAGGGTAGGGCGGCGGTCGTTGATGGCGTCACTTCTCTGTCGATCTTCTTCGCGTTGGCCTTCTCGGCAATTCGAAGGTCGTACAGCGTCTGCAGATTCAGCCAGGACTGGGCATCCCCACCAAAGTAGCGCGCCAGCCTCATAGCGGTATCAGCCGTGATGCCCCGGCGCCCGCGGACAATGTCGTTGATGCGTGGTGCGGGAACACTCAGGGCCTTCGCAAGCGCGTTGGCCGTCAACCCTGACGGGCGTAGGAAATCCTCGCGGAGTACCTCACCCGGGTGAACCGGGCGCATCCCATTCTTGAAACTCATGTGTCACTTGCCTCAGTGATAGTCGACGATCTCCACATCCTCGGGTCCTGCAGGCGTCCAGCGGAAGCAGATCCGCCATTGATCGTTAACGCGGATGCTGTGTTGGCCCTCGCGGCTGCCCTTCAGCGCTTCCAGCCGATTGCCGGGCGGGGAACGCAGGAACTTCAGGGTCGCCGCCGCCTCCAGCTGGGTCAGCTTGCGGGTAGCCACCTTAATGATCGAGCTGAAGCGCTTCGATTTGCCGGTCTCAAAGAGCTTGCGGGTATCGGAACACTTGAAGCTCTTGATCACCGTGGAATGATATAACGTTTAACGTTAAACGACAAATGCGACTAATGGGGTGCAAGGGGTCCGAGTTCATATCTCGGCGCTCCGACCAATAAAAAACAACTTACGAACTCTGCAAGAACATCGAAAACCGTCGGGGTACAGTTCGGGGTACAGTTTTGAAGACGACCTAAAATCTATGCCGTCGCCGCCGCAGGGACGGGGACGGCAACGAGGGATCTGTGGGCGCAATCATGAATATAACGGAGCGTAGAGTCGCGGAACACAGGCGCCGACGGCGGTGAAGACGCCGTTGGTGATCGCAACAGCGGAGGCGGTTGGTTTGCTCCGGTCGAGTGTCGTGAATTTGCCGCAGCTTAAGATGGTGTCTGGCGTGGAAGACCTGGTGGTCATCTTTGGCTCCTGGAGTTCGCCGCGTAGATCGGTTCCTTGAGCGCGACCCCAAAGCGTCCAGTCGTTGGCTGATGAAGTTCGCCCGTGCTCGGCCGCTCTTGATACCTAAAGAAGTGCGGGGATGTTTCTGGAGGATTGCCGCTCAGGCTTCATACCGTGGTAACGAGCAGCAAGCTGGCCGGCTGATGCGGGCACAGCGCCGCGAATAGTCTGGCTCGGGGATTACAGTGCGTGATTACAAGGGCTCTCGCCAACTAAGCCCCGGGAAACGCGCGTAGTCTCTGTCCGTTGTGATCCACTCGCATCCGGATTCGATGGCAAGCGCGGCGAACCAAGCATCCTGCGCAAGGTTGCCGGCGGCCTTTGCCTTGCCGCAGAGGTCTTCGAAAATCGACCAGTGTCGAGGTCCTGGTACCGTGACGGTCGCATTGGCCTGCTCTAGCAACGCTCGACAGAAGTCGAATACGTCTGTTCGAGAGCTGGGACGGGCAAAGATCCGCGGGTGCGTGGAGATACGCACGACGCTCGCGAGCACTTGCGGAGCTATTCCGTACGCAGTGGGTCCGTTGATAACTGATTCCAACCACTGCTTGTATTGCTCATGGTCTTCGGAATCCGTGCGAAAAGCGTAGATCAGGACATTGACGTCTGGAAGGATCAATCGCGGCCGTCCATCCGGTCCAAAAGCGACGCACTATCGTCCAGGTCGACACCTGGCAATGTACCGCCCCCGGCGCGGCACTCGGGCAGTGCCACCGGCCGGTGTTCCGCCCGCTTCATCGGCCGCCGAAGCACGAGCTCAAGCCCCTGCTCGATGAGAGAGGTGAGGGTGGTCTTGCGCTTGGCCGCCTCTGCACGGGCGCGCTCAAGCAGCGTTTCGTCCAAACGAACGGTAGTTCTCATGCGTCAAAGCATACTAGACGTATGTCAGTATGTCTATAGTAGCATGGGGTGCAAGGGGTCCGCATGCCACGCTTAGGGCCACCATATCGTTCAGTGTATCCAGCCGCGCTTCGATGCCTCGTTCGCCGCGCTCTCGGACGCCACTCGACGCGGCGTTCTGGAGCAGCTCGGGCCGTGCAGAGGCCTCAATCACGGACCTTGCCGAGAAGTTCCACATGAGCCTCACGGGCATTAAGAAGCATGTCGGCGTCTTGGAGCGGGCGGGACTCGTCACGACGGTGAAGGTCGGGCGCGTGCGAACCTGCAAGCTCGGTCTGCGCCGACTGGAGGAAGAGGCGGCATGGATCGAGAGGTATCGCCAGCTCCGGGACGCACGCTTCGATGAGCTGGACAAAGTTGTCGAGGCGCTGAAGCGGAACGAGAAGGTCGATGGACGGAAAAAAAGAGAGTGAGAGCCTACTCCCGTGAAAAGAAACACAACGGTGGAACGGAAGTCCGAGCGCGAGCTAGTCGTTACGCGAGCTTTCAATGCCCCTGCGCACATCGTATTCGAGGCCTGGACCAAGGCCGCTCTGCTCAAGCGGTGGCACCGAAGTCGTTTGGGGTATCCTTCATTTCCTGCGAGGCCGATGTTCGCGCGGGGGGCGCCTACCGTTTTGTGTTCGGTCACCCTGCCTCAGAGCAGCCTATGGAGTTCTTTGGTTGGGTACCTCGAAGTGACGCCGCACTCGCGCCTCGTCTGGACGAATGACGAAGGTGGAGAAGGCGGGGCTGTCACGATGGTGACCTTCGAAGAACGAGGTGCCGAGACCCTAGTCGTCATGCGCGACCTCTATCCCTCGAAGGAAGCTCTCGACGGTGCCATCGCTTCTGGGAGCACAAGCGGGTTTAGCGAGACGTTCGAGCAACTGGACGAACTTCTCGTCACCCTGGCGCGAGCGTTGGGCGCGCCCATCTAACTTGAAGTAGAGTCAAATCATGGCCACTCTCAAGCCCAGCCCCAATGCGCAGTTTTCCGCATTCTTGTTGCGGTTCTCCCCCGAGATCGTCGCGCTGGTAAAGCGGTGCCTGCCCAAAATTCGCCGCGCTTTCCCTTGCTCCTATCAGCTCGTTTACCAGTACTCCAATTCGCTCGTGGTGGCGTTCAGTATGTCAGAGCGCGGCTACGAGGCCATCGTCGCCATTGCTATCTTACCGCGCTCGATCCGGCTGTACTTCGACAAGTCCCTCCCCGATCCTAAAGGTCTTCTCAAGGGCTCTGGCACCAAGGTACGCAGCGTAACCATCAAGGCAGCATCAGACCTCGATCACGCGGATATCCGGGCACTATTCAAGGCTGCGATCAAGCGCGCCGGGGTTGCCTTTCCGAAGGCCCGCTCGGCCCGCATGGTCATCAAGTCGGCATCGAAGAAGCAGAGGCCGAAGAAGCAGAGGCCGAAGAAGCAGAGGCCGACGAGACTCGGGCACGCCTAACCCCGCGCTGCACCGGACCGAGCGGGTCATAGGTGTGTCGCCGCGCAAGCGCGCTCATCTATCTTTGTTACGCTGTACGCTCGCGTAAGATGGCCAATTTGTGATCGACCTATAGGAGTCGGTCGCCAAATGATTGACCTCAATGAGTGGCAGCTTTATTGCGACCTATTCCATATGTCGACCGACAGCTTGGTCAGGCCAAAAAGGGAATTGGAACTGGCAAAAGGTGAGCCGTAGTCGGTGCGAATCGCCCTGGGCAAGCCAAAATCCTTAAAAGCCCGCTCAAATACGGCAAAGGCGTACATCGCCCGGGTGTTCTCGAGTGCCTCACAGCCTGATCCGGTGCAGGCAACCCGAACGGCGCGTCAAGATGAGCGTGTAACCACACGGCTGCGTGCCAGCTAAGCCCCGGGAAACGCGCGTAGTCTCTGGCCGTCGTGATCCACTCGCACCCGGATTCGATGGCGAGCGCGGCGAACCAAGCATGCTGCGCCAGATTTCCCGCCGCCTTCGCTTTGAGACACAGGTGCTCGAAGATCACCCAATGCCGCTCGCAGGGGCCGTAACGGTGGAATTCGGCTGCTCCAGCAACACTCGGCAGAAATCAAACAAGTCTGTCCGGGACGAGGGGTGGCGATAGATGCGCGGGTGAGTGGTAATCCTCACGAAACTGGCCAGTACCTGGGGAGCAATTTCCATAGGCCGCCGGTCCGTTTATGACCGATTCCAACCATTTTCTGTACCGCTCATGGTCTTGAGTGTCTGTGCGAAAAGCGTAGATTAGGACGTTGGCGTCCGGAAGCGATCGAGCAGCGAGGCGCTATCGTTAAGATCAACCCCCGGCAATGTACCGCCACCGGCGCGGCACTCGGGCAGCGTCGCCGGTCGATGCTCAGGCCGTTTCATCGGCCGCCGAAGCACGAGCTCAAGCCCCTGCTCAATGAGAGAGGTGAGGGTGGTTCTGCGCTTGGCCGCCTCTGCACAGGCGCGCTCAAGCAGTGTTTGTCCAGGCAGATAATAGTCGCGTGGGTCTCGACGCACCCTGTGAAGGTGCGCGGTGTCACGCTGTCGCCCAAAGACTCGGTTAGGGAAGGAACCAAGGTTTCCGGAGTCAACCTGTACAGGCTATTACAAAGGAAATGCGCACGGCCGCTAATGCGTTGACTCTGCCCGTAGAGTCCTGAACGGCCGCCGGTACCGCATTGGCGCGCACAGCCCGGACCATGCCCCGGCCCGGAGGTAACTTCCTACCCCGAGGCTTCCGGTTCATCCAACGCGCGGAGTTCTGCGCGCAATTCTGCGGTCGTGAACACGTTGCGAGGAACTATTTGTCCCAGATGGCTACTCTGCGCCCAGGCACCGAGTTCCTCGATTGTCTCGGCATCCCTGCCGTTCGCCTGCCTAAACAACTTAAGCAGCGCTCGCGCCTGCAGGCGGCGATAGCGCTTGATGCGCCGGGCGGCAAACTCATCAGCAGTCGTGATTCTCGCCATAAGCACCCGCGGGATGCGCACACAGGGCTGTGCGCGGCGGCAATAGTGCGCTTGACATAGCGACGGCACCGCGCCCTCGGTCACACCGAAAGGGTTATGCGATGTGACGAAGATCTCGTCTATGTCCCCGTCCCGCCGCACCGCGGGTGTCCCATAAGTTGCGCGCTTACTCCTCACTAGCGTGAGGCGCGGCCTAGTAACACCTATCAAGCGTTACTCAGACCGAGCATCGCGTGTTCGCTGCCGTACGGACTCACTCGCGCTGGCGGAGTAAATGTCGGCTGGGAAACAAATTTGAGGCGCGCGCTTATGGACATGATGCAGATGCAGCGGTTCGTGCGTCGGAAACAGTGGTGCGAGGGGCAGTTGCGTCTCGCCGAGACGGACCAGAATTTCAGGCTGCTCCGAAGGACCCACGGCGGCGGGCAGATCGACCTCACCGAGACGTATAAAAAGGACATGCGCGACGCGCGTGATCAGTACCAACGCGCGATTGACTACCTGGTGAAATGCGAGCAGCCGGGCTGATCCCTGGTGAGTGCAAAATGCCACCTCGAACGGGGAAACGTTGCGCCACGGCATTCGGTGCCAACGCACTGCTAATCGCATCGGGGGTATCTGAATCAACGTGTTCGTCGGCTTTGGCTTGCTGTAGGGCCGACGAGGTTCATTAGCACGCCCCCCGAGGCCGTCGGCAGGGGGCATTGATAGTACCCCTGGTGCCGACGACCACGTTGGTCTACTGGCCCGCGCTGGCAAATCTGGGCCGATTGCCCCGCCACCGAAGACCCTAGTAACTCCCGGTCTCAACTAAACCCAGCTTGTGCCCCTCGCTGTGAATCAATGAACGTTGGTCGCCCATACTATTCCTGCGCACCGCCCCCGAATTAGACTCCATTCGTTCCTCACCCCGCTTTCGCGACTTGGTCCGTCGCATCGGTTTCCCGCAGCCGTCGAGCGACAAGAACTGAAACCACACGCGAGCTGCACTGGCCACGAATCGCCAGAAAGGCGTAAAATCACCCTCGAATCGTTGCCCACAAGGAGAGATCTCGTGCGCACGGTTTTGGCATCGCTCGTCTGCGCGCTCACGCTCACGTCGGCCGCACTTGGCGCTCAACTGCAGGTCGAGCGCGACTTCACGCTGCCCGGCTACTACGCGCTCGGCCTTTATCCGGACTGGCAGTGGAGCGACAAGAACCCCTGGTACGTACTCAAGCAGGCACCCTGGGCGGACCCGCTCCTACTCAAATGGGGTTACGTGGCGGTGAGCCACGACGGGCAGCACTACTACTGTTTCATCCAAGAGGGGCCACCGACGGGAACCCGCATCTGGAAGCGCACCTACATGTGCGGGGATCCCGCAACCGCCGAGGTGCTGTATAGGATGAACCGGCGGCCGAAGGTCCTGATTTACGGCTCACCGCCCTGAAGGGCGCGCCGCCCCCATATAGCTCTCAGCGCTCGTCGGTGCCGCATGGAGGCACCGCTGCAAGCGGCGTGAGAATCCGCCGCATGCCGCCCCTCGATCTCACAGATGTCGACCTTGAGACCGCCGTGCGGGCATGCCCCATCATGGCGCGCAGCGAGAAGAAAGCGGCGCAGCAAATCGAAACCCCGACCTTGCACAGACCTGTCGAGGATGCGGCGATACGCGCGGCGGCACTCGCGGACAAGTTTGAGACGACGAGGAAGCTGGGTCATCAGCACGAGGTAGAATGATCTCCAGCAGTTCACGCCGCAGTCCATCAAAAGCCATGGCGTTCTAGCAACGACGGCCGCATAGGTCAGTCCACTTGGAGGAGAGGGTGGATCTTGAATATTGCCCGATGATTGTGCCCGAACACGTCATGCGGGGCTTACGTGCCGCGACGGGGCGAGATCGGGCGTTCGCCAACGACATGTTAAGTGGGCGGGTAAAATGCAGAGAGTGCGTACACGATGGCCGACTCGTCGGGCACTGCGTTGGAAACTCCGCCACGGGGGAGATACTTAGCCTCCCGGTCAATGACAGCTACCGGCGGCGAGGGATCGCACGGAAGCTTCTCTCGCTGGTCGTTGATCTTATGCGCGGGGAGGGCGCTCAGAGAATCTGGGTTGCCGCGCCGGCTCATCTAGCGTCGCCCGCGTACAGTTTCTATCGGGCCGTGGGGTGGCGTCCGACCGGTACATTGACGCTGCTGTGCGGCTCAACCCGCAATTCGCCCGGAGCGCCGGACTGCAGCACCACGGCTACCGCCGCTGCGTTCTGCGACGGAGGTAGCACAATTACCAGATCGTGACGCTTAAGTTAATTGCGGCGTGTGCAGGCAGGCCTGGGCCAGTATCGTGGATGCCAGAACAATAACAACGGCTACGCATGCCCAAGGCATGCAGGAACTGCTAGATGTGGTCTGCACTTTCCGCCGACGCGAGGTTGTACAGCTCGCTGCGCTGGCCAAGGCAAAAAGGGACGCTGAACAACGCACTGATCTGGGTACGCTCGCGGGGCCTCCTGGTACTCGCATTCCAGCGCGTGCACCACTGCTACCTCGGCTACCGGCTGAAGGAGGGCTGGACGGCACGGACCATCGGCCTGCGCCTGCTGCTGGCTTTCGGGCGATGGCCGGTCGTCATGTTCTCCAAGTGCGACGTCGCCGCATCCACCGAGATCGGCGATGGCGTGTATCTCTCCGACCGGGGCCAGCTGATCCTCGGACCGCAACGCATCGGCAGCGGCACGATCATCCACGATCGGGTGACGATCGGTATACGCGCTAATGAGATCGACCCTCCAGTGATCGGCCGCAACGTCTGGATCGGCCCTGACTGCGTCATCTACGGAAACATCACGATCGGCGACGGTGCCACCGTGCTGCCTGGCACCGTGGTGTCGATGAACGTGCGCCCGGGGGCCGTCGTGGGAGGCAACCCGCCGACGGTCCTATACGCGAAATTCGACAACGCGCGCCTGCGCCGTACGCTCGCGAACGCCATCGACCGCAGGTCCCTAGAGTGGGTATGAACGAGTTCTTTGCGGCAGCTGCGGCCGACATCGAGCGGTGCCGCAATCACAACACCCGCTCGCCGTGGTACACGCTGGCGGTGATCTGGCACGAAGTGGGCCTGCAGGCCGTGCTCGTGTACCGCTTCGGGCGAATGCTGCGCTCGGGCCAGCGAAACGTCGGCGTCTGGCCGCTGTTGCCCTTCGGGTGGCTCCTGTACGCGCTTGCGGCCGTCATAATGCGCCGCTGCTACGGAATCCGTCTGGCGCTTAGCGCGGAGATCGGCAAAGGCTTCTGGATCGTTCACTTCGGCGGCATTGAGGTGGTCAACTGCCGCATCGGGCAGCGATGTACCGTAGGGCAGCAAACCAAAGTCGGACGTGAGAATGACCCCGACGGACCGCAGATCGGCGATGCCGTACTGATCGGCGTGCATGCACAGATCATGGGACCTGCGCGGGTCGGCAGCAGCGTCACCATTGCACCGGGTGCACGCGTGACGCTAAACGTCCCCGAAAATTCGCTCGTCGTGGGTGATCCCGCGCGGGTCGTGTTCCGTGGCTACCGCAACGCTGCGATCCTGCCGGCCACCCCGCAGCAACCAAGAGCGGCGTGACCGGCGGGTCTTGGCGACTCAAGTCATTTCCGTCGAGCAGACCGGGATGCCGGTCAGTTGGGTTCAGCGGCCCGCGCCGCCCAGGCTCAGCGCTGCGCGCATGCGCGCGAAAACGCCGTGCCAATCCCCCTGCGCGCTCTGACGGAACAGCCGGTGGGTGGGGTACCACGGCGAATCCTCCCGCCCGAGCATCCAGCGCCAGTCTGGCACCTGGCGCAGCGCCACCCAGGCCTCGCGGCCCAGAGCCCCGGCCAGGTGGGCGATGGCGGTGTCCGAAGTAACGAGCAGATCGAGCTGCATGAGCACCGCTGCCGAGTCGAGGAACGCATCGGGTCCGCTGTCGAAGTCCTCCCCAAGGGTTTCCAGCACGCTTCCCGCCGGCAGGTCTTTCAGCTGCTCGAGGCCGTCGTATTTCTGCAGGCTGATCAACCGCACGCCCGGCACATCCGCGAGATGTTGCAGCAGCAGCCGCAGTGGGAACGACCTCCCGCGATCGACATTGGGCTGCGGCAAACCCTGCCAGCACACCCCGATGCGGTAGCCCTCGTCTCCGATGCGGCGACGCCAGCGCTCGATGCGCTCGGGTTCCGCGGTGAGATAAGGCACGTGCGCCGGAATACTCTCGGGCCGAGTCTCGAGCGCTCCCGGCAAGCTGAGCAACGGGCAGAAGAAATCGGCGGCACCAGTCTCGGCCGTGTCGGTGACCACGCGCAGCTCGCCGCGCAACCGCGCGAGCAGCCGACCGAGTGCCGGCTGCACTTCGAGGACGACGCGAGCTCCCATCCGGGTGATCTGTTCCCAGCGGACGAAGAGAGTCTTCCCCTGCAGACACTCGCCGCGCCAGCGTGGCAGCGGCGCATTCAGCGGTCGCATCGGACACAGCGTGCCATTCAGTCGCGCCTCGTAATGCGGCCAGCCTTGTGCCAAGCGCCCGAGTGACAACAGGCACAGCGCTTTGCCCAGGATCGGGTCCGGATTGCCAGGCAGCAGCTCGATGGCGCGATCGCAGGAGGTGAGAGCGGCCTCGAAGCTCTGCATCTGCATGAGCGCCCCGGCGCGGTTGTGGTAGGCGCGACCACAGTCCGGGTCGAGCTCGAGAGCACGCGCAAAGGCCTCGAGCGCGTTCTCGTACCGTCCCAGCTCGGAGAGCGCGAGGCCGCGGTTCACGTGCGCGATTGCCGAACGCGGATCGACCCTCAGGGCGAGATCGCTCGAGACCAGCGCTTCCTGCGGCCGCAGCAGCTCGATCAGCGCTGCGGCGCGGTTCACCAGAGCATCGAGGTCGTTCGGTCGCAGCACCAAAGCGCGCTCGTAGTTTGCCAGTGCCTCAGCGGGTGCGATGCAGCGCGAGCAGCACGTCAGCGCGCGCGATCAGGGCCGGCACAAAATGCGAATCGAGCTGCAGTGCCGTGTCGGCGACCGAAGAGACTGCATCGGCCTCCGGACCCTCCGCGCATCCGCGAGCCGCCTCGGAAGAGGCGGCGGCAGCGGTGGCCGCGCGAGGCGTGCGAGTAGCGGTCGTGCGTCTTCCACCATCGGTCCATGGTGACGGCGACCACGGTTTTGTTCCTATCCTGATTGGGATCGCACGGGATAAGGGCATTTCCGTGTATGCGGATGAAGGGCGAAACCTTTGGCCTGCTGTGCACAGGCTCGACGCCGCTCACCTCTACAGGCTCGTCCTTGAGAAGGGTCCGGCGGGGGCCAGGTATCACGCAGTGGCTGAAGGAGGCGTGCCGTTTCGGGACATCGCGGGTGTGATCGGTCGCCGACTGAACGTACCGGTCGTCAGCAAAAGCGCTGAGGAGGGAGCAAAGCACTTTGGCTGGTTCGGGCACTTTGCGGCAATGGATATCGAGGCCTCCAGTGAGCGGACACGCAGGCAGCTCGGATGGCAGCCGAAGCAGGCAGGGCTACTGCTCGATCTCGACCGGCCGCGCTACTTCGAACTGTGAATAGATCGCTCGGCCAGTCGAAGAAGCGTGTGTCATCCACGCCCGTCTGAGCGATCCCGAGGGCGCCGCTGAGCACCGCGACGAAGGCGCGATGCCACGTGCGATGGCTGGCGGCCGCGCCAGCGGTGTGCGGTGGAGCTGACAGCCAGTGCCGCGCGGAGCATCGGAGCATGAGGCGACGCCCGGAGAGAATCCGCATCACCGGTTGCGCCGGCCGCACAAAGCGGGTGGCATAGCCTGGTCAGTCGTCATCCTTCGGCAATGCGTCGAATACGGTTGCGGCGGGGATTTTCATATGCTTCCGCTGTTCGGCTGGTGGGAAGCTAGTAGAGTTGTCGCAGGCGCAGTAGGCTCACTGAAGTTCTCAAGCGGAGAGAGATGAATGGCGATCAAACGTCCGACCAAGAGCCGGGGCACCCCGTCACGTAAGCCGGTGACATCAGTTGCCATGCGCCGTGTCGACCTCACGTCGAAGCCGCACATGGTTCCGGGGAATCGCTACGTCGGATGGTTGTGTAAAAACCGGTCATGCGGAGCCGTGATTGCCATTGCACTCCCACCAGCGGGAAGCAAAGTGGCCGTGTCGGAATTCGACGATCAATTAACGGCGATTAAATGCCCCCATTGTGGGAATGAAGACCTGTATCGCTGGAGCGCTCGGAGTGAACACGAATACACTCTGAAAAGCGTGGGAAACTAAGCTCGGGCAGGCAATCGAGGCCCTGGCGTCAATTGCCGACGTGGTCGCGAGTCAGCTCAGTGGTGGCGGGGGCCACCCTTAGGGGCTGCTCGTGGTTTTGGGGTATGGTGTGGGAGAGGCCGAGGACACGGACTCGAGCTCTTATCAAAACCTCTCGATCGCAAATGAGCCATGGCGCTCGATCAACGCTTCTTCGACACCTGGAATCCGCGCGCGCTGGCCGCACTGCGCCTCGTCGCGGCATTCTTATACCTGCAGCACGGGACTGCCAAGCTGTTCCACGTGCCGGATGTCGCCGAATTCGATTCGCTGCGTGCGCTGTCACTCATCGGCTTGGCCGGCATGCTCGAAATCGCGGGAAGTCTATTGCTGCTGCTTGGCCTATTCACCCGGCCAGTGGCATTCATTCTCTCGGGAGAAATGGCGGTGGCGTATTTCATCGCGCATGCGCCGCACGGCCACTTCTTCAGCCCGGCGCTCAACAGAGGAGAGGAGGCGGTGCTCTACTGCTTTATCTTCCTGTTTCTGTCCGTCGCCGGCGGCGGCGCCTGGAGCATTGACGCGAGTCGCGGCCGCACATAAGCGGAGCGGCCCGCGAGTCAGAGGGTCATTGCGCATTCGAGCGCTACGCTAAACGTCGAGCACGATACCCGGCCTGTTACCGCGGTCGCATCAGGTCCGGCGGCTGCCTCCAACGAGCGCTCGTACTCAGTCGGGACATTTGAGCTGGCGCTTGATTGTCTGAAGGCGCGGCCGGCTGCGAAACGGCTCGAGAAATGCGTCGGTCTTCAGAGAGTCCAGACCCGGAACTGAAAGCTACGCACAGGCTTTGATCGATGATCTGTGCGTTATCCCACATACGGCGAGAGTCTTTATTACTGGACTCCGACCCCGCTCGGGGCGAGGACGCGCTTTTTGCGAGTGCGGCCGTCCTGTGACCCGCAGCACACGTATCGATGACAATTAAGCGGATGCTGACAGTCTTTATGGAAATCAAGTTCACTCCGCGCAGGAGAGGTATTTTCTGCGCTCTTCGCGACCTACGCCGCACAATCCTGCTTAAGAATTTTCTCTCTGTCGGTCCCGTGTCGACCGGATCGACGTTGCGATGCGCACAATTGGTTTGGCGAATCCCATCCCTAGTAGCTGATTCTTGCCGACTGGCATAGTCACATACGGGCCTGCGGCAGGAGCAACAATATGAAGTCCAGTCGAACTCGGGGTGCGAAGTTCTCGAGCAAAGCGCCGACTGGCATCACGGGCTTCGATGAGATCTGCGGGGGCGGTCTGCCGCGTGGCTCCACGACGCTGCTGGTCGGTGGGCCGGGCTCCGGCAAGACAATCTTCGCTCTGCAGTTCGCGACGCACGGTGCGCAGTATTGCAAGGAGCCGGCCATCTTCGTTGCTTTCGAGGAGAACTCGAAACGCATAGTGGCCAATGCGGAAAGCTTCGGCTGGAAGATCGCAGAATTAGGCCCAGGTAAACTGTTTTTCCTCGATGCTCAGCCAATGCGGGACCTGATCCACTCCGGAACGTTCGACCTGGGTGGAATGCTTGCGGCGCTGGAGGCTCAGATCAAAAAAATGGGCGCGCGGCGCATTGTGTTCGACGCGTTAGATATCGTATTGGCGCTATTACCCGATGCCGCGGCCAAAAGACGCGAGGTCTATCGGTTGCATGACTGGTTGCTGGAGCGCGAACTGACGGGCCTCATCACCTCGAAGGCAAGCGAAGAGGAGAACAACAGCATCGCTCAGGAGTCGTTCGGCTTCATGCAATTCATGGTCGATTGCGCCGTCCTTCTCAACCACACCGTAGTGCAGGGCGTGTCCCAGCGCAATCTGCGCGTGCAAAAGTATCGTGGTACAAGCTTCGATGAGAATCAGTCTCCATTCGTGATCGGCAGCCGTGGAATGGAAGTCGCGGTTGCACGCACGAGCTCGCGTGTGCATGTCAGCGTTACCAACGAGCGCGTCTCAAGTGGCGTGGAGCGGTTGGACACTATGCTCGGCGGCGGATATTACCGTGGCGCCAGCGTGCTCATCACCGGGTTCCCCGGCACGGCAAAAACCACATTGAGCGGTGCCTTTGCAGCGGCGGCCTGCAAGCGCGGCGAGCGCACCATGTTCGTCAGTTGTGATTCGGACGGGGCCGAAGTGGTCCGCAACCTGGCCTCGGTGGGTATTGGGCTGAATCGCTATGTCAAGAACGGGTGCCTGCGCATGGTCTCGGGCCGCACGATTATCGGCAGCGCAGAGACCTTTCTCGTACGCGTCAAGACCCTCGCGATGGAGCACAGAGCCCGCTGTATCGTGATCGATCCGGTATCTACATTATCCAGTTCCGGCAACGAGTTGACCGCGTACGGCGTTGCGGAGCGATTGATCGACTGGTCCAAGGCGCTTGGCACCACCCTGGTGTGCACGAGCCTACTCGATGAGGTCTCAAGTCAGCCGGCATCGAGCTCACAGCTGCAGATTTCCAAAATGGCGGACACCTGGATCCATCTCAACTACCTGGTGCAGGCCGGCGAGCGCAACCGAGGCATGTCTATCATTAAATCCCGCGGCACGGCGCATTCCAACCAGGTGCGTGAGCTGATCCTCAGCGATGTGGGGGTTACGGTAACAGATGCCTACACCGCGGGCGGCGAGGTGTTGATGGGAACACTACGTTGGGAAAAAGAGAGCGCGGAGCGTGGCGCAAAGGATGTGGCCGAGGTCGCTGGAAGGGTCAAGCGCGTCAGGCTCGATGCCGAGGAAGCCGAGCTCGAGGTGCGTCTGAAAGCGCTGCAGGTAGAGTTGGAGGCCAAGCAGGTGGAGAAGGCCCTGCTGGTGAGCACCACCGAGAGTCGCGAAGGGGTGCTGTCGCAAGGCCGCTCGCGCATGCGGGAGTTGCGCGGCGCCGACACGGCCATTCCGAGACAGAAGTAGTTTCGCCATGACTCGCTGCGCACCCTATCGATTCCGGCTGTACGTCGCAGGCGACGCCCAGAATTCCGCGCAGGCACTTGCGAACCTTAAGGTTATTTGCCGGGAGCACTTGCGCGATCGCCATACGATCGAAGTTGTGGATGTCTTCCGGGAGCCGGAGCGCGCCTTGGCAGATGGCATTTTCATGACCCCGACACTTGTCAGGCTGAGCCCGCATCCCGTCCGAAGGATCGTCGGCACATTGAGCCAGAGTCAGCCCGTGTTGCACGCCTTGGGACTGGGAAGTCCCAGCGTATGAATTCGGCGCCGTTGCCGCTCTCGGCCGACACAGATAGCGAAGTTTTGGATCTAATCCAGGCGCTGCACCAGGCAGAACAGCGTCTGGAGGAGTTAACGGCAGGCGAGGTGGACACGGTGGCGGATCGCGGCGGGCGGACGCTGTTGTTGCGCCGCGCTCAAGACCGGCTGCGTCACAGTGCCGCGGCTAAGCAGACTGCGATCCTCAACGCATTGCCCGCGCACATAGCGTTGCTCGATGCACGCGGCATCATCGTTTCTGTGAACGAGGTCTGGCGCGGTGGCGGCGCTGACGTGCTCGAAGGCCCGGGCTATGGCATCGGAATCAATTACGTCGAGATCTGTGACAACACAGTTGACGATGAGTCATCTGAAGGACCGCGGGTAGCCGAAGGTATTCGCTCAGTGCTGGCCGGCAGGGCAAAAGCTTTTTCGATCGAATATGCCCGCGCTTCGCTGGCAGAGCAGCGAGTGTTTCTGCTGACCGTAACGCCGCTGGGAGAGGACTCCCCGAATGGCGCTGTAGTTATGCTCCTGGACGTGACGGCGGAGAGGCTGAGCGAAGGCACTCTGCGTGTCAGCGAACTGCGGTTTCGCCAAATGGCGGAGAGCATTCGCGACGTGTTCTTTCTTCGCAGTATCGATAGCGCCCGTATGTATTACGTGAGCCCGGCCTATGAGCGCATTTGGGGCCGTAGCTGCGAAAGCCTGTACCTGAATCCAGAGTCATGGCTGAACGCCATCCATCCGGAGGATCGCGAAGACGCGCTCCGAAAAATCGTGGAGACACAAAAAACCGACTTCGATCTGGAGTTTCGCATCGTGCGCCTGGACGGCGAAGTTCGCTGGATCAACGCTCGAGGAGCTCCGATCCTCAATGATGCTGGCGAGCCCTATCGCACAGCCGGCGTGATCTCGGATATTACCGAGCGCAAGCAGGCAGGAATCAAGATTGGGCGTCTGAATCGCGTTTATGCTGTGCTCAGCCAAATTTCCGCTCTGACTGTCAGCGCAAGAGACCGTGACGATCTGTTTCGGCAGGCGTGCCGAATTGCAGTCGAGGCGGGAGCCTTCAGAACGGCCTGGATCGGTGTCATCGATCCGCAGACGCTGGAAGGCAAGGTGGTTGCCTCGCATGGCGGCGAGGAAGAGTACATCGAGCCAATCAGGCTGACGGTAAAGTCCGGTACCCCCGATAGCGAGCGGCCGGCCTGTCGAGCACTGCGATTGCTGAAACCCATTATCTGCAACGACATTGCGACGGACCCCTGCGTCATAACCCACCGGGAAGAGCTGCTGAGCCGCGGGTAT
>Ga0302326_10011187_pt1 | contig 19352 bp, 14 predicted proteins | sample Palsa_T0_3_FD_202264 | JGI IMG/M metagenome (GOLD analysis project Ga0302326, IMG submission 202264) | Peat permafrost microbial communities from Stordalen Mire near Abisko, Sweden - Palsa_T0_3 | ecosystem: Environmental > Terrestrial > Soil > Palsa > Peat permafrost | place: Sweden: Abisko...
TGACACTACCTTTTGACTTTCCCATGCTGCTAAAATCCGGCTAACGGTGTAGAAATTCACGTCAGCCAAGGATGCTAGGTCCTCGTTTTTGATGTCCACTTCCACCCCGCCGGGGAGCACGTGTCCCGTCCGCGATCCAAGGCTAGTCAATGCGTGTGCTACTTTTTCCTGCGCCGTGTTCGATACGAGCCGGATGTGCCTCTTTGCATACAAAGCGAGGTAGTGCAAAGAGGCGTGGAGGGCGTTTTCGACCAGCCGGGGATAGGCCGCTGCAAGTTGACGTACTACTCGGTGTTCCCACAGGAGCATCTCAGTCTTGTGGACCGCTCTAGCCGTACCGAAATAACCATTCGGCTCAGTAAGCAAAGCGGCGCACCCGAACGCATTCCCGGGCACGAGCCGCCGTAGCAAAATTTCTCGTCCGTCGTTTGTTAAGACGAAGTAGTCCACATAGCCCACCTCTACGAGAAAGAGATGCATCGCAGGTTGCTCGGCATCTTTGATGATTTGAGAAGCCTCAAATGTTCGCTTGGCTGCCGCCGTGCGGATTGCACAAATCTCCCGATTGCCAAGACCCTTGAACAGCCCGACTGAGAGGGGTTCAGTTGCAGGACGAGCCGCACTCAAATTATGCATTCGGTTAATCTCCTCATCAGAGGACTTACCAAGCTCTTGCGCCCAGCGCAACTCGAACTTTGACAACAGAAGAACCGTAATCCGGACTTTGATCAAGCTGTTAGTAATAACAGTCGTTCTTGAATCTAATTGAATCCAAGAATGCTCTTGAAGCGTTTAGTTACACACGGGATATTACCGCCCCCGTCAGCCTCCCGAAGCGGAGCGGCTGGGCGCCAGCCTGGTTTGGCTGCAAGGGATCGCAGTTTTTCCAAACAGACCGCGAAGGATGCTGTTCGAGCGGCTGCTGCGTCATAGGTCGATTTTATCGCTCGGCGATGTACATACTACGGTTCACAGGGAGAGGAATATATCGAAAGCTATCCAACCGTTGATGTGGCCTAGTCTTTCATCAGTCATGCTTACGCGCAAAGAAATGGCCGGAAGCCACTCTCTAGCCAAGAACCGGGACAAATTCTTGAGCTATAATCCCGAGCCGTGACCGACTTACCTCCACAACGGATGCAGTGCATGGAAGTATGGGGCGGGAGCCAACTGACTTCGCGTGCGGTTGAATTCGGTGGGTTGAACGTATGGGTTTATAGCAAGCCCTACGGACAGGCCCCGCGCGGCGGGGATGTCTACTACGCGTCGAGCTGTGCCACCGGCCGTATCAGCAGACTGCTGCTGGCCGACGTTTCGGGACACGGAATTGCCGTGGCCGCGATTGCTGCCGACCTGCGGACGCTGATGCGGCGGTTCGTCAATCATCTGGACCAATCCGAATTCGTGCGATTGCTCAATCAGCAGTTCACTGCGCTGTCGCAGGCCGGAACGTTTGCAACCGCGATTGTGACCACTTTCTTTGCTTCCACCGGGCGCTTGATGGTGTGCAACGCCGGCCATCCGCGGCCCTTTCTGTACCGGGCAGCGTCTCGCCAATGGAGTTTCCTGGGCGACGAAGATACGGCCGACCCAAGCAAGCCCCGCAACATCCCGCTCGGAATCATGGACATGGCGCTCTACGAACAGTTTGACGTCGAATTACAGCCCGGCGATTGCCTGATCGGCTATACAGATGCGCTTATTGAATCCCGCGACGCGGACGGCGAAATGCTGGGCGAAGCTGGGTTGCTGCGTATCGTTCGCTTGCTGGGAGACTTGGAACCGTCAAAGTTGAGCGTTGCGGTTTTGAAGGAAATTGCGGAACGTTATCCTGAGAATCTATCCGACGATGATGTGACCTTGCTGGTGATTCAGGCCAGCGGGAAACAATCTCCGCACTCTCTTGGAGAAAAGTTGAAAGCGCATCTTCGTCTGTTCGGTTCGCTGATTCGCTCCATCAACCCAAAGTCCGAGAGACCGCCCCTTCCCGACATGAATCTTGCGAACATCGGAGGAGCAATCATTCCAGCCTTAGGACGCCGTTGGCGGGCGACTGGCGTCAAGCCAGCCCCATCCAATCAAGACGAATAGGAGATCTAAACAGCCCCGGAACGCACAGGGTAGTTAGTCGGCCGGGCCTTGTCGTGACACCTGGATTTCCTTCACGATCTGGTCGAGTAGGCCTGCGAATTCGCTGGCGCGAACGGCTGGCGCGTCCACGCACTTTTGGCCCTTGAGGACGAGCGTCAGCCACCAGCATCCCGCTTCCACGCGGTGGCAGAAGAAAATACTGGTGCGAGATTTGTCCGCACCAGCGAGCAACTGATTCGGCCGATGAAGGGGAATTGTACTGAGGACTAAATCGAAGGAGTATTCGTTCAGCAGCTTCGCACCCTCCGCTGTGGAACACGCGAACCAACAAGAGCAGCCACGGTTCTCTAACTGCATCTGAATGTGCCAGAAACTCTGTCTGGTTGTGTCCAGCAGCAGGACTCTGACGCTCCGCTCCATAAATTCTCCCTGCGCTTGATGTCAAATCTTGTAAATACCCGGAGAATTTCGGAATCCAGACAGAGGCGGCGTGGCCGCTTACGCTGAACAGCTGCGATCTGGGTAGGGAGGACGCGTCGATTTATACTTTACGTCATTGGATGAGTTGTCTTGTGCGACGATGGTGGTTTTTCTCTGACACTCCAGAACCTCTCGCGACACGCCAGCGGAAGCCAGAAGGAATTCGGCGTCAAACAATGAGGATTTTGCCTTCTCCATGATCGGGGCTACCTTTTTTGGACACCTGAGGCGGATTCCACTCTATCTAACTGCGCGAGCCAATACTGTCCCAAAAGAGACACTTTTGAGCATTAGCCATTTGCTCTCTGTATTGCTGCTAACGAAATGTTAAAGGACGCACTTCGATCGAGGGCTTCGTTGGGATCGCCAAGTCCTGAGTGGTCGACAACGCAGAAGCAAAGCGTTACTTCAAATGTACAGGTCCCGCGGCAATCGGTAGCCACCCGTCTGCCGCTCATGACACGAGACTTAGCGGACGGTCGGTTCTTTCACCGGCGCATAGTTGACCCCTACACCACTAGCAGGTGGTATGATAGAAGGCATGACGGAACCAAAAGACACCCTTTGGCAGCTGCAATGTAAGAACGAGAAATGCAACGAGTTCTTCGACTATTTCGGCCGCCTAAGCTCAAACACGCGCATCAGCTGCACCCACTGCGGAAAATCCTCAAAACACGTAGTTTCCGACTTTACCCGCTGCAACTCCGCCGAATAAGCCTGCCGGGACGGTACGGTAGTTGGTTCAGTTTGAACTTCTTGCCATCGACTGTGCCTGTCTACGCGCGCCAGCGCTTTCCCGGTCTTTTAGGATGCCCCGTGATCGAAGCAGCAAAAAATTAAGCAAGGAAAAGGTGGTTAGGAGGTGGGAGCTTCCAGAGTCTCTGTGGCAACGCCGGTTTTTCGTCAGGGCACGGATTTATCCGTGCCGATAATGCCCGAAAATCAAAGGGGCTTCAGCCGCTCAGGGACGATTCACCTGCCACACGAGCTCTTTCATCTCGGGCATAAAAACAACGGCGCGCAGCGCCCCCCGCTCGCGGCGAATTTCCCGCGAGCCCTGGTCCTCTACTTCCTTTGCCTCCTCAACCTCCTCTGCTTCATCTTCTTCCGCAATTGCATGCGCCAGCAGAACTGCCTAACATGGATTGTGGTGAAAAAGTTCATACCGCCGAAGCATCTGCGCAACGGTCACCTGATGACCATCGCCGGCTCCTTCTGGCGACGCAGTTTTCCCAGGTTGCCGGCCAGCGTAACCAGGCAGTTCGACGTGGAGCCAGGCACGAAGGTCCGCGGTGAATGTCATTGGCAGCCGGAGCCCAAGGAACACCCGGTTCTCGTCCTGCTTCACGGCCTCGAGGGATCGAGCGAATCCGGCTACATGCTCGGCACCGCCGAAAAAGCCTGGCTCGCGGGCTTCAATGTGGTGCGGTTGAATCAGAGAAATTGCGGCGACACCGAACACCTCACCGAAACTCTTTATCACTCGGGTTTGAGCGGTGACATTCGCACGGTTGTTCTCGAATTGATCGAACGGGATGGCCTCGGCAACATATTCGCCGCGGGCTTTTCGATGGGCGGTAACCTGGTGTTGAAGATGGCCGGGGAATTTGGCGACGCCGCGCCCCCGGAATTGCGGGGATTTGCCGCGGTGGCGCCCGCCATGGACTTGGCCGGCTGCGCGGCTGGCCTCGAGGAACCCGCGAATTTCTTCTACGAGCACCGTTTCGTCCGGCGGATGAAGCGCCGCATGCGCGACAAGGCGAAAATGTATCCCCATCGCTACGAGCTCGGCCGGATGCGGCATATCCGTACGGTGCGCGGCTTTGACGAAGCCATCACGGCGCGCTTCTGCGGTTTCCGCGATGCCGCCGATTATTACGCGCAATCGAGCGCCAACCGGATCATCGCCCACATTCGGCGGCCCACCCTGATCGTCACCGCGCAGGACGATCCGGTAGTCCCCTTCGCCGCATTCGAGCATCCCGCCATTCGGGAAAACCCCTTCATCACCCTGCTCGCGCCGAAGCACGGCGGCCACTGCGCGTTTATTTCAAAAGAGTCGGGCGAGGAAAGATTCTGGTCGGAAGCGCGGATTGTGGAATTCTGTGCCGGTCAGGCGGCGATGAAAGCCAGGAAGGATGCTGCCGGGAAGGGTACCGCTTCGTAAGCATCTCGCAAGTAGGTTTAAACCCGTTCCAGAAGCATCGCGATGCCTTGCCCCACGCCAATGCACATCGACGCGATCGAATAGCGGCCGCGCGCCCGTTTGAGTTGCCGCGAAGCAGTCAGCGCCAATCGTGCTCCACTCATTCCCAGCGGGTGACCCAGCGCGATGGCTCCTCCGTTTGGATTCACCTTCTCACTGTCGTCGGGCAGGCCGAGAGTACGGGTCACCGCAAGCGCCTGGGCTGCAAACGCCTCGTTGAGTTCGAACAAGTCAATGTCCGCCATCGAGAGGCTCTTGCGCGCCAGCAGTTTTCGCACGGCCGGAATTGGCCCAATACCCATAACGCGCGGTTCCACGCCGGCAGTCGCGGTTGCCACCACCCGCGCCACGGGCGTCAACCCAAAAATCACCGCTGCAGCTTCCGAAGCAACGAAGAGCGCGCACGCCCCGTCGTTAATACCCGACGCATTTCCGGCAGTTACCGTCCCGTTTTTTCGGAACGGCGCGGGAAGCTTCGCCAGTTTCTCGATCGTGGTATCCGCGCGAATATGCTCGTCATCGGTCACCGCGTTTACCGTCCCCTTGGGCCCCGGCACACTCACCGGCACGATTTCCTCTGCGAAGATGCCGGCCTTCTGAGCGGCGGCGGCTTTCTGCTGAGAGCGCAACGCGAACTGGTCCTGGCAGCGCCGCTCAATGCTGTAAGCCTCGGCGACATTCTCCGCCGTTTCCGCCATCGAATCCGTGCCGTACTTCTGTTCCATCAGCGGATTGATGAAGCGCCAGCCCAGCGTCGTATCGTAGATTTGCGCATCGCGAGAAAACGCTGACGGCGCCTTCGGAATCACAAAAGGACTCCGGCTCATACTTTCCACTCCACCCGCAATCGCGAGCGAAATCTCGCCGGCGCCGATAGCTCGCGCCGCCACGGAAACCGCCTCCATCCCGGACCCGCACAGCCGGTTCACGGTAGCCGCCGGCACAGTATGGGGAATCCCCGCGAGCAGCGACGCCATGCGCGCCACGTTGCGGTTGTCTTCACCCGCCTGGTTGACGCAGCCCAGAATCACCTCGTCGATCGTCTCCCAATCGCTCTTGGGAAAGCGGTCTCGCAACGCGGACAACGGGACAGTCGCCAGGTCGTCCGTGCGCACCTGCGCGAGCGCCCCTCCATAACGCCCGATCGGCGTGCGAACTCCCTCACAAATAAAGGCAGGCGGCATCCAATCGTTCCTTCCGGAGTAATTGCGGTTCCCACACAGTTTCGTTCGCGCAAATCCGCGTGTCAAGCGATGAAGGAGCGGTGTCAAAGGACCGGCGACAAAGGTTGATGGCAGTTCAGTTTGAGCTACTTGCGATCGACTGCGCCGCTGCCGCTCACGTGTTTTTGCGGATGCCCGTTGCGGCGCCCGCCTGACGCGTTCCATTGGTGTGATGGCTTATGATGGATTTTGACGGCAACGCTTTTGCCGCGGTACGGACCGCCGGTCGCGTTCTTTCGGCGATCGTGCTTGCCACAAAATGGACGGACCTATGGCTTCTCGCATTGAAGATTACGCGATGATTGGCGATTTGGAGACGGCGGCGCTGGTTGGTAGAGATGGGTCTATCGACTGGCTGTGCTTGCCGCGCTTCGATTCGGGGGCTTGCTTTGCGGCGCTGCTTGGCACTGCCGAACACGGGCGCTGGAAGCTGGCTCCGGCGGGACCTGCCAGGCAAACTGTACGGCGCTACTTGCAGGACACGCTGATTCTGGAGACGGATTTTGAAACTGGGGATGGCGGAGTCACCGTCGTCGATTTCATGCCGGTACGGGAGAAACACCCTCATCTGGTTCGGATCGTGCGCGGGCGGCGCGGCGAAGTTCCCATGGACATGGAACTGAGTCTTCGGTTCGATTATGGCGAACTGGTTCCGTGGATTGCGCGGCTCGAGGACGGACGATTGCAGGGCGTGGCGGGGCCTCACATGGTTGTGCTGCGGAGTTCTGTGGCGCTACGGGGCGAAACCTGAAAACGGTATCGCAATTCACCGTGAAAGCCGGCGAGTCGGTTTCCTTCGTGCTGGGCTATGGGGCTTCTCATCTTCCTCCTCCGGACGCGATCGATCCCGAGAAAGCCTATTTGAAGACCGTGGAATTCTGGAGGGAGTGGACTAGCAGATGCAAGTATCGCGGGCCCTATGCTGAAGCGGTGAAGCGGTCGTTGATCACTTTAAAAGGGCTGACGTATCTGCCTACCGGGGGAATCGCGGCGGCTCCGACGACTTCGCTTCCGGAGAAAATCGGAGGGCAACGAAACTGGGATTACCGCTACTGCTGGCTGCGGGACGCCACGCTCACGTTGCATGTGCTCATGGACGCGGGTTACGAGGAAGAGGCGGCATCGTGGCGCGACTGGCTGGTGCGAGCGGTGGCGGGAAGTCCCGATCAGGTGCAGATTCTCTACGGGTTGGCGGGCGAGCGGCATGTGAAGGAATGGGAGATACCCTGGCTGCCCGGCTATGGGGGATCGAAGCCAGTGCGAATCGGGAACGCGGCCTCCGAGCAACTGCAACTGGATATATATGGCGAGATCGCGGGCGTGCTGCACCACGCGCGCAAGGGGCTTACGGACGGCGAACCGGACGTCGCGCTGGGCGAGGCGATGTTGGAGCACCTGGAAAAAATCTGGAAGGAGCCTGACGAGGGCATCTGGGAGGTGCGCGGGCCGCGACGGCACTTTACGCATTCGAAGGTGATGGCGTGGTTTGCGTTCGACAGCCGGATCAAGAGCTCCGAACAGTTCGGGTTGAAGGGGCCGCTGGACCGCTGGCGGCGGGTGCGCCAGGAGATTCACGACGACGTTTGCCGCAACGGGTTCAATGCCGAGATGGGCAGCTTTGTGCAGTCCTACGGCTCGACGGCTCTGGACGCGAGCCTGCTGGTGATCCCGCGGGTGAATTTTCTGCCGGCGTCCGATGCCCGCGTGCAGGGGACCATCCGCGCGATCGAACGCAATCTCGTGAGAGGCGGCTTTTTGGAGCGCTACCACACTCACGAGGCGCAGGACGGCTTGCCTCCGGGAGAAGGCGTGTTCCTGCCGTGCAGCTTCTGGCTGGCGGACGCTTATGCCGACTCCGGCAGGCTGGATGACGCGCGGAAACTCTTCGAAAGGCTGCTGCAATTGCAGAACGATCTTGGTTTGCTTTCCGAGGAGTACGATCCGGATGCCAAGCGCTTCGTGGGGAACTTCCCCCAGGCTTTTTCGCACCTGGCGCTGGTGAATACGGCGTTCACGCTGAGCCGCGCGGAACGCTAACGTTAACGCGACCTCGGGGGCACCAGGTTGTTGGCGCGGTAGTAGACGACGAGCTGGCCGTAGTGTTCGCCGTCATCCTCGATGACGCTCCACCAGAGAGTCGAAACGCGAACGGGGTCGGCTGTGAAGGGCGAGAAGATCGCCTTGTCGAGCCCGGCGTCTCCCTGTGCCTTGATCACGGCAGAGCCGGCTGCGACGGCGTCTTTCAGCAATTTGACTACGTCCGCCTTGGACTTATAGACGGCGCGCGAGGGGTGCTCGCCGTGGAAATCGGGGCCGGCCGGGGAGCCCTTGACTGCCGTTATCGCCAGAAAATCGTCGTTGGCTATGTGCAGGATGGTTTCCGCGAAGGTGCGCTGATCCTTTTGGACCTTGAAATCGTACTTGTCCTCGGGAAAATCCTGGGCCATTTCGACGAGCTTGCCGCCAATTTCATCCCAGGCGCGTGACAAGTCTTCAGAAGGGGGCAGCAAAAGGTCGCTGGAATCTTTGGGCGACTTGGCTGGGGCTTGGGACGCGATGCGCTCGGCGGGGATTGCCGCCGGTGTTGCCAACAGCTGAAAGAAAGTAAGAACGCTCAAGCACATGCCCAGGCGCATAGGCGATGCTCCCCTGAAATTCCTGCGAAATTGTTCACGGCAGAGACTAACACGTGGAAGCGGCGATCAGGAAGGGTGAGGCCGGGCTGCTTCGATCCGCGGTTGCACGTTCGCCAGCGGCGGTGAACAATCGTTGCATGGAAATCCAGGGATGGGACGAGCGCTATCGGTCAGGAAGGGCGGAGGAGCGGGAGACCGAACCGAACCCGCTCCTGGTGGAGACCTGTTCGAAGCTGGCGCCTGGCAAGGCGCTCGACCTGGCTTGCGGCTCTGGACGCAATGCGATGTGGCTTGCGCAGCGTGGATGGAACGTCACGGCGCTGGACGGGGCGCCCACGGCGATTGAGATTCTGCGCCGCCGGGCCTTGGAAGGCGGCGTCGCGGTGGATGCGACGATTTTCGATCTCGAAAAGAACGCGTTCGAGATCGAAGAGAACTGCTGGGACCTGATTGCTATGTGCTTCTACCTGCAGACATCTCTATTCGGGCCGGCCAGGCGGGGAGTGCGACCGGACGGCATTGTGCTGGCGATCGTCCACATCGCGGAAGCTGGAGAAGAACCGACGGACCACCGGCTGCGACCGGGCGAATTGCGGCAATATTTTTCAGACTGCGAGATTCTGCACTACTACGAGGGGAAGTCGAACGACTCCGCGCACAAGCGGCCGGTGGCCGAAATCGTGGCGAGGCGCGCTTAGCCCGCGGCTGTGAGGGTCTTTGGCGCGACGGAGCTTCCCATCCGCCGCCAGTCGATCCGCCACTGGCCGCGCGGCATTTTCACCCACGCCAACTGCTTCTCGGGAGTTCCGCGGGCGTGATGATAGAGCGCGGCGGTTCGCTGATAGAAACCGCGGGTGTGCGGGGAGTCGCCAAATCCCAACAGACGGCAATCGAGGTGATGGCAAAACTCGTGGCAGAGCGTGCTGAAGAATGTGCCGTAGGAAGTTACCTGTTTGCGGACGGCGGTTCGCGTCCAGATGCGGATGAGCCTGGTTTGCGGGTGATAGTCGCCGAACAGCTCTACTGACCAGCCACCCTCGCGGACGCGCAACGGGCGGGCCGCGAGAACACGGACCTCGGGACGCGGGACTCCGTAGAAATCGGCGGCGACGGAGAGGAAGTCGCTGCAAGCGTATGCGATAGCCGCCGGCTTGCCGGATTCCATCGCGGATTCGATGGACTGGGCGCGGGTGACGAGGCGCTCGTCGGCCGGCACGCGGAGGCCGATACGCTGGTCGCTGCCGAGAAATTCAGTGAGTAACCTGTTTGTGCGCGGCGGACGATCTGTAACCATTCCAATTTATCTTTAGCCGAAGACGCGCGTTCCTGCAAGTGGCGGGCGAAAACGCGAAAATGGCGCTCACAAAGAGGCGGCTTTCGGGTGATGCGATACCGAATATACTGATGCTATGAACACTCGCGTCGATCATTCTTTCATCCGCTGCAAATTGGGAACGAGAATCGCACTTATCTGCGCCCTGGCAATTGGCGCGAGCGCAGCTTCGGGACAAGGCCCGGTGCAAAATGCGCAGGGGCTGGATCGTGGCGCGGTGTTGAATCACCTGAACGCAGCGCTTGGCTGGTACCGGGATGCCACGAATCGCGTGCAGACTCCCGGATTGCCCAGCGACGTGGTTTATCAGGACACCGCGCAAAATCTGGCGATGCAGGCTCTGCGACTGGCCTTCCAATCGGCCAACGCCGAAGCGGCCCTGATTGACGCCGCAAACAGAAGCACAGCCGCCGCAAACAACGCGAATCAGCCCGGTTCGGGTGGGGTTCAGCCGGCCAACTACAGCCAGATGGAAGCGCAGGTTTCCGCTCAGATTGCCAACCTGCAGTCTGAAATTGAAGCGCTCGACAAACAGATCGCGGGCTCAGCGGCCAGCAAGCGGCTGGCGCTTCTTTCCCAGCGCGACGCTCTGCAGGGTGAGTTGGACCTCAACAAAGCGATGCAGGATTCGATTGAAAAAATCGCGAGTTTTGCCGAGAGCAGTGAAACGGCGAGTCAAGGGCTGGCGGGCACGGTTAATACCCTGGCCCGATCCGTGCCGGAAGTTCTCGCTACGAGTAAGACGGCCTCCGTCACGAAGGCGGCCACCCCACCGCCGAAGAGTTCCAATTCGGCCGGCCTCGTGGGGCAAGCGCTCTCGCTCTACGACCAGGTGACGGCCATGCACGAACTCGATCAATTGATTGCGGAAACGACGCGCGTGCATGACGCGGCCGGCACCGTCCGCAGCCCCCTGCGAGACAATCTGGTGGCTACGATCCGCCGGGGCAATGCGCTGATGGGATCCTCCGGCTCACAGGCGCCGCCTTCGGCTGCTACCCTTCCTCCGGCAAGCGTACAGAGCGAATACCGTAGCCTTACCAGCAATTTCAAACAGTACGCGGCAGCCCTGGTGCCGCTGGTGCAGGAGATGACCGTTCTCGACCAAAGCCGCTCGAATTTCGCCGACTGGAGGCGGTCGATTGCGAGGGAATCGCGGGGCACGCTCGAATCGCTGCTCACGCGGGTGACGGGAATCGCTCTGGCGCTTGGACTGGTGCTGTTTTTGTCCGAGATATGGCGGCGGCTCGCGTTCAAGTATGTGCGCGATCAGCGGCGGCGCCGCCAATTCATGATCATGCGCCGAATCGTCGTTGGATTTTTATTCGGCATCGTGATCATCCTGGGATTTGTGAGCGAGTTCAGCTCGCTGGCCACGTTCGCGGGATTTGTGACCGCCGGTGTCGCCGTCGGATTGCAGACCGTTCTCCTCTCGGTGGCCGCCTATTTTTTCGTGATCGGCCGCTACGGCATTCGCGTGGGAGACCGCATCAGCATTGCGGGCGTCACCGGAGATGTGATCGACATCGGACTGGTCCGCCTGTATTTAATGGAGCTATCGGGGCCGGCGGTGGACCTCTACCCTACCGGGCGGATCGTGGTGTTCTCCAACTCGGTGCTCTTCCAAGCGACCACGCCGCTTTTCAAGCAGCTTCCGGGCACCGATTACACGTGGCACGAGGTGGTACTGGATTTGACGGCGGCAGGAAATCACAAAGCGGTTCAGGACAAGGTCGCGGCGGCCGTGAATGCCATCTACGAGCAGTACCGGGATGATATCGAGCGCCAGACCAGCTCGATCGAAGGCCGCGTGGAGTTCCAGATCACCGTCCCGGGGCCGGATGCGAAGCTGCAATTTGGCGACAGCGGACTGGAGCTGATCGTTCGCTACCCAGTGGGCATCCGGAAGACGTCCGAGATCGACGATCACGTGACGCGCGCTCTGCTCGAAATGATCGACAAGGATCCGGAGTTGAAATCCGCGATAGTGGGCTCGCCAAAAATTCGGGCGGTTGTGAAAGGTTAAGGGTTTGCGGCGGCCCAACGGTGGCCTATGAACGGCCGCGCACTAATGAAAGTGCGAGATTAGGACGGTGTCGCCGATGCGGCGGCCGCGGGCGTAAATCATCTCGTTTCCGTCCGGGGAGACCGCGAAGGACCAAATCATATCGGAGGATAAATTGGTGATCTGGCGGGGCGAAGGGGGCGTCTTGCCCGGACCCACGATCGCTTGGGCCCAGACGTTGCAGACTCCGTGCTTGTCCACTAGAAACAGAAGGGAGCGTCCGTCTTTGGTCCAGGCGAGGCTCTCTCCGGATTGGTGGACTAGCGTCGTTCCGGGAGGCAGGGTGTAAACGCTTTGCACCTCGCCGCTTTGGATGCCTACGATGGCTACCTGCACCGGCTTGTCGGGTCCCGGATCGTAGGAAGCCGCTATCGAGCGGCCGTCGGGCGAGATGACCGGGTATTCCAGATGCTCCTTGCCGATGGGAACGGGCGAGCCGCCGTCGATGGCAACTTTCATGATTCGCACCGGGCCCGGCAAAACCGCCTGGTAGACGACAAACTTTCCGTCGGGGGAGCAGCTGGGCCGCTCGTCTTCCGGACCGCTGGTGATCTGTTTCAGATTCACGCCATCCGCGCCTGCACGCCAGATCGAGGCGTGGCCTGAGTTATCGATCACCGTCAGTACGAATCCTCCCCCTTTATCGCAAGCCGCCGGCCACACGGGAGATCCAGAGGTAACTATGTCTTGGAGATCGCCGCCTTTCGGAGAAATGCCAGCGAGGCGCAGAACACCCGAAGTGTAGTAGGTGTAAAAGATCCTGTTTGCCGTCCATGCCATGCCTGCCAGGCCATCGGCACGCCCCACGCCGGAGGTGATCTGGCGGGGCTCCGAGAGACCCGCGCTTCCCGCGGGAGACACCGACAGGCTCGATGCGAAAGAGAGCTGCGTGGTCGCGAGGGTTACGTCATCTCCGGTGATGCTGGTTCCCGAGTAATAATTCAAATCGTTGGTGATCCGGAGGGTGTTTCCGGCAGGGTAGGCGACCTCCCACAGCTGCGCGTTAAAGGAAGAGTTGCTGTTCGGCAGCGTGAAGACCACCCCGGAACCATCGCGCAACCAGGTGATCTGGGCAGGATCGGACCACAAAGTCGAGCCCAGCGGCTTTTCCACGCCGGAATCGACAGAAACCGTTTCCAGAATGTATTCGTCCGGATCGCTGCTGGAGGTTCGCTGCACGGCGATTCGCTTGCCGTCCGGGGACCAACTGGGACCGCCTGACGAATAGGCAGCGGGAAAAGTAAGGGACGCGAGCTTGCTTTCGGCGGAGCCATCCGAATTGGCGAGCACCAGGGAGGAGGTCATGTTTTCAGGCGACTGGCGCACAAACACGAGCCGCTTACCGTCCGGCGAGAAGCTGATCGGGCTATCTACGTCGAAGAGAATTTGGCGCGGCGTGCCGCCCAGGGATGGCAATTGATCGAGGGCGGAGTGGTCCGCGTTGGGGTCGCGCTCGACGAAATAGACGTAGTTGCCATCGGGAGAAAACGCGAGGCTGGTAATCAGTCTGGAGGACGCCGGCACGACCTGCGCCATGCTGCCCGTGGCCAACTGGCGTACCCAAACGCTCGACGGCCCATTCTCCGACCGGACGTATGCCAGCCACTTGCCGTCGCTCGAGATCGCAGGAGTCTGGATATTTCCGCTGGAAGTTACCGGCGTGATCATCATCTTCATGAAGTCCGCTTCCTGTTGATGGCCGTAATGGTTGTGGAAGTGGATACCGAGAAAGGCTCCGGCGCCTGCCACTAAGAGGAGGACGACCAGGACGGGGATGATCCACCGCCCGCGGTGCCGGCGAAGGGGAATGGCGGCCGTTTGCGGAAATGCGGGCGAAGAGACAGGTTGTGGAGTTAACGGTCCAGATGGAGGAGGCGGATTCGCGCCTGGAACGGCTGTCGCGGGCGACGCGGTTGCCGCGCGTGCTGAGTCGGTATCGCGCTTGAGCCGCTTGAGATCGGTGCGAAGCTCGGCGGCGGTCTGGTAACGAAGATCGCGGTTCTTTTCCAGCGATTTGGCGACGATCTCCTCGAATTTGAGGGGCAGCTCCGGGTTGAGGGACGAAGGAGCCACGGGCTCGCGGTTCAAAATCGCATCGAAAACCACGGCGGAAGTGGCTCCGTCGAAGGCCTGGCGGCCGGTGGCCATTTCATAGAGCACCGCGCCGAGGCTGAACAAATCGGTGCGCGCATCAAGGTCTTCCCCGCGTGCCTGTTCGGGGGACATGTAGGCAATCGTTCCCAGCGTCGAGCCCGGGCTGGTGACCATCAGGTTATCGGTGGTGGGCAGATTCGAGGTGCTGCCGGCGGCCACACCCTCCGCGATGCGCCGCGGGACGAAGTGCTTGGCGAGGCCGAAATCGAGGATTTTTGCCAGATTTCTGGTCGTGATGAAAATGTTGGCAGGCTTTATATCGCGATGAACGATGCCGCTCGAGTGGGCCGCGTCGAGCGCGTCGGAAATCTGGGTTCCGAAATCGAGAAGCAGGTCCAGCGAAAGAGGGCGGCCCGCCACACGATCCCGCAATGTCTGGCCCTCGATCAATTCCATCACCAGGAACGGCTGGCCGTTGTTTTCGCCGATGTCATAGATGACGCAGATGCCGGGATGATTGAGCGAAGACGCGGCCTGGGCCTCGCGCTGAAAGCGTTCGAGCGCGATGGGATCCTTCAACGAACCTTCGGAGAGAAACTTGAGCGCTACCTGGCGGCCCAGACGAGTGTCCTCGGCGCGGAACACCTGGCCCATGCCGCCGGCGCCGAGCACTTCCAGGATTCGATAATGGGAGATTGTCTGGCCGATCATAGAACTCTGCTAATGGACTCTGCCAACGGACTCTGCCAACTGACCCTGCCAACATCTTACATCGCGCGCCGGTGCGAGCAGCGTAGAAACCGGATTGTCCATGTAATGAAAAACGGGAAGCGGAACTCCGCTCCCCGTAAGACTCCCCTTCAACAGCTGGATCTATTGAGCGGGAGCGGACCGCGGCATCACGGTTACGGTGACGGGCTGGTCCAACTGGAAATCGAGCTTCGTTTCAGAAGCAATCTTCACCTGTTTCCCTCTCGTGGCGCCCTGATAGACGCCGCCCGCTCCCGCTCCCACGCCAGCTCCGATGGCAGCGCCTTTTCCGCCGCCAGCAAGCGCGCCGATGAGCGCGCCCAGGACGGCACCGCCTCCCACTTTCTCAGCGGTGTTTTTTCCCCGCGAGCTGCCGCTCAGGGAGTAGGTGCTGCTTACAAGAGGATACGAGCGGCCTTGATACTCGATCTTGACTAGTTCGAGGTGCAACTCACTTTTTCCAGAGACGTGTCCCGCCGAGCTGGCGCTCGTTAGCCGAACGTATACATCAGCGCCTTTGGGAATAGTGACCTGGTTATCCACAACGATCGGCGCATCCAGCGCGGCATGAAAAATTTCGCCGGTGCGGTTCACCTCCGAATCGATGCCATCGATCATGCGGATCGTCAGGGTGGTGCTGGCCGGAATTACAACCTCGATCGGCTGCGGAGGAGGAGGGGGCGGCGGCGGGGGTGGCGGCGCCGGTTGCGGTGCAGGCGTTGGTTGCGGCGCAGCTGCGGGGAGGGGCTGGTCCGGCGGCGGTTGATATTGGTCAGAGGGAGCCGGAGGAGGCGTGTTCTGCGCCGTTTCGGTTTGCTCCAGTTCCTTGAGATGCTTGTTCCTGCGGGCTTTGCGGGTATCCGCTTCCGGCGGGGCTTGAGCTCGCTTTGGGGTTGCAGCGGGCGGCGGTGGGGCTTGCGGAACCTGGACTACCGGCGGCGGCGCTTGCTGCACCACCATCTGATCGTTCACCTTCGAGACGCCGGCGGTCTGGGTGGCGATCTTGTACGCGTCGTAGCGCGCCGCGTCGTTCGGCACGGTTCCACTCAGGGTGACCTCGCCCTCTCGAGAGGAGACGATCAGGCTGGCATCCTTCAATTGCGGGTCTGAAAACATCTGGGATTTAATGTTGGTGACGAGCGCCGTGTCGTCCAGTTTCCTGGCACAGCCGGCTGCGAGCACGATCACCAGAAATGCGAGGGAATACACACACCGCTTGCGCATCACGTTTTCTCCCGGACTCACCCGTTTAGCTTCGAAGCCTGCGCGAAGTGCATTCAGAACTCCGCGTTAGCGTATGTTACTACGATGCGAAGCGGGCACTAAATGCTGTCTCGGAAAAGCATTGGAGGCAGAGGAGGTTGAGGAGGTAGAGGAGGAAGGCTCGCGGTAAAGGCACCGCGAGAGGAAGGCGTTATCGCTCCATTGAGCCGGCGATGATCTGGTTGCCTTGAAGGCGGATTTCGATGGCCGTGGGAGGCCGCCAGCCTGGTCCCTTCTGTATTTCGCCGCGGACCAGGCCGCTGGGGGCGTTTCCGTACTGAGTCAGGTCGAAAACGGTTCCGTTACAGGGATCCGCTACCATGGGATGGGCAGCGTCGAAGCCATAAGTTGCCTGCAGCTTACGGAGATCGGTAACGTATTCGAGTTGGCAGCTTCCGAACGGCTCGACCAACGAAAATCCCCAGAAGGATCCGCCTGGAAGATGCACCACCATTGCGGGGAGGCGCTTCAATGTTACCGGATCGCGATAGTAGAAGCGGCTGGCGGCCCAGGGCTTCGACAATTGGGACTTCGTGGCAACCGCGCCGGGACCGACGGGCAGTTTCGGATCAAGGGCACGCAATTCGGCGCTCGATTCGGCAGGCGGTTCGGCAATCGGAGTGACGGGCTTCGCCGACTCAGCGATCGGTGCTGGTTTCACCGGTACGGATTTTTGCTTTAACCCAAACAACAGAAAGGCAGTTGTCAGCGCGCCTGTCAGCGCAAGCCCCACCCACAGAAGCTTTAGCGGGGGCGGATTGTCGTTCGTCGGTGCGCTGGACGACGGAGGGATAAAACCAGGAGATACGTACGCTTCTTCCGCTTCGCCGCTTTCCGGAACCTTGTCTTCCGGGGCCGACACGCCGGGAATCCGAGGCTGCGAGGGCTTGAAGGGGTCGAGGATTTTGTTCTCGGGCATGGGCGCGGAACTACCTATTGAGCTTGGGTCGGGAAGCCGCGAAATGCAAGAGACCGGAGCGTTTCTGCTGTTAACTATCTGGGAATGCGGAAGGGATACTTCATTTTCCTCAAGATAGCGCCGCCAAAAGGCATTTCCGCCACAACGGCAAGGCGTTCAGGAGGCCGGACCGAGGGAAATCGAATGGTGAGCGGCGTACTCGTGAAGATTGGCGAGGCTCAGCAGAAGCTCCAACATGCGGTCGCGCTCCTCCGGCTTCGGCTCGGACGCCCCTTCCTCGAGATTCGTGACGATGGTGAGAGCGTCGGCAAGAAGTCTTTCTACTACCTGGGAATCGATGGGGCGGCCTTCGTGAAAACGCTCCATGAGCTGATCGGTGCGGAGAAACGCCTCGTCGAGGAAATGATCGAGGCAGACTTGTTCGCTCGCGAGGCTCGGCGGGATCAGATTGGCACAAGGTGCTCGGCGGCAAATCCCGGCGATTGTGGCATTCATAATGGCTAACTTCCCCAACAGATAAACCTCAGAGCACGGGAGAGTAGCACATTTTGCGATCACGAAAGTAAACGCCGTGTAAAACGAAAGGGTCCGGCAATTACGCAGTGTATGGACTTACCGAGGCAACGCTCAGGATTCTACGCCGTGGCACTTCTTGTATTTCTTGCCGGAACCGCACGGGCACGGATCGTTCCGGCCGATCTTCGCGGCGGCCCGGACCGGCTTGGGAGCTTCCGCTTGCGCGGGGCCTGCCTGGAACTGCAACTCCTTCTGCTGCTGTTGCTGGCGGCGCTCGATCTGCTTGGCCTGGTCTTCGGGGCGCGCGGGCTGCATGAGGAACAGGAACCGCACGGCTTCTGTATCGATGCGGTCCATCATGTCTTCAAAGAGCGTGAAGGCCTCCTTTTTGAACTCGACCAGGGGATCTTTTTGGCCGTAGCCGCGGAGGCCAATTCCCTCCTTCAGGTGATCGAGAGTGAGGAGATGGTCTTTCCACTGCGCATCGACAATGTCGAGAAGGATGTGGCGTTCGAGCCATCGGAGCATCTGCTCGCCGAAAAGCGTTTCCTTTTCGCTGTAGCGCTCCTTTACTTTCTCCAGAAGCGTGTCCGCCAGCTGATTGTGATTCAGATTCGCGGTGTCGATGTTCGCGGACTTGAGATCGAAGCCGAATTGGTTCAGGAGTTCGTTGCCTAGCTGCGTTACGTTCCACTGGTCGGGATGCTGGGTGGCCGGGGCGTAGGTTTCCGCGAGCGAATTGGCGATGGCTTCGGCGCGTTCGAGGACGAATTCCTTCTGGTCGCGGCCTTCGAGAAATGATCGGCGCAGCGAATAGACCGTCTCCCGCTGCTTGTTCATCACGTCGTAGTATTCGAGCAGGTGCTTGCGGGCTTCGAAGTTCTGGGCTTCGACGGCCTTCTGCGCGTTTTCGATGCGCTTGCTGATGAGGCGGGATTCGATCGGCACGCCCTCGGTCATGCCCAGGCGGAACATCAGCGCTTTTACGCGCTCGCCGCCGAAGATGCGCAGCAGGTCGTCTTCGAGCGAGAGAAAGAAACGCGACGAGCCGGGATCGCCCTGGCGGCCGGCGCGGCCTCTCAGCTGATTGTCGATGCGGCGGGCCTCGTGGCGTTCGGTGCCGAGAATGTGCAACCCGCCCATGGCGACAACTTCGTCATGCTCGGCGCGGCATTGCCCGGTGAATTGATCGAAAATCGGCTTCCATTGATCGAGCGGTACCTGAAAAATTTTGCCTTCCTGCTGGAAGAGCACCATGGAGGCACTATTGCCGCCGTTGAGTTCGGCTACGGCCGTCTGGCTGGACGCGCTGGCCTGGGTGGCCGTCTCCGCCGCATCAGCTTGTGCTGGAGTTTCTCCGCCGGGAGGAATTCCGATCACTGCGCTTGCGGGCGCGTACGGCATGGCCAGCTTGTTCTTCATGCAGTATTCGCGCGTCATCGCTTCGGGATTGCCGCCCAGCAGGATGTCGGTTCCGCGACCGGCCATGTTGGTTGAAACGGTGACCGCGCCCTTGCGCCCGGCTTGCGAAATCACTTTCGCCTCGCGCTCGTGCTGCTTCGCGTTCAGCACCTGGTGAGGGATGCCCGCCTTCTTCAAAAGCTCTGCGATTTTTTCCGATTTCTCGATGGAGATGCTGCCTACCAGCACCGGTTGCCCGCTCTCGTGATATTGCCGGATGCCGCCGGTGCGCGTGCCGTCTTCCTGGATGATGCCGTTGACTGCGGCCTCGAATTTTTCGGGCTCGGTGCGGTAGACCACGTCCGAGTATTCCTT
>Ga0302326_10011192_pt1 | contig 19349 bp, 17 predicted proteins | sample Palsa_T0_3_FD_202264 | JGI IMG/M metagenome (GOLD analysis project Ga0302326, IMG submission 202264) | Peat permafrost microbial communities from Stordalen Mire near Abisko, Sweden - Palsa_T0_3 | ecosystem: Environmental > Terrestrial > Soil > Palsa > Peat permafrost | place: Sweden: Abisko...
TATTACGAGCTCGAGCAGCTGACCATGCCGGTGCTGCTGATGATCGGTGACAAGGACACGACCGCTATCGGCAAGAACCTGGCGCCGGCCGATATCCGGCCGACTTTAGGCAACTATCCGGCGCTGGGAAAAGCGGCGGCGGCTCGAATCCCGCACGCGCGTCTGGTCGAATTCCCGGATCTCGGCCATGCGCCGCAGATCCAGGCGCCCGACAGATTCCACCAAGCCCTGCTCGACGGCATACGCACCGTGCGCGCAGACTGATCGACCCGGAAAACGGCAGGGTGATGTATGTGGAAGCCCTTCAATATCGCGATGCGGATTGTCAGCAGCCTGATTGGCGTTGCAATGATCCTGGCCGGTACCGTCTGGGTGCTGCAGGGTCTCAACCTGGCCTTCCGCGTCGGCTTCATGGTCGGCGACTATCATTGGACCATATACGGCGCGATTCTGGCGCTGCTCGGCGTGGGCCAGGTCGTCTGGAGCAATACGCGCCAGCTGCGGACTTGAATGTCTGCAGGGGCGGCAATGGCCGCTCCAGTTGGCCATTTCCCCTTCGCGTAAGCCATACTTCGCTGCTTGGCGCCACGGGCACGGGGCGCAGCGTCAAGCGCCGCGGGCGCACTGCAGAGTAACGGGGATTATGACCATGAACGATCCACAACCGGCAACCAGCCACGCACGGCGTCCCAGCGGGCGCGACGCCAAACGGGCCTCGCGGGCTGCCCGCGCCGCCAGCTCGGTTCCCTATATCACCCGCAGGATTCCCTACTACGAGGTCCTCGATGAGGAAGGCCTGGTGCTCATGGAGCACAACGCCGACACGATCCTCGAGGAGATCGGCATCGATTTTCGGGACGACGCGGAGGCTCTGGCAATCTGGAAGGCAGCGGGCGCCGATGTGCAGGGCGAGCGAGTGCATTTCCCCCGAGGCATGTGCCGCACGATCATCCAGCGCACGGCGCCGCGCGAATTCACGCAGCACGCGCGCAACCCGGCCCGCAGCGTCCTCATCGGCGGCAAGAACACCGTGTTCGCGCCGGCATACGGTTCACCGTTCGTGCGCAACCTGGACGAAGGTCGCCGCTATGCGCGGATCGAGGATTTCCGCAATTTCGTCAAGCTCGCGTATGTATCCAATGCGCTGCACCATTCGGGCGGCACGATCTGCGAGCCGGTCGACCTGCCGGTCAATAAACGCCATCTCGACATGGTGTACAGCCATCTGAAGTACAGCGACAAGCCCTTCATGGGCTCGGTCACGCACCCGGATCGCGCGGCGGATTCGGTTGCCCTGGCGAACATCGTCTTCGGCCCGGAGCTCAACGATCCGCTGACCGGTCGGCCGAAGACCACGATCATCAATCTGATCAACGTCAACTCGCCGATGACCTATGACGCAACCATGCTGGGTGCGGCCAAGGTCTATGCGCGCGCCAACCAGGCCACGATCATTACGCCGTTCATTCTGGCCGGAGCCATGTCGCCGGTCACAGTGGCCGGCACCGTTGCCCAGACGCTGGCCGAAGCCATGGCCGGGCTGGCATTCGTGCAATTGATCAATCCCGGCGCACCAGTCGTGCTCGGCAGCTTTGCCTCATCGATCTCCATGCAATCGGGCGCACCAACCTTCGGCACGCCCGAGCCGGCATTGGTGCTGTACTCGATGGCCGCGCTGGCGCGGCGCCTGGGCATACCGTTTCGCTCGGGCGGGAGCCTGTGCGCGTCCAAGATCCCCGACGCCCAGGCGGCATTCGAGTCCGCCAACACATTGCTGCCGAGCTGCCTGGCGGGCGTGAACTTCATGCTGCACGTGGCCGGCTGGCTCGAGGGCGGACTGGCGATGGGTTACGAGAAGTTCGTCATGGATGTGGATCAGGCGGGCATGATGCACACCTTGCTCGCCGGCGTGGATCTGTCGCCCAACGGCCAGGCGATCGACGCCATGCGCGAGGTCGGGCCCGGCAAGCATTTTCTGGGCTGTGCGCATACGCAGGCCAATTTCGAGAATGCGTTCTATCGCTCCCCGCTCGCGGACAACAACAGCTACGAGCAATGGGAAGCGGAAGGCTCGCCCGATATGACCAAGCGCGCCAACGCGCTCTGGAAGAAGCAGCTCGCCGAATATGTGGAGCCGCCGATGGATCCAGCCATCGACGAGGCGTTGCTCGACTACATCGCCCGCCGCAAGGCTTCGTTCCCGGACTCGATGGTCTGAATGCCAGCCGGGCCCGCGCCGGGCTCAGTCCAGCTTGACTGAATCGGTGCGCCGCGGTCGGCGGCCGCGGGTCTGGCTCTGGCTCGCGGATTCCTTGGGCGCGGGCAGGTCGACGACCTTGCGCAGGTTCACGTAGTCGGCGGTTTTGTGCGGTATCGCCATGGCCTCGACGAAGTGATGCTGGAAGCGCGGCTCGATGGCGGTCTCCATCTTCTCGATGCGCCTTACCAGGGTTTCGATGACCGCGCGGGAAGTCTCATCGAGCAGGGCGATGCGAGCGCCGGTGCCCGCGGCATTGCCGGCCGAGCGCACCTGTCGCAAGTCGCAGTCCGGAATCATGCCGAGGATGGTCGCGTACTTGACGTCGATGTGGCTGCCGAACGCGCCGGCCAGGCGGATGCAATCCACGCGATCGATGCCCAGACGTTCCATGAGCAGGGCAATGCCGGCATACAGGGCCGCCTTCGCGAGTTGAATCGCGCGCACGTCGTTCTGCGTGATCTTGAGCTCCTGGGCGCCCTGATGCAGCAGATAGGCGAAGGTCCTGCCGCTGGCCACGACGCGCGGGGAGCGCGCGGCGAGCGCGCCATCGACCACGCCGTCCTGGTTGATGATGCCGGCCAGATACATCTCGGCGATCACTTCGATGATGCCCGAGCCGCATACGCCGGTGATGCCGGTTGCGGCCGTGGCCTGCTCGAACCCGCGCTCGTCCGACCACAGGTCGCAACCGATGAGCTTGAAGCGCGGCTCGAGCGTCTCGCGATCGATTCGCACACGCTCGATCGCCCCCGGCGCCGCGCGCTGGCCGCAACTGATCTGCGCGCCTTCAAACGCCGGTCCGGTGGGACTGGAACAGGCGACCAGACGCGTGCGATCGCCCAGCACGATCTCGGCGTTGGTGCCGACGTCCACCAGCAAGGTGATCCTGTCGGACAGATCGGGACGCTCGGCCAGCACCATGCCGGCCGCATCCGCGCCGACATGCCCGGCGATGCAGGGCAGTACATAAACCCGAGCGTTGCGATTGAGCTTCAGATCGATCGCATCGGCGCGCAAGGTCAGCGACTGATCGGTGGCCAGTGCGAACGGCGCACCGCCCAATTCGACCGGGTCGATGCCCAGCAGCAGGTGATGCATGATCGGATTGCCGACCAGCGTTGCCTCCAGGATGTTGTCAGGCGAGCTGCCGGCGCTGTGCGCCACCTCGGCCGCGAGCGCGCTCAGCGCCTCGCGCACCGCCGTGGTCATGAGTGCTGCGCCGCCCGGATTCATCATCGAGTAGGAGACGCGGCTCATGAGGTCTTCGCCGAAGCGGATCTGCGGATTCATGACGCCCGCGGAGGCGACGACATCGCCGCTGGCCAGATCACACAGATGAGCCGCAATGGTCGTGGAGCCCACGTCCACCGCGAGGCCGTAGATCTTCTCATGCAGCCCCGGCCAGATACCGATGATCTGCTTGGCTGCGTGCACGGCCACCGTGACCTGCCAGGCCCCGGCACGCAAGGCCGGCTGCAAGCTCTGCAAGACCGCCAGATCGCAGCTCAACCCGGTCAGCTGCCATTCGCGCTCGAGCGCATCGTACAGTCGCCGCAGGTCTCCGGACGGATCGTGCATGTCGGGAGGCTGCACCTGCACGTAGTGCAGGCGTACCACCGGATTGAGTTCTATCGCCCGCACTTCGGCGTCCTTGCGGACCACCTGGCGATGCACCTGACTGCTCGCCGGCACGTCGATGACCACATCGGCCTCGACCAGCGCCGAACAGGATAGACGCCGGCCCTCGAGCATTGGCATGCGCTTGGCGTAGCGCCGTTCCGTGTCGCTGAACGGCGAGAGGCTCGCGACCGAAGACGACAGGCCGTGCTTGGCGAACTCTCCCTCCGCCACCAGGATCTGGCAGCGCCCGCACAGACCGCGGCCGCCGCACACCGAATCGATGTCCACACCGAGCGAGCGCGCGGCGCTCAGCAGCGGCGTACCCACCGGAAAGTGCCCGCGCTTGCCCGAAGGCATGAATACGACCAGCGGATCTTCGGTGAGCGCCATGGCCGCTGGCTCCTAGGTTGCGCGCCGGCGATGTCCGCCTTCGCGCCGGCCGCGCTGCGCCTCACCGGTGGCGGTGTTGCCGGCCGGCGGCGGTTCGCGGAAACGGCGGATCCAGCGGGCGCAGTCTGGATCGTGGCCGAGCATGACGTCCGCGCCCATGCAGGCACGCACCGTGTCGACGTGCAGCGGGTTGGTAATCGCCGAGGTCAGCCCGGCGGCCATCGCCATGGTCAGAAAGGCGGCGTTGATGCCGTCGCGGTTGGGCAGGCCAAAACTGATATTTGAGGCTCCGCAGGAGGTGTTGACCTTGAGCTCGGTGCGCAGCCGGTGCAGCAGCCGCATGACCTGCACACCCGCCAGATTGATGGCGCCGATCGGCATGACCAGCGGATCGACGACGATGTCCGAGGCCGGAATGCCGTAGTCACTGGCCCGTTCGACGATCTTCTTGGCGACCGCAAAGCGCACATCCGGGTCCTCGGAGATTCCGGTCTCATCGTTGGAGATGGCGATGACCGCTGCGCCGTGTTTCTTGACCAGGGGCAACACCGCGTGCAGCCGCTCCTCCTCGCCGGTCACCGAATTCACCAGCGCCTTGCCCTGGTAGACCGCGAGCCCGGCCTGCAGGGCCGCCACGATCGAGGAGTCGATCGAAAGCGGCACGTCGGTGATCGACTGCACCAATTGTATGGCGCGGGCGAGAATGGCCGGCTCATCGGCCAGCGGAATGCCGGCGTTGACGTCCAGCATGTGCGCGCCGGCTTCGACCTGGGCGCGGGCGTCGGCCTCGACACGAGTGAAATCGCCGGCGGACATTTCGGCGGCCAGGATCTTGCGTCCCGTCGGATTGATGCGCTCGCCGATGATGACGAAGGGTCGATCGAAGCCGATGACGACTTCCTTGGTGGCGGAACTGATGACGGTGTCGGTCATGATGCGGTCCTTTGCGAAGATTGTGCGAGATCGCGCGCGGGGTACCAGGGGGCTCGGCCCTTGAGAACGCCGGAGCGGTGGATGACTTCCGCCACCGATTCCTCCTGCCGGTACGCCATGACGTGCACGCCGCTGACGCCGCGGATCTCGCGGATCGATTCGATGAGTTCGACGCAGATGTTGCGCCCCTCGCGCGCCTGGTCCTGCGCACCGGCGAGACGGGCGATCAGCGCGTCCGGCACATGCATGCCGGGCACGTGCTGGCGCATCCACTGCGCGGCCTTGGCCGACCGCAACGGGCCGACGCCGACCAGGATATAGACCTTGCCGGCCAGTCCCAGCGCCTCCACCTGCTCCATGAAAGCATGCAACAGCGGCAGCTCATAGCAGTACTGCGTCTGGATGAATTGCGCGCCCGCGGCCACTTTCTTGGCCAGGCGACGCGCGCGCCATTCGTGCGGCAAGGCCGAAGGATTCTCCGCCGCGCCAAAGAATACGCGCGGCGCGGCCGTGATCTTGCGCCCGCTCTGGAATCGATGCTCATCGCGCAGCGTGCGCGCCAGATCGAGCAGCGACACGCAATCCAGATCGAACACGGGTTTGGCCTGCGGGTGGTCGCCGGCCTGCACACCGTCTCCGGTCAGGCACAGAATGTTGCACACGCCCATTGCCGCGGCGCCCAGGATGTCGCCCTGAATGGCGATGCGGTTCTTGTCGCGGCAGGAGATCTGCATGATCGGCGCATAGCCGACACGCGTCAGCAGTGCGCATACCGCCAGACTGGACATGTGGCAGTTCGCGCCGCTGCCGTCGGTCGCATTGATCGCATCGACATAGCCATCGAACACGCGTGCGCGCCGGTAGACATCCTCGGGATCGGCGGAATCCGGCGGCGCCAGCTCGGTCGTGACCGCGAAGCCCCCGGCACGCAGCACGCGCTCGAAGCGGCCCGGGGAAGTATGGCCAGGCAGGATCGGCAAGGGATATCCGGGTACCGGCTCGTCCTCGAAGATCATGTTGCGCTCTTCTCGCGCGCCACGCGCAGCCACGAGGAACGGCCCTGCTGGCGATGATCGACGGCGTGCTGGACCGCGCTCATGGCCTCGATGCCGCCGGGAATGCGTGCGCTGCCGCGATAGGCTTCGACCCAGACGCATTTCATCTCCGGCCTGACCTCGCAACAATCGTCAGGCCGCACGCCTCCGCACGGACCGTTGCGCAGATTCTTCGGGCAGTTCATGGGACAGGACATGCCGGTGGCGCTGAGCACGCACTGGCCGCACATGCGGCAGTCGAACAGCAGGCCCTTGACGCCCTTTTCCAGCACCGCGACCGGGCGTTCGATGCGCTCGTAGCCGATGGCGTCGAACACCCCGTGCAGGCTCACCAGCAGCCGTTCGAAGCCGCGGTAGAACGTGTTCAGGCCGCGCGCGTGGCGCACCGACCACAGCCGCACGGCATACATCAGGACGCCTCGGGCGCGGCGGCGATGCCCTTGGCGCGAATCAGCCGCTCCAGTTCCTCGTCCGTATAGCGCTGCTCGAGCCGTGCTGCCTCGGCGGCCGCCTCGGCCTGCAGATCATCGCCGCAGGCACGCGGCGCGCTGCGCTGCCAGTCGGCCAGATAGGCATCGGAGCTGCCGCGCCCGGCACGCATTGCCGCGCGATCAACCGCTTCCTGAAATCGCGCCGAGAGCTGCACCTTGGCGGACTCGCGACCGCGCTTGACCACGACCTGCGCCGGAATGTCGCGCCAGGAAATGATGCTCAATGCGCCCACGTCGCGCTTCCCTGGTGGCGCCGCATTGCCGCCGCCAGACTTGTGCCCAGCGTGCCGTGTCCGGTCTGAACGAATTCGAACGCCAGCCCCATGCGCGTGGCGATGGCGCGGGCGCACTCGAGCGCGCCGGCATCGGGCATCTGCCCCAGATAGACCAGTTTGCGATAGCTGCCGAAGTAGCTCGGGAACAGCTCGGGATGCCGATCCAGCCCGAGACCGCGAATCACCAGGCGATCGAAGTGACGCAGCAGGAAGTCGGTCAGATAAAACGTGCCGAGCTCGGCCTCGGTCAGACGCTCGAATACCGCCGTCGTGGCGAAGAACTCGTAGCAGTGCGCCCCCGGAACGCGCTCGACACCCTCTTCGTGCAGCACACGATCGAGTTCGCCACCGGTACCGCAGTCGCCGTAGGCGACGAAGATCGTGCGGTAGTGTGGGCGCGAGGCGCGGATCAGTGCGCGCACGGCGCCGGCGATGCGCTCGGGGCGGTTGTGCAGTTCGGGCGGCAGACAGCTCACATCCAGCTGCGTCCAACCGCTGGCGCGGCGCCAGGCCGCTACTTCGCGCGCCAGCGCACCGCAGGCGATGATCAACGTGCCTTGGCCACTGTGCGCCACCGCTGCATCCACTCTCAGCGCGCCAAGGCGACCGCGCGGCGCTTGGCGATCAGTCCTTTGGCCGTCTCGACGGCGATGGCCGCATCGCGGCAGTAAGCGTCGGCACCCACAGCCTTGCCGAACTCCTCATTGAGCGGAGCGCCGCCGACCAGCACGATGTAGTCATCGCGCATGCCGCGCTCCTTGAGTGTATCGATGACGACCTTCATGTAGGGCATGGTCGTGGTCAGCAGCGCCGACATGCCGAGAATGTCCGGCTTGTGCTTTTCAAGCGCATCCAGATATTTGTCGACCGCATTGTTGATGCCCAGATCGATGACCTCGAAGCCAGCGCCTTCGAGCATCATTGAAACCAGATTCTTGCCGATGTCGTGGATGTCGCCCTTGACCGTACCGATGACGATCTTGCCGATCGGTTCCACGCCCGACTCTGCCAGCAAGGGACGCAGGATCTCCATGCCGCCCTTCATGGCATTGGCGGCGAGCAGGACTTCCGGCACGAACAGGATGCCATCGCGGAAATCGATGCCGACGATGCGCATGCCTTCGACCAGCGCGTCGTTGAGCACCCGCTCGGCCGACCAGTCACGCTTCAGAAAGATCCGCGTCGCCTCCTCGACCTCGTTCTTGAGGCCGTTGTAGAGATCGTCATGGACCTGCTCGATGAGTTCCTGATCATTGAGCGAGGCCAGGTCGAAATCATCCGCCGTCTGCTCTGACATGCGCGCTCTCCATTTTTATCAGCCCCCACCGTAACTTACGGCTGCATCGTCAATCATCGATGATAAAGCGCAACCGCGGCCGGGACTTTCCAAATTCCGACGCCATATTGTCCATAAACGACATGCGCGAACCGGCATTCGGCTTAACAATATCCGCACGGGCCAGGGGAGGCTCTACGCCTGTGCCCGTGGGGTACAGTGTGGCGCTTTCGGGGAGATGTCGTGGCAGGCATTCAGGGCCGTTGTCTTTGCGGGGCGGTTGAATTCACCGTCGACGGGCCGCTGCGATCGGTGGTCTATTGCCACTGCAAGATGTGCCGGCGCACGAGCGGGCATTTCGTGGCCGCAACGGCCTGCGCGCTACCGCACCTGTCGATCCGGCCGACGCAGAGCCTGCGGTGGTATCGCTCATCCGCCGAGGCGCAACGTGGCTTCTGTGGCCGCTGCGGCTCGAACCTGTTTTGGAAACCGGACAGTGCGACGCACGTGTCCATCATGGCTGGCACCCTGGACGATCCCACGGGACTCACCGCCGCCGCGCACATTTATGTGGGCGAGAAGGCCGACTACTACCATACCGACGACCAGCTGCCGAAACACCTGGACGGCGTGCACGCTGTGCCGTTGCCACCGATGTGAAGCCGGATCCGCTGCAGCCGGAGCTCTCCGGTCTCAAACAGCTCGAATACTCGCTGCCGAGCAGCTGGTATTTCGATCCGGCTCAGCACGCCCTCGAGCTCGAACGCATCTGGTATCGCAACTGGCTCTACCTGTGCCGCGCCGATTCGATCGCACAGCCCGCATGCTTTCGCACGTTCACGATCGGCACGCAGCCGATACTGATTGTCCGCGACCAGGCCGGCGCGCTGCGTGCCTTCTACAACACCTGCCGCCATCGCGGCGCCATGCTGTGCAGTGAAGCTTCGGGCCAACTGCCGACACAGGCCATCACCTGCCCGTATCACGCCTGGAGCTACCGGTTGACCGGCGAACTCTCGCGCGTGGCCTCGGCCGGCCGAGCGCACCACGTGCCGATCCAGGACACGGCGCTGTACCCGATTGCGCTCAAGGAGTGGCAGGGCTTCGTCTACGTGAATCTCGGCAACCCGAGCGCTGCCTTCAGCGAAAATTACAACGCCAATACCCAGGGCGTCTCGCATTGGCCGCTGGCACAGCTCGTGGTCGGCCATCGACTGACCAGGCGCATCCAGTGCAACTGGAAGATATTCTGGGAGAACTACAATGAGTGCCTGCACTGCCCGGGCATACATCCGGCACTGAGCAGCCTGGTACCCATCTACCGTCGCGGCATCATGGAGCCGCGCGATGATCCGGACTGGCGTGCGCACGCGCATGATACCGACCCCGCGTTCCAGGGCGGTCTGCGCGCGGGCGCGGCGACCTGGTCGGTCGACGGCCGCTCGCTCGGTCACGAATTTCCCTTACTGACTGACCAGGAGCGTCGCGTCGGTTATCACTACGTGACCCACCTGCCCTCGCACTACCTGGTGGCCCACGTCGATCACGTCCGCTCCTCGCGGCTGCTGCCGATCGGACCCGAGCAGACCGAGCTCGAGATCGAGTGGCTGTTCCCGACCGAGACCCTCGAGGATCCGAAGGTCGACATCCGCAAGGTCTGCGACTTCTCCGCGCAGGTCATGGCCGAGGACGGGGCTGCCTGCGAGCTCAATCAGCGCGGACTGCACGCCATGCCACACACGCGGGGCATGCTGATGCCCGAGGAGTACGACGTACTGCGCTTGCACGAGTGGCTGCGCGCACAACTGGGCGAGTCGAGATAACCCACGGCGCAGCGGTGCTGCCCTGTTTGCGCGTCGATGATGCGATTCCAGCCTTACCTGTTTCTGATCCTGATGGCATTCAGCGAACTGGCCGTCGCCGCCACAGCTCCGGATACGCCTGCCAAGGCGGCGGTCGATTCAATATATGTGCAGCGCGTCGTGATCACAGGAAACAGTGCAATCCCGTCGAAACGTCTGCAGGCGCTCGCCGCCCCGTACATCAATCGGGAATTGATCGCCGCGCAGATTGAGGCACTGCGCGAACTCCTGACCCTTCAGTACACCAAACGGGGGTATATCAATTCCAGCGTTATCCTCGATCAGGAACCGGCTCCTCAAGCCGGTGTGCTGCGATTCAAGGTCATCGAGGGACATATCACGAACATTCGGGTGCGCGGCCTGAACCGGCTTCGTCCCGGTTACGTGATCGATCGATTGCAGGCCAGTAGCCAGGAGATTTTCAACGCGGATATCCTCCGTGAACGCTTTCAGCGGCTGCTCGACGATCCGCTGTTTGCACGCCTTAATTCGCGCATTCTGCCCGGCGAGCAGCCCGGAGAGGCCTTGATCGAGGTGGATGCACAGCAATCCAGGCCCTATGCCCTTTCAGTCGCACTCAACAACTATCGGCCGCCGGCGATCGGGGAGAAGGGCTACGACGCGGCCGGTGTGGTACGCGATCTTACTGGCTGGGGGGATGCAGTCGATGCGGATATCAATGGGCCGACGAGCGGCGGCCCCGTCAGCTACAGTGCCGGATGGCAGATCCCGTTGAACCGCTATCTGACCCAGCTGTCCTTGCGATCTTCCTATTCCAATTCGGTCATCAGCGAAGAGCCCCTTGAGCCGATAGACATCAGAAGCCAAATCGAGCGCCAGGAGCTCAAACTGATCCAGCCCCTTTGGGCCGCGCGCGCTCAGCAGTTGAGCTTCTCGGCCGGCGTCGCCTATGAAACAGAGGCGGCCTCTCTGACCGCACCCTCCTTGACGATGCTGCCGGGAGCCGTGCCCGGCGAGACGCGCGCCTTCGTTCTGCGGCTGGCGCCGGATTATAGCTACCGCTGGGAACATCAATACCTCGGACTGAATCTCACGCTCTCGCATGCGGATATGCTCGATGAGCCGGCGAACACAGCAACCTCGCTGCAACCGGATCCGCATTACTGGGTTTCGACCGGACAGCTGCATTACCTCTGGGATCTCGCCAGTGCGCCGTTCGAGTTGGAGACCCGCGCAACGGCACAATGGACCGCAGCGCGCATTTCTGATCTGCATGCCCTGCCTATCGGCGGCGTCGCCTCGGTGCGCGGCTTTCGGGAAGACGAATTGCTGCTTTCGAACGCCCGTAACGTGAATTTGGATCTGCGCTGGCTCGCTTTAGCGCACGCCAGCGCAGCGATTCCAACATTGAGCTGTGGGACATTTTTTGACTGGGCGAGTGGCTACGACGTGGGTGAGCCCAAGACAACCCTGTCCTCGACCGGCATTACGCTACGAGCCAAGTGGAGTCATCTGCAGGCTGATCTCGCCGTCGGCATACATTTGATTCACCCCGGCTTTGTCGATCAGGAGCATGGAAGCTGGCAGGACCACGGCATCCACGCACAAATTGCCAGCAACCTATAGAGCCGCGGGCGACTCGACTAAGAATCGCGCGCGTCAACGCACGTGGTTTGCAGCACGCGCATCGGACATCACACCGGTGGTTTTGCGCGCAATGCTCAAAGTCTCGAACCTGCCCTTAACCGACTGCGTCGAGGCGGACGCGACTGCCTTGGCACTCAGTGCGGACAGTTCCGCGTTGAGTTCTGCAAACTCATCCGGTAGTTCAGCGCCATAATTGATCGGGCGATCGATTGCGGCGCGCGCGATCACACTCGTTGCGGTATTTGGCTCGGACGAGGCAGTCACGGGCGCATCGGCGACCACATAGCTGATCCCGGCTCCCTCCGCCGCCGCCCCCGTAAGCTTGTAGGTCAACTTCAGATCAATCGGCCCGGTGATATCGCCGAGTGACACGGGATCATCGCTGAAGTAGGTCTGTGCCGCACTCAAGCTCGTGAAGGTTTTCGTCAGCAGGGCCGAGCCACCTTCCGCCACCGTAAAGGTCAGGCTCGTGAAACCGTTGTTATAGGCACCCATGGTCAGCAACCCCAGCGTGAATGCGTTGTTGCCGCTCAGGTTGTACTCATGCGTATTGCTCGCCGTGTAGGTGTAAGTCCCCGTGCTGCTCGTGGAGTAGTTGGCGCCCAACACCCCCGCCCCGAAGATGCTCGAACCGCTCGAATTGAGGGAGTTATAAACGTTGGTATTGATCGTGGGGCTGACCAGAGAGCTCGCCACGCTCGCCGAGGGCAAGCCCATCGCGTACCCATACGCGGCATAGCCATTCGAGGAAGTGCCAGGATTGCCAAACCAGCTCCCGCCGACATTGGCCCGGGTCTGAGTTGACACAGCGCTCGTGTTGGTCGGAGCCGTGGCGTTCGCTAACACCGTATCGGTCGCCCCCGTCGCAGCATTCGCGGCCGTGCTGTTGCCGATCGTGGTGCCCGTGGCGCCAGTGGCCGTGGCGGTTGCCACTCCCGTGATGGCGCCGATCGAGGTGGTGTTGGCCGTGGCCGCGCCGCTCGCGCCGACCGAGCCGGTCAGCGCCGAGGCCGTGGCGTTTGCAGTAATCTGATTGTCGTTCAACTGCGTACCGACCGCCGTCGCCCTGGCCGTCGCCCCTCCCGGGGTACTTCCGGAGCCACCGGTCGCGGTGGCGCCGGCGATGGCGGTATACGGGGACGTGACGTCCGCAATCGCTTTCGCTGCCCCACCCGTGCCGCTGGTGACATCGCCACCGACGGCGGTGGCGCTTCCAGTCAATGACGGAGAATTGCTTGCCGTCGAGGTGAGGTAGAGCGTCGCCGTACCATCGCCCGCATTACCCGCGGTGCCACTGGTTGTACTGCCACCGCTGCCGCCCGCGGCAGTCAGGTACACGTCCAGCGAACTGGCCCCGGTATTGGTGTACGCAGTTGTCGGGGTCCCTAGCGCCGAGCTCGCAGCGCCACCGGCGCCGGCCGTGCCGCTAGCCGAACCACCGCCCGCACCGCCGTAGGCGTCCTGAGTCAGATACAGCGCGCCTGACGTGCTGCCGGTGACCGCATTGGTCAGCGTCGATGCAGCGCCCGCACCGCCGTTTGCACCTGAGTAGCCATAGCCACCGGTGCCGCCGGTCTGGGACAGCTCAGCTTGTGCCGTGTCGCTGGTCGAGCTTGCCGTGGCCTTGCCTTTGCCGGTGCCGCCCGCGCCGCCGCTGTTGCCGCTGCCATAGCCGGCGCCACCGGCACCGCCAGAAGCGTAGGCGTCAACGGTAGCGTTGCCTGCGGTACTCGTGGCCGTGAGGTTCGTGGTGGCCGCACTTCCGGCAACGCCGCTCGTGCTGCCGTTACTGGAGCCGCCGCTGCCGCCGCCGGCGGTGCCTTCCAAATACAGCGAACCCGTACTCGTGTCGACAGCGCCCACCGTGCCGGCGCCGCCCATCGCCGCAGTCCCGGAAGTGGTAGAGCCGCCGCTGCCGCCTGCGGCCCGTAGGGTCACGTCCAGCGAACTGGCCTCCCTATTGGTGTAAGGAGTCGTCGTGTTCCCGAGCGTCGATCTTGCGGCGGCACCGGCACCGGCCGTGCCGCTAGCCGAACCGCCGCCCGCGCCGCCGTCGGCGGTCTGATACACACTCACGCCACCCGTCGTGCTGCCGGTGACCGCATTGGTCAGCATCGATGCGGCGCCCGCCCCGCCGTTCGCACCTGAGAAGCCATAGCCGCCGGTGCCGCCGGTCTGGGTCACCTCGACCAGTACATCACCGCTGCTCGAGCTTGCCGCGGCCTTGCTGCCGCCGACCGTGCCGCCGGCGGCGCCGCTGAAACCGCTGCCAATGCCGTTGCCACCCATGCCGCCCGACTCGGTGCTGCTGCTGGTCGCAGAATTGGCGCCCGTCGCGGTTGCGGACGCGATGGCAGCGGTCGTGTTCCCACCGGCGCCGCCGGAGGCACCCGCACCACCCAGGCCCGGTGTTCCGGCATCCCCACCCACGCCGCCGTTTGCGATAACCGTTGCGCTCGCACTGCCGGAAGGTGGGGCGGTGTTAGCCACCGCGGCTGAGGCATTGCCGCCGTAGCTTCCAGCGCCGGCGCTTCCCCCTGGGGAATAACCCGAGCCGCCGTTACCCCCGGCGCCGCCGGACGCGGTCGCCGAATTGGTCGAGTCCTTCGGTGTGGTCGTCTTGGCGCTCGCAGCCGCTCCAGGCGTGCCGGGCCCACCGTTCGGGCTTCCGACAGTGCCGGTGGCGCCGCTGGCGCCGGCACTGCCGGTGGAAGTGACAGTGCTCGCCAAGGATTGAGTGGCCGCGAGGGCCAACATCAAGGGAGGCGACCAACGCAACGCAGCCCTTACCGCGTATCTTAAAATCGTATTCGCGGATCCAACAGACGTGGAGGATCGCTGGTTAGATGGGTCATCCATGACGCATTCCCCATGTAGTATTTGATTTTACATCCAGTATTCATACATCCAGTCGTCTCGACGGATGCAAATAAGCTGATCACCTTGCTTGAGCTTTCCATCCCTGCTCGGCTCGGCCTGGGCGCTGGCGAACAATGTACCTCGATATTTCTCTTTATCTTCGTGAATGATATTCCTCAGGCAGAGGCAATAGTCGAATTATCTGGTTTTCGAACGATGATTCTGCGCCGCCGCATAGACCTCCTCGCTATTTGAGCTTTCGGGCTCATAAGGTTACAGATCATTCCGGCGGGAATAATCGTTACCCCTGTGTCCGGAATGGACCTTTGTGAGTAATTGCCGGCTGAGAGATTTGAACTCCCGACCAACGGTTTACAAAACCGCTGCTCTACCACTGAGCTAAGCCGGCGTATTAACAGCCTAGGCGGAAACTGCGATTTGCGTGTCAGCGCCTAAGTCAGCGCCGCTGCAAATTTCGTCCCCACATTGACCCGGACCGCGTCCCATTTTGGGGGCCAGTCAGCGGTTGGGCAAGCTACGGGACTTTGGCGGGTACATGTCGGACGACGCTCCGCGCCAGAGCCTCGCCAAGTGCAACCCGCATGCTTTCGGATCGGACGGCTTGCCATCTTCTGCGGGCAATGATTCTCGAACTACCGAGAGAGCAGTCTTTAGCTCGTCGAGTGCTCGGGCACGCACCTGACCAACATTGACGACGGCGAGACGATGCGTACCCGTGACACTGCGCCGTCTTGACCGGTTTGCGATCTCAATGACGGAAGCTAGACGACTTGTACCTCTTCCCCCGACTCGATTGTCGGCGGCGGTTGAGCGCATCGTAAGTATTTGCGCTGGTGCGAGACAATGGCGCGGCGATCCCGGTCTGGTTGCCATTGTTCAATACTTCGTCTGCTCCTTGGTGACCATAAAGATTGAGGATCGGGAGGAAGTTGATTTGGTGAGCCGCTTTGAGGCGCAGCGGCGGCCATTTCTCGTTGGCGCTGGTGTTCGCCGCCAATGGACTGCAGCGCTCGTCCAGATCGGGGCTGAGACTCTGTTTCTTCTGCTCTATGCCGTGCCGCCGTAGCGCAGCCTGGCCCAGACGGCCGCGACTTTCTTGGCCCCGCGCGCGGCCACTGCCGCTGCGGCCATGCTCAGGAATATGGTGTTGGTCCTGGCATAGCGCCAGAACAATCGACGCGGATCCTGCAGGCAGCGATACAGCCATTCCAGGCAGAGCGCTTGCATCCATTGCGGTGCAACGCTGCGTTCGCCGGCGAGCATCTTGAATGCCGCGCCGACGCACAGTTGCACCGCATCGACCCTGTTGCGATGATCAAATGCAAACTGCTCCTGCAGCGGACAGCCCAGCGCGACAAACACGAAATGCGCGCCGCTGGCATTGAGTCGATCGACCAGGCCGTCACTTTCCGCTCCGGTAAGCGGTCGAAACAGCGACGCCTCGCCGCCGACGATGCGAAGTCGCGGGAATCGCTGCAGTAGCTTGCGCCGCAGCGACTCTTGAGTCAGCGCTTCGTCGCCGTACAGATAGACGGCCAGGGCTTCATGTTCCGCCCGCGCGCAGATTGCCAGCATCATCTCGCGCGCGGTAACGCGCGTTCGTAAGGCGGTATGGCGCAGGAAGTTCAGGCTCAGGCGGATCGGCTGTCCATCGGTGGTCACGAGATTGAAGGCGTTGATGACGCGACCGAACTCGGGCAGCGCAATGGCGTGTATCAGATTATTCACCGCCAGATGTCCGACGATCGACGGGCTGCGCTGTCGTGCCGCCCTGAAAACCACATCGAGCGCTTCGGGCATCTCCACCGCGCTGACTCCGATCCCGGCGAGCGGGTATTTCCTGGGCCATTCGATCGCAATAACCGCCGGTGCACTCATAGTCGATGAATGCGTTAGGTTAATTTCGGACACTCGGCGATCTTGATCGGGCCGAGGCTATTGGCGGCGTGGCCCTGAGTGCTCAGCAGATCCGCCGGTTGTGGATCGGCCTCGGCGGCCTTCAGATCGAAGTCGAGCCAGTGGGCGGTGATGGTTCGCTGGCGCATGCCCAGTGTCGGCTTGAAGCCGAGCGCGCGCACCTGCTCGGCGCGGCGAACGGCGTGCGCCTGATCGGCAAACACGCCAACCGAGACGCGATCGCTCTGCTCGGGCGCAGTCATCGGCGCGGCGTCGTGGATGCCGGCGGCATTCAAGTTCGCGATCGCACGTCGTTGCATCTCGGCCGTGAGCTCGCCGATGTAGACCCAGTAGACATTCGGATTCGTGCTCTCAGCGCTGCGATCACGCGGGTTCAGGCCGCGAGCGCGCAGGCGATCGGCCGCGCCGCTGGCCGCACTGGCGTCTTCGAACGGCCCGAGACTGCGACAGCGCACGGCGGCGGATGCGGCGGTATTCGCCGATGCACCGGCGCCCGCGGCCGCCAGCGCCGCCGGGGTCCCCGTCTGGGCCGCCGAAGAGCTCGGCGCCGCGCCAGACTGGGCTCGCGGCACCAGTTGCAACGGCGGGATCGATGCGTCGCGCTGCGCTTCGGACGCAGGCTTTGCCGGTGTATCGATCCAGCGCGCCCAGCCGAAGAACGCCAGGTTCACCACGAGCAATGACAGAAATACGAGCCGCACGCGCTGATTCTATTACGTTCGCGCGGAACGCAGCACGGCCAGACCCCTCAGAGCGAGCTCCTGCTCGCAGCGGTGCGGTTCGCGCAGCAGCGAGCCGACGAGTTCGGCCGCTCCGCCCGAGAGAATCAGGCGCGGTCTGCTTCCCAGGAGCACGCGCGCCGAGCGCATCGCCTCCGAAACCAGGGCGGCGGCGGCGTGCACCGCGCCGGCCACGACGGCGCTGCGCGTATCGCGCGCAAACAGGCGTGCGCGACCGGCCCTGATAGCGTCGGCGGCACTGCGGCCACCGGCACGCCGGCGGATGCCGGCGGTGTGCTCGAGCAGCGCCTCGATCATGAGCTTGGGTCCGGGAATGATGCTGCCGCCGCGATGCCGGCCCTTTGCATCGAGTAGATCGATCGTCATGGCCGTTCCGATCGCGACCAGGCACAGGGCTCGGCCCGGATATTCCGAGCGCGCTCCGATCAGCGCCGACCAGCGATCGGCGCCCAGGCGCCAGGGCCGCGCATAGGCATTGCGCACCCCACCGCCGCTGCGGGCGCTGCGCACGAAGTGCGGCGCGCGCAGCCCGAGCTGGCGCACGATGGCGCGCAGTTGCCGCTCGATGCTGGCGCCGGCGACGTTGCAAGCCTCGATGCTCAGCCCGGGATCGAGCTGTTCGAGCAGTCGCAGCAGGAGCGCGCCCTGGTTGGCCAATTGCGCGAGTTCGAGCACGCCCGTGGCGGCGAACGGCTGTCCTGGCTCATGGGGGCCGTGCAGCAGCGCCCATTTGAGCCGCGAATTGCCGATATCGAGCAACAGAACGCTGTTCGCACTCACGCGACCGCCCTGACCGACACGTCACCGGTCACGAAGCGCTGTATGCCCTCGCGCGTCTGCACGCACAACGCACCGTCGAGATCGATGCCGCGCGCATGGCCGGAGACAATGCCGGCATCGACGCTGACCTGCACGACCTTGCCCGAGAGCGCGTCGGCCGCGCGCCATTCCTCGGCGAAGGCGCTGAACCCCTCGCGCTCGAACTGCACCAGTCCACCGATGACCTCGGCGATCAGAGCCGCGACGATCGCGTTGCGCTCGCAGGGCGAGAGGCCGAGTGCAGTCAGATCAATGGCCTGCGTTCCCGTGGCCTTGACCTGCTCGATCATCGACGCCCCGAGCGCCACGTTGAGTCCTATGCCGATCACGACAAAGGCGGGTCCGGCGGCCTCGGCGCGCAACTCGGCCAGTATGCCGCCGAGTTTGGCCTCGCCGGCCACCAGATCGTTGGGCCATTTGAGCTCAGCGGCCAGCACTCCGATGTGCCGCAGGGCCCGCAGCGCGCAGACCCCGACCGCAAGGCTCAGCGCGCTCACGGTCGCGGGCAAACTCTGGAAACTCCAGTTTATCGACAGACAGACGGCCCCACCCGGGGGCGCGAACCAAGTGCGCGCGCGCCGGCCGCGTCCGGCCGTCTGATATTCCGCGGTCAGGAAATCGAAGCGCCCGGGCGGCAAACCGGATTGCGCCAGCAGATCGGCATTGGTCGAGCCCGTGGCCCACACCGTCGCCCCATGGCGCAGGCGCGCGGCGATTGCCTTGGGCAGCGCCTTGCGAATGCGCGTCGTCTCCAGCAGCGCCGTGGCGCGCGGCAGGCGGTAGCCGCGACGTGCCACCGCATGCACGCTCACTCCGAGCGCGCGCAGGCTCGAGATCGCCTTCCAGACGGCGCTGCGGCTGACATCGCAGGCCTCGGCCAGTCGCACGCCGGAATGAAACTGCTGATCCGACAGCAACTGATACACGCGCTGAACCAAGGGCGCGGACGAGCTCAGCGCGCCGATCATGGGCAGCTCTCGGGCACTTCAGCCAGCATGCAGCGCACCCCGCCTCCGCCCTGAGTCTCGATGGTCGGCAGCGCGACCTCGATCACACGATCGACGCCGGCGTGGAGCTGCGCCCATTGCGCGGCGCAGAACGCCGCGCGCGCCCTGCGGGACATCACCAGCACGCCCTGCGTGGCTCCCGTGGGCGCCATCGCCCGCAGCTCCAGCAGATTGCCGGCAAACTCATGCATCGCAGCCATGCTGATTTCGATCAGC
>Ga0302326_10011194_pt1 | contig 19345 bp, 16 predicted proteins | sample Palsa_T0_3_FD_202264 | JGI IMG/M metagenome (GOLD analysis project Ga0302326, IMG submission 202264) | Peat permafrost microbial communities from Stordalen Mire near Abisko, Sweden - Palsa_T0_3 | ecosystem: Environmental > Terrestrial > Soil > Palsa > Peat permafrost | place: Sweden: Abisko...
TGCACCGGAGAAACTGCTGAGAGCTTTGTTGCTGCAGGTACTCTACACGGTTCGGAGCGAGCGAATGCTGATGGAGCAACTGAACTACAACCTCTTGTTCCGCTGGTTTGTTGGCCTTAACATGGACGACGCTGTATGGGATGTAACGGTATTCACTAAGAATCGCGACCGGTTGCTGAAGGCTGAGGTTGCGCGTAAGTTCTTCGATCTTGTAGTGGAAGAGGCTAAAGATCGGGATCTCATGTCAGATGAACACTTTACAGTAGACGGGACACTGCTGGAGGCATGTGCGGGCCTGAAGAGCTTTAAGAGTAAGGATGCGGTTGAGAACGCGCCGGTGGACGATCCCGGCAATCCTACAGTGGACTTTCATGGTGAGAAGCGCAGCAATGAGACGCATCAGTCGACAACCGATCCGGACGCGCTGCTGGCCCGCAAGGGTGCGGGCAAGGAAGCAAAGCTGAGTTACTGCGGCAATGTTCTGATGGAGAATCGCAACGGACTGGTAGCGGATGTAGAGACGATGCAGGCCGATGGCAAAGCCGAGCGGGATGCGGCAGTAGTTATGGTCGCGTCGATTCCGGGAGACGGTCAGGTGACAGTCGGAGCCGATAAAGGCTATGACACCAAAGGTTTCGTGGCAGATGTCCGTGAACTCAACGCAACGCCGCACGTGGCGCAAAAGAAACACAGCGCCGTTGACGGCAGAACCACCCGGCATGAAGGTTATAAGATCAGCCAGCAGAAGCGTAAGCGTGAAGAAGAGATCTTCGGATGGATGAAGACAGTAGGCGGCCTCAGGAAGCTAAGACATCGCGGGCTTGAGTTAGCGGGCTGGATGTTCACCTTCACAGCCGCGGCCTACAACCTCGTGCGCATCCGCAATCTGTCAACGTCAGTTGCCGGAGCAACTGCATGAGGAAAAGTGTGTCCAAAAGCGCCTGGGAAGGCACAAAGGGACTGTCAAACCCGGCTAAATGCCTCCAAAAGGCCTTCCAGGGTACCACCCACTGCTACGTGGGTGTCTTTGTGAGCTCAATTTAACTCTAAGAAAAAATCTCAAGAAGACGAAATCGCCGGCCGGACCCCGTTTTTCCGCAGCCTGCTAGTTGCTAGTTGAGCTAGTGCCTAGTAGGCTTTATCCAATAAGCGGGTGCTGGCGGGTACACCGCCGCACTCGCGTATCAATTTCATCGTGCAGAAATGCAATCGGGTCACAGGATCTACCCGCAGGAAAGACGACGACCCGGAACTTTTCCGTCTCCAGCCAGTACAGTCGCCGCGTCCGCGAAATCGTTGAGTGATCCGGAGTCTGTTCATTGAGGCCGAAACCGAGGAAACCGCGCAGCGACAGCGAGTCCGCATTCCGCCGTGAGGTCGCGTACCCAATTCGATTCGCGGCAGAGGTGCAGGAAATCCTTTGCTCTCGAAAGCGGCACGGATCGAATTGCTCGGGACGGCTCGATAATCGGCGCGGCACTTCTGCTTGTCTGCAATGCGCTCAGCACACTTTGATAGAAATGAAATCCGCGAGAATATCGGCCGTGGGTGATGAATTCATGAATCTGAACGCTGTCTTCGGATCGCAATACGCCCCCGATGATCACCGCTCGATGCTTGCCCGTGGAATCCGCAAAACGGGACACTGAAGATCTTGACGTTGTGAATTCTGCCGGTCTCGTCAATAATGCTGCCCTCCCAGGCGATTCGCGTGCTGCCATTGGGCGATGTATCGACGCGACAAGATGATTTTAGCGTTTGCTCATCGCTAACACTCCAAGAGGCGGGCGAAGAAGCAAACGGCCGCATTGATATCGGAGTAGACGACTCGGTAACTCGGGAGTGACTGGACCCAATCGAGGAAAGCGCGGATACTTTGCGGGGTGTGTTCGACCCAGAAACCGGCTTTCTTCAGGTGCAGCAGGGTATCTAGGGTTTCGAGGGGCGTGACGGAGGTTTCGGCAACGGGGTCATAAGTGGGAAAGACGAATGCGACGGCAGGAACGGGACTGCCTTGCGGACCCGGAGGCAGAAAGCGGACCTGTTGTCCGAAGCGGGTGAGGACGGGCAGATCGGTGAAGCCCGGCAGCCGGGAGGCAACGACAGGCCAGCTGCCTTCCCGGATAGTCAGTGCGAAGGGCATCGGGGGGATCAGGAGAGTCTTTTTCTCGACAGCGACCGAGTCGTCGGCGTGACAGGAAAGGCCGCTCGCCATCAGAGTGGCTGCCAGGGTCGTCTTGCCTGAGCCCGAGGCGGCAGGGAAGACAATGCAGGCTGACGAGTTGGCGCAGGCACCGGCGTGGAGCATGGCGAGCCAGTCGCACGGGCCGTTGGCGAGCCGGACTGTCTCCTGGAGCAGCAGTGCGCGGGCAGCCGAGAGGGTCTGATCGGTGGGGCGGAGGGTGAAGTCGGGTGGAGCGGGAGAGGCGGAGAGGTGAGCGAGGCGGGGCAGGATCTCGTCGGCGAGTTCCGGGGTGTCGAGGATAAGGCGGAAGTGTTTGCCGTTGAGGCGGAAGTTGAAATGTTGCGGAAGAGGGAGGGACGTCCAGCCGATCAGGGTGTCGGCTACGTCTTGGCGGGCAACTTCTTCAGGGATGCCGAAGCCCGCCGCAAGGCGTGACGCAATCAGGACTTCGTCCGAGCCGAGACGAAACTCGGCCCAGATGAAGGCTGCTGACGTATTAAGAAAAAACAAGGCTTCAACGCCGGGAAACCCGAGAACCAGTCCACCCGGAATGGGAAACTCCCAGACGTCGGATGAATTAGTGATGCGTGGCGTGCTTAACGGGGCCCGTTCCGGTTGCCGCATCGGCTTTCTGGGTGAACGCGAGAACCGTAAAAGGGGCTGCGTAGGCGGCGAAGCGACCGAACTTTCCCATCAGTTCGCGCCGTTCGGGATTTTCAGCTTGCTGTTTATCGATATCCTGGTTCATAGTCACTCCTCTATCTTTTCAACTTTAACACGGAATTACCGCTACGACGAGTGCGCAGCCAATAGAATCCCGCGATGAAGAAGCCAGCCGCGGGAATCGTCTCAGCTGGCTCCGGCGTGGCAGCATTGATGGTTCCGGTCGTACCCGCCGGGTCGCCCGCATCAAACGTGAAAATGAACTGGAAATCCGCGCTCAAAGTATCGGCGGTGAACTGGGACCCGGTCAGGTTGTTGCTCATGGTCTGGTTAAAGGCAATCGGGCCCGTCAGTGGTCCGATGGTTCCCACGTTGCTGCCGTCGTAATAGAGATTGCTGGAAAGCGATTCGCCCGAAGCCAGCGTTCCCGCCGCAGTCTCGGTGTAGTTACCGGCCCAGGTACCGGGGGAGCTGTCGAAGAAGTTCTGCAGCACATCGAAGGAAAACGTGTCCGTGTTGGTGACCGCATTCGTGGCGGTGACCGCGAGGTCGGCTATGAAGATCGTGCCGGACAGATAGCTCGCTGAGTAATTGCCGGATACCGCGTAGTTATCCGGACCATCGGAAAACGTGAACGAGAAGGGCTGGCTGCCGGTGCTGTCGCCGGGGCTCAGAGAGCCAGGAGTGGAGCAATTATTCACCGGGCAGGTTACGTTACTGCCGATGGTTAGCTGGACGGCACCGGCGCGGGCCGCGTCAGGCGCGAGTCCCAGCAGCAGGATTAGAGGTGACGCCATGGTAAGTTTCCGAAGCTGACTGTGCATATATTACTTGCCTTTTCTTCTTTCTTTGTGTGCCTAGTTGCGTGTTAAAACCGCTTGCTTGCGCTTGCGGCCGGGTTGGAAATGAAACTCGTGCGAGAGAACGCGCCTAACAGGCGCATCTCCGTCCCCACGTGGGGGGTCAGCGGCCTCGCCCTTCGATCAGGTTGCGCCAGACGCGCTGGTAGTGTCCGGGGGCCGCGATTTGCGACAGAAGGCGCCGGATCCCCTTGCGGGTGCGGAGCAGGGTGCGAAGGAAAGCCAAGCGGCGCCCCAGCACGGTGGAAAACATAAAAACCGGATCGACATAGCGCAGGGCGGGACGCCGACGGAGCAACTGGCGGCGCGCCCAGCGGAACCGGGTTAAGGGGCCGAGAGTCAGCGGAACCGGAGGGGCGAAACCGAGCGAGGACTGCACCTGCAGGAGATGGAGTGCGAACAGGATGGAGTGGCCGGCCGCCGCGAAGCGGGCGGCGACGCGATCCCAGCGAAGGTCCGCGCCGAAGCGGCGGTCGAGGAGCACGAGGTCAACCATGGCGCGCAGGGGCGGCCAGACGCGCTCGTTGTAAGAGTTCTGCAACTGGGAATGGGCGATCAGATGAACAAGCAGGTGCTCGGGGCACGGGATGCGGACGCGCAGCGCGCCGAGGCGATGAGGCGCGGCGCGGGCGATGACTTCGGCGGCTGACAACAGGCGCTGCCAACGATCCAGACCGAGGGCATGGTGGAGTTCTATGTCCGGCGAACCGGTCCTGTGGAGCGGCGCGTGGTGATGACGGAAGTCTCCGAAGGCATCGCGTTCGTCGCGCTCGAAACGATGCGCGGCCAGGATTTCGACGGCGGCGGCCATCCGCTCAGCGGGGACGAGGAGATCGATGTCGGTGAGGTAGCGGGCTGCAGGGTCGGGGTAGACGCTGGCCGCAAGGTAGGCGACCCCTTTGAGAAGCACTGGCTCGATGCCTGCTTCGTTGAGCAGTGATACGGCGCATTCGAGTTCCCGACCGATGGCCTGGTTGCGCTCGAGGTTCAGGGCAGCCACGCCAGCCAGGAAGCCGGCAACGTCGGCGGGCAAGACGGCCTCCACAGGAGAATTCGCAAGCCGGCCCCCGAGAGCGGGAAGCAGACCCTCATCGGCGGCGACCCGGCAGAGGTGTTCCCAGTTCCAGGCAGGTTCCCGCAGCTGGGCCGCGGCGCAGGCTGGATCACCGCGGAAGCAGGCTGCGAGGAAAGCGGAATTGCAATCAGACATAGGGGTGGAGCGCTTGAAGAATTCGGAATTCGGTTTGTTCGTTCATTTTTGAAGATGCGGAGGCGGGTGCCTCCGCGCGGGCCGGGGCGGGCCGCCACACCAAAGATTTGCTTGACGTCATTTGGTTCCCGGATTCAGGTTTGCACGGGCTTCTGCAATGTCAGAAATTATTGTGATCGCTAGGTTTTTGAGGAGAGCGATGTGCAGGAATCCAAGGTCAAGGGATCCTTCGGTGCGCGCGTCGAGGCCGAACATGAAACCGAAGGCGATGACGAGCCATTTTACGGTCAATTCGTAGACGTGGAAGCTGTGACCGTTCCCGATGAACCCCTGCAGAATTTCGACAGCGGCAGCGGAAGCCGCGGCGAAGGCAAAGCCTCGGTTCAGGACGCTGAAGCTTGCGAAGGCGAGCGGGGTAAAGTAGCCGACCATAAGGAAGCAAGCCAGCTTCAGCGGGCCGTAAATGCCGTAATGCAGGATCGGGGTCATGTGCGGGATTGGCACTACCTCGGAAACGACCGTGAGGGCGGCGAGCGCGCTCCACAGAGCCAATGTATAGCGATTACAGATGTGCAGGGCGAGTCGCATGAACAACCTCAGTAGGCCCCTTCGGCGGTAATGACGACGCGGGCGGTAAGCGCCAGAACATAGATATCGAGCCAGACGGACCAGTTCTGGATGACATATTTATCGAGGTTGACGCGCTCGCTGAACGGCAGGTGATTGCGCCCGGAGACCTGCCACAGTCCGGTGATGCCGGGCCGGACCTGCTTATACAGACTGAAGCTGGGGCCATACATCAGGACCTGATTCTCCTGAATGGGCCGGGGGCCGACGACGCTCATTTCGCCCACGAGGACATTCCAGAACTGCGGAATTTCGTCGATGCTCGTCTTCCTGAGGATGCGACCGATGCGGGTGATGCGTGGGTCCCGGCGCAATTTCTGCGTGTCGTTCCAGTGTCTGCGCTCGTCGGGGTGCTTCTGCAGGTAATCGTGAAGGACGCAATCCCCGTTGTGGACCATGCTGCGGATTTTCCAGGCTTTGAAGTTCCGTCCGCCGAGCCCCACGCGGCCGCACTTATAGAAGACTGGGCCGGGACCGTCGAGGAAAACAAGAAAAGCTGCCAGAGCCACGACCGGTATGAGGACCGGAGCAACCAGGAGAGTGATTGCCAGATCGAGGGCGCGCTTCATCATCCGGGACGTGGGACGAAGCAGTTCCTGCCTGACTTCCAGACCGACGATGCCGCCGATGTTGCGGGCGGAAATGCCGAGGCTGGTCATGCCGATGAGGTTGGGGATGACGAGGAGGTGGCCGAAGCACTGGCCGTAGCGCGCGAGAAGAGCCAGCAGCTCGTCGCGGGAGATCTGCGGCATGCAGACGATACCGTAGCAGAGTTTGTGGTTGGCTGCGATGTCGCGGCATTCGGATAGCGGTCCGCTCACAAAAACGTCGAGATCGCCCAGCTTTTGCGCGTCGTCGTCCAGAACAGCGAAGGGACGCAGGCCGAGGCCGGGGTTTTCCCGCAACTTCTGAACAACCAGTTTGCCGGTGCTGCCATAACCGAGGATGGCGACCGGGCTGCCCCACCATGATTTGCGGCTCAGCCAGCCGCGGGTGAAGGCGCGGAACAGCGGCACCGCAGCTACGCAGAGAGACCAGGCCAGCGCATAGACCATTCTGGAAAGCGAGAGATCGTGGAGGAAGAAGGTGGCGGAGAGGAGGGTGAGGAAGGCGAGGGTAACGGAACCGCAGAGGCGCCGCACTTCTTCCACCTGATCGAGGGACACGCCCGAATAGAGTCCCGCGCTCAGAAAACTGCAGAGCACCAGCGCCAGCGCGGGGGAAAGGGTTCCCAGGATGGAAGCGCTGGCTGAGGCGAGGAGATAATCCCGAAGAACAGAAGCCAGCGCCATGGAAGCGAGGACGGCCAATACGTCCGAGGTGATGAGGGAAGCGATGGTACCCCAGGGGCGGCTGAACGAGACACGGGTGGCCGCGTGCTCGCCAGCCATGAGTATAGTTGTAGCGTTTACATTGGATGCCATGACATTTTCTCCGTTGGACGACTGCCGATTGGCTGGAATTAACCCGCGTTGGTAACGCGCAGGGGCTTTGGACGGGTGACGGGGATTTGCGGTATGCTTAGCACTTCGCATCCGGCCAAATCCAGAATTTTCAGAAAGCGCGGAACGACGCGGACAATGCTGAACGCCGTCTCCGCATAGTTGCGGGCGGACTGTCCAGCCTCGAGACGAACCTCCGGCCGATCGAGCAGCCACGTAACGGCCGCGATGAATTTTTCCGGGTGGCCGGGATCGACGGTAATGCCTGCGCCCGCGCGATCAATCATCTTCGCCGCCAGATTTTCCGCATCGATCGCGAGAACGGTGGGCCGTCCGGCGCAGAGATAAGAGAGAATCTTTGAGGGTACGCAGAACGAGCCGGCGGAACGCTCGAGCGGTGCTATAAGGATCGCGGCGGAGGCCAGAACTTCGGGCACATTTGCATAAGGCTGAAACGGGAGGCTGACAATGTTATCGAGGCCGCGACTGGCGGCTTCCTGACGGACAAAGTCCGCGGCCTGACCGCTGCTGACGATGACGATACGCGTATCAGCACGGTTTTTCAGGGCGGCGGCAAGCGCATAGAACATATCGAGATCGTGCTTCAGGCCGAGCGTGCCGGAATAGACGATGTTGGTCGTCCGGTGGAAGCCGTGGCGGCGAGCCCAGTCGTTATCGGGGGGCAGAACGGGAATTTCCTCAATATTGGCCCAGTTTTCCAGGAGAGCGTGGCGGCCGGACTTCAGAACGGATCGCGGCAGTTGTTTTTCATGGCCGGGAGCGATGGTGATGACCATGTCGCTGCGGGCGAGCGCGCGTTGTTCCCACATGGAAGCGAGATTGCCGGCGAGTTTGCCGAGAAATCCGAATTTCCGGCCAAGAAGGTCGTGCATGGCGCGGCCCTGAAAGTCCTGCAGCCAGTAAACGAAAGGGATGCCGTGACGGAGGGCCCATGCCTGGATTCGGAGCAGGGGAACGAGGGGAACGGTGGAAGCGATGATGACGATGGGCGGGTCCTTTTCGAGCGCCTCAATGCAGCGACCGGCCCATTCGACTTCGCCTTTGAGGCGTCCGGAGAGGCTGACTTTGCCGTAGGGGGCGTGACAAGTGATGTTGCGGACTAGGCTGGGACGTTCGTGGATCCAGGTTCCGAGGGAGGCGAGATTGGGCGATTCGAGAGAGCCGTTGGCGAAGTAGGAGATGGGGAATCCCTGGTCGTCGAGGTGGGTGGCAAGACGATAGGTGAACGAGTGGCACCCGTAATCGATGAGAGCAGCTTTAGACATGATGTAAATGGCCTTGGGATTCAAACACGCAGAATTCTCCGGCGGGTATAAGTGGCCGGGTTGCCAGTCCAAATCTGGTTGGGCGGTATGTTTTTGGTCGCGATACTGCCTACTGAGAGGATGGCTGCGGCGCCAACCGTAACTCCCGGGCAAACGATGGCCCGCGCGCCAACCCAGCAACCGTCTTCGAGGACGATTGGGCGGCGAAACAGCTTCATGTTGGTGGTGGTCCAGTCGTGATTTCCAGTGCAGAGGTAAGCCGACTGGGAGATGCAGACGTGGGAGCCGATATGAACTTCGGCGAGGTTATCGATCCAGGCATCTTCGCCGATCCAGGAGTAATCGCCGATGGTCAGATACCAGGGAAATTTCACTTTCACCCCCGGTTTGATATAGACAGAACGGCCGATCTTCGCTCCGAAGAGGCGGAGCGCAATGACTTTCAGGCGTGAGACAGGCAGCCAGTTGGAGCGCACGATCGGAGAACCGAGGAAGTGCCAGAGGACCCAGACCAGACGCGATCTTCCGACCGCGTACCCGGAGTTATCGGGGCGCGAGAGGTCGACGCCGGTGATGCGCGGAGATGCGGCTTTCGCAACGTTGCCTGAGGCCAGTGATGGTGAATTCATGGTCGTGTCGTATCCGCGAAACGACTGGACATTTTCGTTCATTTCGGTCGACCTGCGGAATTATCGGACAGGTCGTAAACCTGCCCCACGCGGTCCAGTTAATTTAGTCGAAAGTACACTAATTGGAGAGGACACAGGCAGGCTGGGCACCCCCAAGAAGCCACTCGTAAACGGACTGCATTGCTGCGCCTATCTCCGGCCAGTCGTATTTCGACCGGGCGAGCAATTGCGCTGAGTCGCTAGCCGATTGCCATTGCGAACTGCCTAGCGAAAGGACGGAGCTTAGAGTATCGGCAAGTTCGTTCGGTTTATTCGATGTCACTAAGCCGGCGCCGCATTCCGCCACGCCGTCAACGTTGCAGGCGGAAGTGATCACTACCGGCAGGCCTATGGAGAGGGCTTCCAGAACCGACATACTCATCCCCTCCGAATACGAAGGCAGGCAGAATACCCTGGCGGCAGACATGGCCTGAATCTTCAGATCCCCGTTCAGAACGCCGCAGAATGTAACGCTCTGATCAAGCCCCAGCTCTGAAACCATCCGACTTGCCTTCTGCCCGGTATCTCCGAAACTCGATCCGGCGATCAGAAGGTGCGCGTCGGGATTACCACGCACGACGGCAGACCATGAACGAATCAGGTTGAAGATGCCTTTTTTCGGGTGAAGCCGCGCCATAAACAGGGCAATGCTTTTCCCTTCAGCCCGCGGGAAGCGGGAGAAGATTCCGGATGTTTCTATCCTAGTCAGCGGCGCAATGCCGTTCGGGACTACAGCGACAGGGTTGTTCAGGCCGAACCGGCGATACTCGACCGCTTCCTGCTCGCTGAGCGCGCGCAGGCAGGATGAACGGGAGAGCGACGGCCGTTCCAGCAGGAAAGAGTAAATCTGTTTCTTCAGGCCCTTGTTGGCCAGTTCCCACCGCTCCAGCATGCCGTGAACGGAGGAAACGAGCGGCTTTCCAAGCTGCCCCGCAAGCCTGCCCACCGCGAGCGAATGAGCTTCCCAGATGCCATGCACGTGACAGACGCTCGATGCGGCAAGCGCGGTTTTCAGAGGAGACGCGAGCCGCAGGTCCGAAACGGGCCGCCTGCCTTCCCGCACCACGATCTGCACGGAACGGGGAATATCGAGGTGACGTTCCGATTCATCGCGGTCACAGATCGCGAGCAGTTCCGAACGCCACGGCTGGGACTGTTGCGTCGCGGACTGCTCGACGGCATGCGCCAACGCGGCGGCGCTGGGTCCGATGCCGCCGAATTTCGGGGCGACATGATTCCAGATGTCTAGAATGACTGGCAATGGAGTATTCCTATTTTCTTGAAATAGCTGGAACGGGATCCGATAAGAATTCTTCTGCACGGGCTTGCGGAGGCGGTTGTCTTCCGTCGCCTGCGTTGGTGAAGAGACTGGCCACAAAAAACGATGGCCTGTCCCACATACACTAACTGGTTTGACCGACGCCCGGCGCAGGCTCGACGCCGACGGCGAAAGCGACAAATTCCCGAAGCGAAGCGATGATGCGTTCCGCGCAGGCCTCGGCCGAGTACTGAGAGGCGAGCTCGTAACAGGCATCCCCCATCATTCGGAGTTCGTCGCCCGACTTGCCCTGAAGTTCCACAAGAAGCTGCGTGAGGGGTTCCTCAGACCAGGGAGAGAATTGCCAGCCGGTCTCTAGACTGACGACGTCAGCGGCGCACCCGCACTGCGTGGAAATCGCAACGGGTACCCGGCACAGCATCGCCTCAAGAGCGACCAGTCCCCAGGGCTCGCGTGTACTGGGCAGGATGAAGAGATCGGCGCTTCGGTACAAACGGGGCAACTCGGCTTGCGGGCAATAGCCCGTAAATTCGACCAGATGCGCAATGTCCAGCCCGGCGCAAAGCTCCCGCAGTTGCTTTTCGAGAGGACCGACACCCGCTATGGTGAGTGTCAGCAATTGCTCTCCCGATTTCCGGCCCGCGGCCGCCATGGCGCGCAGAATGAGACCAGCATTTTTCTCTTCAGACAGGCGACCGACGTATAACAAATGCTTAGCGCTGCGCTCGGAGTAGGTTCGTTCCTCCGGCCGCGTCGCAAAAATGTTCACGTTGGCTACCGCTCGTTTCACGTCTACCTGATCCGGGTTCATACCCAATCGCACCAGATAGGCTTTATTCGACGAACCGTAAACGTGGGCGCGATCTAGACCGCCAACGAAGATCCGTTTCAGCACCTCCTTGTGCGCGGGACGGTTCGGGTAGTCGAACTCGTTGCTCTCATACCACAAAACGGTACCTCGCCCGTGCAGGTGAGCCCACACCCATGCCGCCCAGCCTTCAACGGTGTGGTAGCCGCCAATAATGACGATCTGAGGATCGAGTTCCTGAAGGTATCGCCAAGTTTGTTTAACCCTCGCATAGGCGGGAGCGACCTCGTAACATCCGTTATAAGCGATCCTGGATTTATAGAGATTCGGGTCAAGCTCGATCTTCTCGTGGCGGATGCTCGACTGGGCTGCCCCGAAGATCACTTCGAAATCGAGCCCCTGCCGTTTGAGTTCCTGAAATAGGAGATGTTTATAGTGGATGGGATGGTTGTGGATGATCGCGACTTTCATTGAGTGGCTCTTTTTTTATCGGTGGCAGATTCCGCTCTGCCGGGAACCGGTTCGCGTGCCAGTTTATTCATACCGGCACGCCTTCTGGAGGCTCGTACCGAGACCGCTCGAAAATAATGAATTAAACCGCCGTGCGCATTCCGCCACAAGGGGATCTGTGGACACCGCAACATTCCTTTCGATATGCGTAGTGCTCCTCGATGAAAACAGGATCATGCACTCGGGATTATTCTGCAGCGCCGCAACCAGCATGAGAGAGGCTAGCCCATGCCCACCAAGGTCCATGCCCACGCTGTCGGACCACTGGTGGCATGTTGCTTTGTCGACTTGAAACCAGGCCCGCAATTTCACAAAGTGTGAAGACAGCGCCCTGTGGTGAATTCTGAAGCTGCCGGGATAGTCTGGCACCGGATCCGTTACGGACCACTCGTATTGCAACACGTCACAAAATACCTTTCGCTCACGATAGAGGGCCGGGATCTTATTCACTGTCGCGCCCACTCCGAACGCCCCGATATGTCCGGCGTCAACAAGCTCCTGCAGGTATTCGCGGAGGCCTGGGACGTTAAGGTCCTGTCCGGAAGCTTCGTGAAGCAGCAGGATATCGATGAAATCAACCTTTAGTTGCGCCCGGCTCTGTTCCAGCGAGATCCGTGCCTGGCTTACGGACAGTTCGGGTCTGACATCTATGCCAACCGGCGCGCTGGCGACGGTGCTCGCCGCGCGTCTCAACATAGGAAGAGACTTCACCATGGGTCTCACGACGCCGCGTACCAGGCGTTTGGCAAACGCATGTCCTGGCCTCGGCAGGCCATACTTCGTTGTAATAGTAACCTCGCCCGCGTGCCTCGAGGCGAACTTCCCGACACACCGCTCCGAAGTTCCCAAACCATAGGACGGAGCAGTATCGAAGTGGCGGATACCCGCGCCGTACGCTGCTTCAAGCAGCCGCAGCGACTCGCGGCTCTCCAGTCCGCCCACCAGTCCGGAACAGCCAAACCCGAGCCTGCTCGTCAGTTTTCCGGTGCCGGGCAATGCTATCTGCTGCACAACGTTTCCCCTGATGAATACTGGTAATCACCCCGCGTTGAACTGTCGGATAGGTGCCCGGCTAGGCGCACCGCGAGTGCCAATACCGTATGCGTGGGATTCGAAAAACCCGAGCAGGGGAACACGGCCGCACTGCACGCATAAAAGTTCCGGGTTCCATGGATCCGTAACTGAGGAGAAACCACCCCCGCCTGTGCCGATTCGGCCATGCGCGCTCCACCCATATGGTGATTGCTGTCTTCCACCTGACCGGCAACCCGCACATCACCGGATAGTAACTCCGGATCGAGGCGAACAGAGGCCAGACCCAGTTCCTCGAACGCGGCTTTCACAGTCTGCGCAAAGAGCCGCGCCGTTTCGATTTCGCGGTCGGCTACCCTCCAATCGAGTCTTGCTCTTAGAAGACCGATGGAATCCCGTTGATTGCTTAGCGTGATGTTGCTCGCCGACAGCGGCTCCTGTTCGCAGTGGGCAAGCAGTACGATGCGCGACCCCCTGGGAACGTATGCTCTGTGTTGAAAGAGATACCGGTGCGCCTGCCGGGCGAGAAGAGGAATATTTCCTGCCACGGCTTTCATCTCGGCGGCACTCAGGTCGCCCAGGCGGCCACGGATTATATTCTTGAAACCGCTCTTAATCCGATTCAGCGTCTCATCAGCGCCACTGAGGAAAGCAAACGCTCCCGCCACATTCAGCGTATTGTGCTGCGCTTGCGCTCGTTCCGTTGTCTTGAATTTGGGATGATACTTGTAACCTCGGTAGAAGATGTTATCGAAGTAGCGATGAAACTTACCGGCGTCGACATTCTCCACCTCACCACACGGCACGCTCAAATGGTCCTGGAAATGCCTGCCAAGCAAGCGGGATTCGCTCCATGGATATCGGCTATTAACACCCTGTTGGAGCAGGAACCGGCAGGTCTCGATTCCCCCTAGACACAGTACATAGCTCTTTGCGCGAAATGTGACGACCTTCTGCCCGAATGTTCTGCACCTGATACCGGAGACCGTCTCACCGTCGCCTTTCATTTCAACGCCTACAGCGTTCGCGTGAAGGAAGACGCCAATGTTCTCGTTGGCTGTCAGATGTGCTCTATGAACCCGGGACAAGTTAGGCTCAGGGCACCATCTGGAAACATATCCCGTCAGCTCTTCACCGAATTCGGTTACCGGCGGGATACCCAGTGCCTTCCAGATCTCACGATCATGATTGATCGCGCCGTTCAGTCCCTCGAGTTCCAGAGCCCGCTTGTAGTGAGGGGTCAGCTCAGACTTGCCGAAAGGCCAGCCGCTCCCGTCAACCCATGGTCGCCTCTCAAAATCGATGTCGTCCAGTTCCAGTATCTGGCCGCCCCATCGCGTGGTGGTCCCGCCGAGAGCCCGAAAGCGCCCGTCATGGACTCCGTGATGCAGGTAGCCCGTCACCTCGCTCTGATACGGTTCCTGAGCCGATAGTTCTACCGACTGTCCGCCGCCGTCCAGCAGCAAAACACGCTTCCCGTAACGCTGGAGTTCGACCGCCAGTACGATTCCAGCCGCGCCAGCCCCGACGATACACACGTCAGGATTCGGAAACTCGGCGCCCGATGCGTTTTCAAGGTCGAATATCATGCCCAGGCAACCTCCAGCAGGGTCTTCGGACCAACGCCGAGCTGCTTGAGCGCCGCATGCAGCACGATCCAGCACATTGCGAGGTCAGTCATCAAAAGCGAGACGGCGGCTCCCGTCATCCCCATCGTGCGGGCGAGAAATACGCCGAGAGCGAGTGAAAGAGAGGTAAGGAACAAGAACCGCCACGCGATGCCATCGTGGACATTCGTTGACATTGGTACCACGGAGCTAGTGTTCCAGACTGAATTCGCAACGCCGAGCAACAGCAGAACGTGAAAGCACGTTGGATCCAGCGTGGCTTTGCCCGCGATCCAGAGGTTGTAGATAGCTGGTCCGAAAATCCAGGTCAGACAACCTGCAGTGGCTGAGACAACGATGGTTGCCTGGAACGCGTACCGGTGAAGTGTGCGGGCCAGAGCAACATTGCCGCTGGCGAATGCAGACGACAGTTCCGGCCACAGTGGCCGCGCAATCGTATTCGTCAGCTGGAGATTCAACCTCGTAAACGTGCGCATGGTCGTGAAAAACATGACAACGGTTGATCCGAGCATTACGCCGACCAGCAGCGTAAATCCCTGCAGACTCAGAGCGTACGCGAGTGGGAAAACAATAAATCCAACGGCCGGACGCGTGAGCCGCTTCACGATTGACCAGTCAGCGTGTCTGATTCCGAGATGTAGCCACGGACTCAGCCGGAACAACAGGCGGGCATAAAGCGCGGTACCCGCCACTCTTGCAAGCAGGTACGTTAAAGCAACCTGGACTAAACTTCCACCCTTCATCGCGACGATGGTCGCGAGACTGGTTTCTCCCAGCCGTTGAATGGTCCACCAGAATGTGCCGGCGGCAAAGTTTCCTTCGCAGCGAAACCCGCTTTCGAACACCGAATTCTGTTGAGTCAGAAGCGAAAAGACGCCGAGGATCGATAAAACCGCTTTCGTCTCCCACCCGCTCAGGCTCGACAGGTTCAGCCATTGTTGCCAGGGCGCAAGCCAGATCACAGGTAGCGCGATCAGCAACAACGCGAGCGACACGAAAGTGAGCAGTATCCAGGAACTCTGAAAGGTGCGCAAAGCTCCGCGGTGATCGTTCTGGGCTACACGGTAGGTCATATCGCTTCCGGAAGCGTTGCCGAAACCCAGATCGCTGAGCGCAAGATAACTGGGCAGAGCGGAAAGCATTAGCCAGTCGCCGTATTTAGCCGCGCCCCATGCGTGTAAGAGAAAAGGCACCGTCCCGAGTTGAGCCACCATCGTGGCGATCGGAATCAGGGCACTGGCTCCGAGCCCGCGACTCACTCGACTAATGAGCTCTGCGGAAATGTTAGTTTTGAAATTGGACATCAACAGCACCTAATATCGTTAGCGAAACCAAACGGATACGCGCCCGGTTTTCCATGCGTCGCTCGGATTCCATGAGTCGCTGCTTGCACCGGTGCTGACTAGGTAGCCAGACTCTACGTTGAAGTTATCCGACTTATTATCGTCCGAGAGACCCATAATCTTAGCCTTTTGGATTAATTTGTCGTTAGCCCATAGCTCCAGAACTAAAGGAAATCCGTTTATGGGTATGGTAGTCGTCGCAATCCCATCCGGCACTTGAAAACTCCTCAATCCAAATGCATTTCGCGCTACTAACTCCGCCGAGTGAGTCAGTGCTGTCGTGACGTAAATGGCATTTTCAACCTTGCCCCACAGCTGTGATTCCTTGACACGACCCAGTTTGCAGGATGAATCGGTCGCGTCAAGATCCGGTCGCCTTTGCTGAGGACGATAAAAGTAAAATAAGGCGTCGTTCGAAATAGACGGAGCGTGCCCGCTCCGGTACCAGGCTATGTAGTATTTCAGTAGTTCGTAATATCCGATGTGCGAATACGAAGTAACGCCTGGGGTCTTGGATAGTGGCACCCGCGTTGGTTGCACATAGGTCGATTCCGAGTAATCGTTCCAAGTGATTAGTTCAACCATCTCCGGTCGTTGGACGTTGATGATCGAGGTCCACCAATTGGTCATTCCACGACCGCCCTGTTCTTCGACATATTGCCGGGCCGGGTGGCAAACCGCCCAGTAATAAGGCATATATGGAGCGATAAAGAACTTCCCGCGATCGTGCAGTGCCTTGGAAAGGCTTTCTTCTGCTTCCAGTATTGACCACCAATGGTGACCAATATTTGGGTCTTGAGAGTAAAACGGAGTCGAGCCCGGAATCAAGAAGTTAAAAAGCCCGTCGACGCCTCCTGACCGATTAATCACATCCTGCCAGTTTGAAGAGCTTGGAGTATCCCAATTGGGGTGAGGGCGGTCGAAGTATGGAACAAAAGTGACCGGGTGGCTCATAGTCTCGAGAACCCGCAGCACGTTTTCAGACCACCATTCCATGCTACCGTCGCCACCGTAGGATGATAGTAAGGGCTTGCCACCTACCTTCAGGTAGTGAGGATTCCCGCCATACCTTACTATCGTGTCGACGATTTCGTCTGGCTTAAACCCCAAAGACATGTCGGCTGACAGAATCAACTTGAAATTGTCCGCCCCGACTGAATCCGCCGCTCGAATGAATGACTCGAGCAAGTTCTTCGCCTGCGCCCCCGAAAAAGCATTTATGGCAAACCCGTCCAAGCCCCCTTCCATAGCTGCGCGTACGTCGTCCCTCAACTGGTCGTCGGGGGTTTGCCCGCTACGGTAGCTCATCGGAATGATCCAATGTGCCAGCACGAATCGAGGACTAAGTTCATTACTCGGCGACAAAACGGCGGCGAGCATCCACGGAATGCTGATCCTTAGAAGCCATGTGACGTATCGCCAAGGTCTATTCATTTGCGTGCCAGCCTTCGTGATCGATAACGCGATCTAAGAGCGCTCCGCAATAATTAACTCTTGCGACAATGTCACATCATGCAGAGAATACACGCCATGACGCTTACCTCGATTAGAGCCAAATCTTAACGGGGCGAGCCGGGACCGACCGGAGCGTCCCAGGAATTGGCTGCCGAGCACCACAATCGAATCTAGTGCCAACATGTAATATATGAGGCGCGTCGCGTTCCTTAGCGGGTACTGAAGCGTCATTACGATAAAAAGATAGCTAAGCGCAAGCAGGCCAATCATCGACGCGGGAATCCGTGCGTCCGCCAGTATCCGGCGGTTGAGTTTCCCGAAGTAGAACCCCGCAACAGCGTAATACAACATGCCCACCGGAATTCCTACGCGGAGCAAGTCGCCAACTGCGCTAAATGGTGTCGAAGCGTTTAGTCGCTCCTGGGCCCGTTCCCAACTGGTCATGAACCCCGGAACCGGGTTAATTCCCAGCCATGCGTATTCGGACGCATCTTCGACCTTGGCCCGAATCGAGGCCACGCTGATTGCCTCTGATACGAAGAGATTGTTCGCCGTCTCGTGGAGACTCGTGACGGTATCAAGGTGAGACAAATCGGAAATCAAGTCGGGCAATGCCAGAATTCCCTGATTTGGCATGGACCGGGATGTTAAAGGCACTACGATTAGAAATGGGGCAGCGATTATGGCAAACACCAGCGCGGTGCTTATGAATGTTGTTTTGCGCGTCGTAGCAAGAGCACCCGCAAGAAACAGGACCGGCACGAGACAAAATATCCTGGTCGAAATGGCTAGCGTTAAGAATAAAGACGCGACAGCCAGCAGTATTGAAACCGCTCGGGTTACGAAATACGCGTTTGTCGATGCGGCGCCGAAAGCAAGAGCCGCGGCCGGGAGCAAGGAGTTGCCCGCAATTTGTGCTAAATGATTTGTTCCGGTGGTATTGTAGCCGGTTCGGTAGAGGACGTCAGTTGCACCGTTTCCGATAATAGATAGAATCAGCACGAGAGCCCCGAATACGATCGACCCTTGCGCCTGACTGTTCGACAGTTGCCTTGCTTTCAGCACCGGAGTTGCGCTCCTCGTCGCGATTTTCTTTTTCGCGGACCCTAATAGTGCGCCAGCCACAAACGCACACAGTAGCCAAGTGACGCTCACGGCCAACGAGTAGGCTTCTTCAGACGAAACAAAGATTGTCGCTCCAACCCCTCCATATGCAGGATTGTACAGAAAGTTGCCTGCGTAGAAGACGACAAGATATGTTGCGATAAGGGTATAAACGGGCGAAAGGAGGCTGAAACGGATTTTTTGGGAAAACGCCCCGATCTCGCCAATGAGCAGGGTTAGGCTGATTAGTAATCCCATTTGTCTCCTGCGAAGCAGTTGCGTCTAAATCGAGACCTATTCGTGGAGGATAGGTTGCTCTGAAGGAAAAGCATTGGGTCGTACATTACGGTAGTTAGGCTCATGGCAGAACTGCGTTCTGTTCTAGCTAGGCCTTCTTAGCAGCGAACGCTTGATGTTTCCCGTAGTACGCGTTTTCGTACTGACCATAATAGCCTCCGCGGGATTGTTTTGGGTCCCAATCGTTGAGTACAGTGCCAAGAATCCGGATGCAATCTTCGTCGAGCCTCTCTTTGGCGGCGAGGACCGCATCACGTGTGGTGTTTCCTGCTCGGGCCACCAGTATTACGGCGTCCGCCAATCGGCCAGCGACGCGTGCATCGGTCATCTGGAGCATGGGCGGAGTGTCGATCAGCACCATATCGTATTCGCGCTTAAACGTGGCGAGAAGAGGAGCGAGGTTGAGTGAGTAGAGCAGATGCGCCGCCGAGTGAGTGGCTTTACCCGCAGGAAGCACGTGCAGATTGGGGATGGCCGTAGTTTTGATGAGGCCGGCAACGTTTTCGGGCGAAAGCTCCTCACGCAAGATGTCGGAGAGGCCTCGGTCGTTGGGGACTCCGAAGATGTCGTGCATACGGGGCCGGCGCAGATCGGCGTCGATTACCAGAACTTTACGACGAATTTCCGCGGTCGCGATGGCTATGTTGCTGACCACGGTCGTCTTTCCATCTGAGGCGTGGGCGCTGGTAAAGACCAGAACACGGGGACGGCTGCCGTTTTCGCCGGCAAAAAAGATTGAGGTGAGAGTCGAGCGAAAGCTTTCGGCGGTCAGGCTCGGCTTTTGCTCCCAGGTGACCAGTTCGACCGACTGCCTTCCATTACCGTTCACGCTGGTGTCGGATGCGGTTACCGAGGCGCGGCCGTAGATTCGTTTGATCCCGACACTGGGAACGGTTCCGAGTTCAGTGAGATCGGTCCACATTTTGATGTCGCCGGGCTGCTGGAGGG
>Ga0302326_10011196_pt1 | contig 19340 bp, 21 predicted proteins | sample Palsa_T0_3_FD_202264 | JGI IMG/M metagenome (GOLD analysis project Ga0302326, IMG submission 202264) | Peat permafrost microbial communities from Stordalen Mire near Abisko, Sweden - Palsa_T0_3 | ecosystem: Environmental > Terrestrial > Soil > Palsa > Peat permafrost | place: Sweden: Abisko...
TCGGATGATCAACAACGACGCACTCGAGGACGACGAGGTGGAGGACGGCTGGGTGCTGACCTGCCAGTCGCTCCCGACCAGCCGCACTGTGCGGGTGGTTTACGAATGAACGCCACGGAGGACGACTCGATGAAGCGCAGCCGATGAGCAGGGTAGCGGTCGTGACCGGCGGCGCTTCGGGCATGGGTGAGGCGACCTGCCACGAACTGGGTCGACGCGGCCTCAAAGTCGCGGTTCTCGACCTCGATGAGGAAGCAGCGCAACGGGTCACCAGTGATCTTCGCTCCGAGGGCGTCACCGCTGTCGGGGTGGGCGCTGACGTCACCGATCGACCCGGCGTGGAGCACGCGTTCGCCAAGGTCCGCAGCGAGCTGGGCCCGACCACAGTCCTGGTGACCAGTGCGGGGCTGTTCGGCTTCTCGGCCTTCACGGAGATCACCATCGAATCCTGGGCGCGGATCATCGACGTCAACCTGACGGGCACCTTTCATTGCTGCCAAGTTGCGCTGCCCGATATGTTGGACGCGAATTGGGGCAGGATCGTCATGATCTCGTCGTCGAGCGCCCAGCGTGGCTCGCCGTTCGCGGCCCACTACGCGGCATCCAAGGGTGGCGTGATGACTTTGACCAAGTCACTGGCCCGCGAATACGCCCCGCACGGGATCACGGTCAACAACATCCCGCCGTCGGGCATCGAGACCCCGATGCAGCACCAGGGGCAAGCCGCTGGATTCTTGGGTTCCAACGAACAGCTCGCCAGCAACATCCCAGTGGGCCATCTGGGTACCGGCGCCGACATCGCTGCAGCGGTCGGGTTCCTCTGCTCGGAGGAAGCCGCATTCATCACTGGCCAGGTACTGGGCGTCAACGGTGGAGCGGTGATGTGACACCGCATAGCGCACAACGGTTTTCGAACTGGCTTCGCCGACGGAGAGGTACACATGACGCGATCGGGTAGGCCCGCAGAGGGTTCCTGGACCGAGCACTACCCCGAATTGGGAACCGGGCCCGTCTCGTTCAGAGATTCGACGTCTCGGGAATTTTACGAACTCGAGCGTGAAGCGGTCTTCAAACGTGCCTGGCTCAATATCGCCCGCGTGGAGGAACTGCCTCGCACCGGCAGCTACCTGACCAAAGAAATCGAAGTCGTCGGCGCTTCGGTGATTCTGGTCAAAGGCCGCGACGATCAGATCCGCGCGTTTTACAACGTCTGCCGCCACCGGGGAAACAAGCTCGTCTGGAACGACTTTCCCGCCGAGGAGACCCGCGGGATGTGCCGGCAGTTCACCTGCAAGTACCACGGTTGGCGCTATGACCTCGACGGTGCCCTGAAATTCGTGCAGCAGAAATCGGAGTTCTTCGACCTCGACACCGCCGACTACGGATTGCGACCAGTGCACTGCGATGTGTGGAACGGCTTCATCTTCATCAACTTCGACGACGAGCCGCATCAAAGCCTGCGCGAATTTCTGGGTCCGATGATCACCGGTCTGGACGACTACCCGTTCGGCAAACTGACGGAACGCTACGAGTGGGTCGCTCACAACAACAGCAACTGGAAAATCTTCGCCGACGCGTTCCAGGAGTACTACCACGTCCCCTCGCTGCACTCACAGCAAGTGCCGTCCGAGGTACGCGTACCCAACGCCGGATTCACCTGCGGGCACTTCCAACTCGACGGTCCGCATCGGCTGGTGTCCACCGCCGGACGACGCCGGTGGCTGCTTCCCCCCGAGTACATGTATCCGATCGAACGAGCAACCAGAAGCGGGCTTGTCGGACCGTGGCGCACTCCCGACATCGGTGAACTGCCAGCCGCCGGGCTCAATCCGGGCGGTATCGAGCCATGGGGGATCAGCAACTTCCAGATCTTCCCCAACACCGAAATCCTGATCTACGGCGGCTGGTACCTCGTCTACCGGTACTGGCCCACCTCCTACAACACCCACCGCTTCGAGGCCTACACCTACTTCCACCCCGCCGGCAGTGTGCGCGAGCGCATCGAACACGAAGTCGCCGCAGTCGTGCTCAAAGAGTTCGCGCTACAAGACGCAGGCATGCTCGGCGGCACTCAGGCGGCACTGGAATACGGCATTGTCGATGATTTCCCACTCAACGACCAAGAGATCCTGGTGCGCCATCTGCACAAGGTCGCCGTCGACTGGGTTAGCGCATACCAGCGCGACACTGCTCCGGCGGGAGTGTGACGATGCCAGAAGCCCTGCTGCCCAGCGCGTTCGCCGAACTGGAGGAATACGCCCAAACCTGGTGTTTGGCTACCGAGACCGAGCGCTGGGACGCCCGCGTCAATGCGTCGATGCCGGAGCTGCACGACTTCTACGACGCGTTCTTCCCCCGTCTCGAAGAGGCGATCGAGTACTGCGACAAGTTCAGCCTCGACAGCCTGCCCGACGACGTGCTCAACCTGCTGCACATGATCTATTCGGTGATCATGGTCGCGATGGCGGTCGAGATCATGCACCAGCCTGCACCGGTCGACGCCGCCGATGCAGTCATGATCCGCACCGGCGAACCATTTCCCTGACCACAGCACGAAATAACGGAAGGGAGCAACCATGAGTCTGCTCACCATCACCAAACTCACCGACTCCGTCGGCGCTGAGGTCGCTGGCCTCGACCCGGCTTCATTGGCGTCCCACGATCCGGTCGGTGAGGCCGTCTTGGATGCGTTGGAAGACAACGGAGTTCTGGTCTTCCGGGGTCTGCAACTCGATCCGCAGGCCCAAGTCGCCTTCTGCCGCCGACTCGGCGAGATCGATCACTCCTCTGATGGTCACCACCCCGTCGCCGGGATCTACCCGATTACTTTGGACAAGTCCAAGAATTCGTCGGCCGCATACTTGAAGGCCACGTTCGACTGGCACATCGACGGCTGCACACCCCTCGGGGAGGAATGCCCGCAGAAAGCGACGGTTCTCTCCGCGGTGCAGGTCGCCGAGTGGGGCGGTGAAACCGAATTCGCCAATTCCTATGCTGCCCACGATGCCCTCACCAACGAAGAAAAAGACCGCTTCGGCTCCCTACGCGTCGTGCACTCCCTAGAGGCCTCTCAGCGGCGGGTCAACCCTGACCCCACGCCAGAGCAATTGGCGCGCTGGAGATCCCGGCGTACCCACGAACACCCACTGGTGTGGACGCATCGCACGGGTCGCAAGTCACTAGTGTTGGGCGCCTCCGCCGATTACGTGGTCGGCATGGATCTCGATGAGGGTCGCGCACTGCTGGCCGAGCTGCTGGGGCGCGCAACCCTGCCTACCAAGGTTTACAGCCACAGCTGGTCGGTCGGCGACACCGTCATCTGGGACAACCGCGGTGTCCTCCACCGTGCGGCCCGCTACGACGCCGGCTCAGCACGCGAAATGCTGCGCACCACTGTGCTCGGCGACGAGCCGATCCAATAGCCCTGTCCTGCAGTTCATTCAGAGCATCAATCAAGAGGGATAAGAAGCCATGGCCAAAGCACTGCTGCTAGTCGAAAGCAGACCCGCCTCACCTGAGCAAGTCGATGATTACCATGCCTGGCACGAGAGAACACATATCCCCGAGATGCTGAGCGTCGGCGGATTCGTCTCGGCGCGACGCTGGCAGGCCGACGACGGTGAATCCTTCGTCACACTCTATGAGATCGATACCGACGTCGACACCGCACGCGCCAATTTGAAAGCCGCCCTGCAAGCCGGTCAGATATCCAGACCCATTGTGGTGGAGATGGCGCCGCCGCCCGTCCAGCGCTACTTGACCTTTGTGGGTGAAGCCACCGCGTGACCAAGCCCGAGCACCCGCTGCGCCTCACACCGTTGCCGGATGCTGACTGGGATGACCGCTGCCGCAGCGCGTTAGCGTCGTTGATCCCCGCAGAGCGAGCCAACGCGCACGGCGCAGGCAATGTCTTGGCGACGCTACTGCACCACCCTGACCTGACCGGGGCCTACCTGCCCTTCAACACGTACCTGCTGCGGGATTCGACGCTTTCACCGCGGGTCCGAGAAGTTGCGTTGCTGCGCGTAGTGCAGCACGGCAACTGTGAGTATCTGTGGTCGCACCACATACCCATCGCTGCCCGGGCCGGCTTGAGTCCAGACGACATCGATGCCATCCGTTCCGGGAACTGTCTTGATCGTTATGACCAGATGGTGATCCAGGCCGTCGATGACCTGACTGCCGAGAGCACGATCGCGCAAACTACCTGGGAAGAATTAGGCCACGTCTTTACTGACCAACAACGCATGGATCTGGTCTTCACGATCGGTGGATATCTTCTGCTCGCTATGGCTGTCAACACTTTTGGTGTTCAGGACGAAAACACGTAATCAGGAAGGTTATGCAATGGAGCACACTCACCCTGACTTGGCACGTCCGTTCGCGCCGCGCCGCCTGAAAATCTACGTCGTCCTGTTCTCGTTTGTGGGCTTCGTATTTGCCTTCATGACGATCGCCGAGGGCACCGGACTGGTAGCGCCAAGTCGGGCGGTGGATGTGGCTGCGAATCTGATCTTCGGCACCCCGGTCTTCGTGTTGCCGTTCATATTGTTGTGGAAAGCGCCGGGAGAGAAACGGTCTCGGCTGGCACTCTGCGCCGAGCTGATACTTGTCTACATCCCGCTGACTGCAGGAAGTCAGCTCACTTATGAACTGCCTTTTCTCCTCGGCCATCCGTTCAACCTGTGGAGAACTACGTCGGATCCCGGCTGGCGTTGGCTGTGGTGGCAGTACGGGTTGGCTGACACGCGATACCGGAGCGACAACATGTTCATTTTCGGCCTGGAGTTCGGGGCCGTCTTGGTCGGAATCCTGCTGTTTGTTCTGTGGATGAAGATGCTGCGCCGTGACCTGCCCGACGAATCACGGATCCGCCGCCTGTGGATGAGCTTCTTCAGCATCGCCGTCCTCGATGCCGGCACAACCATCTACTACGTCGCTGAAATCCGCGCGGGTTTCGCCGACATCGGGCAAGGCGCATACGGGTTGTGGTTCAAGTTTATTGGGGAGAATGTGCCGTATCTGATCCTCCCGTACTTCGTGCTGTACGCCATCTATTACCTGACCGATCATTTGACCCGCCTCGCCGGGCCCGTCGCGGCTCCGGCCGCGGCGCCTTCCGAATCCCCATCACAGGACGTGGTCCGAGCAGAACGGACCACCCGATGACCGCATCGTTAGCCGGGAAAGTTGCCATCGTCAGCGGCGGTGCATCGGGCCTCGGTCGTGGAATAGTCGAAAGATTCGTGGATGCCGGCGCAGAGGTGGTCATCGCGGATCTCAACGACCACGACGGCGAGCAAGTTGCCAGCGAATGCGGGTCACGGGCTTGGTTTCGGCACGTTGATGTCGCGCTCGCCGAGGACGTCCGCGGCGTCGTGCAAGCGGCTGCTGACCGTTTCGGAGGACTCGATGTGATGGTCAACAACGCTGGGATTTCCAGCACAATGCACAGGAGCTTCTTGGACGATGACCTCGCTGACTTCTCGAAAGTGATGTCGATCAACTTATTGGGGGTCATGCTGGGTACCCGGGAGGCCGCACGCTATATGGCTGCCAACGACGGTGGCAGCATCATCAACGTCGCGTCGATCGGTGGGCTGCAAGCCGGTGGCGGCGTCATGACTTACCGCGCCTCCAAGGCCGCCGTCATACATTTCAGCAAAAGCGTGGCCGCAGAACTGGCGCCTCTGGGCGTCAGCGTGAATTGCCTAGCACCGGGCGGCATTCCGACACCCATCCTTGCATCCTCGGTCGCCGGGCTCAGCGCCGAGGCTGTCGACAAATTCGTCGAGAAGACGCGCATCAAGATGCGCAACGATCGGCCCCTTCCGAGGGACGGAACCCCTGCGGATGTGGCCGAAGCCGCGCTCTACTTCGCGGCGTTTACCAGCGCGACCGGTACTGTCCTCACCGTTGATGGTGGGACTTCGGTCAGCAGCTCCTGACAGGGCGTTGCATTGTTGAGTCTTCGGCGTCATTTCTGTTGGCGCTAAGTAGTTTCAGAGTTCCGGGCACAGCGAGGCGATAAAGTGCTGGGTCCGAGTTCGTGATGCCGTGCGGCTGCTGGCACTGGCTCCCAGTGGGACGATGCGAGCTGCGAGGTCGGTGGCCCCGGCGTCGCGGTAGCGAAGAAGTCGGGCAAGGACGGTTTGCTCGTCCCCGACGGCCATGGTGTCTCCGATGTCGGCCGCGTCGCCGTGTTCTAGCAAGCGCTCGTAGTTTGGTGAGAGGTGGGCGTGGCCAAGCACTTCACTCGCGTACACCCGTGCGTCGTCGACCTCGCCGTTCGAGCACACCGCGACCGGAACGCCGGCAACGACGCGGGGTGCCGGCCGTCCGGCGTCCATTGCCGCCGCGGTGATCCGGGGCGCGATGAACTCGCCGATCGCCCGTTCATCGGCCATCCACAGGATTGTGCCGCTCGTCTGCTCGCCGGCGATCCGCAACATGGCCGGGCCGAGCGCAGCCAGCAGAACGGGCATCGGCATGGGTTCGGCGACATCTATCGGGCTATGCACGCGGTAGGTATCGTTTTCGACGTCAACGGATCCCGGCCCGCTGAAGGCGGCGTTGAGCACCTGCAGGTAATCGCGCACCAAGCCAGCCGGACGCTCGTACGAGAGGCCCAATTGGCCTGCCACGATCCAATCGTGTGATGGACCCATCCCCAGCGCGAATCGGCCGCCGGATGCCAACTGAGTGGTCAACGCCTGCTGCGCCATCGGGACAGGATGTCGCGTTTGAATTGGTACTACGGCGCTGCCGACTTCGATGCGGTCGGTCGCTCGGCCCAAGAGGGCGATCGCGGTCATGGCGTCGAGGTAGCCGGGAATCTGCGGGATCCAGAATGAGGTGAAGCCCGCCTTCTCGGCGCTCTGGCCGTCGGCGAGCAATCCGGCCAGGCGTTCGGCGCGTGGGCGTTCCTTGTCGGAGCCGACCATCAGACCTATCCGCACGAGCGCCTGCGGTTACGGGACATAGCGGCCCCACTCGTGGGGTACGACCGGGTGAAACGGCGCGGCGAAGAGTGGATCGATGTCCGTTGCGTTCCAACGCTTCTCGAGGATGGGCCGTAACCGGGCAGCGGTGGCGACCGGATCGTCGTCAAGGAAGCAATAGGTGAGTTGCTGCCCTGCTGGTGCGCTCGCCAGCGTTGGACCGACGTCGAGTGCAGCCATGGACCATATTCCTGCCACGCCCTCGACCTCGAGGAGTTCTGCCGAGGGTGTCGCGTGGGTCTCCAGTAGTAGGTACGCGCCGCGGGCCGGCCACCACGGCAGCACGTCGGCGCCGACTTTGACGCGCGCCGCGGCTATTCTTCTCTGCACCCCGTAGACCCCACGTTCAACAGGCGGCAAGAGTGGCAGTTTGCGACCGGCGCCGCCCAGAGCCGTCGACAGCGTGAGAAATCCGTCCAGACCCGCGATGTCGCTGAAGAAGTAAGCCATCACGTGATCGACGGGGTCGAAACGTTCGTGCTTCACGGCCCGTGCGGCGCGGCAGGCGGGCGTCGACACGAGCCGCAGCGACGCCCGGACAGCGCCGAGGCGGTGCTGTTCGGGCCGGTGATCGAGGGTGTGCCACTGCAGGTACTCAGCGTCGGTGCCCTCGGGGTGTCGCGTCGCCATGGACACGAACGTCGTGGTGATGTCGCCGCTGCCGGTCGCGAGAACATCGGCGACCTCGTCGGAGGGCCTGCCCGGCAACAACATCAGCGCTGAACCTGGCGTGTGGCCGACTGGACCGCGGCGAGGTCGAGTTCGGGGTGGCGTGCCTGGATCATCCGCCGGAACCCTTCGCGCCAGCCGACTTTGGTCCGTCCGAGCACCTGATGCATGTAGGTGACATCCGGCCACAGCGGGGTGTGCGCTTCTGGCGTGTAGTCGAACGAGGGCTCGATACCGACCAGTTGGCCCATGTACGTGCAGTAGTCCTCAACGCTCACTGTCTCGCTACCCGCCCAGTTCACGACGATCGGCGGCGAAGCGGCAACTTCCATGGCGCGGATCCCGAGTTCAACGTAGTCGTCCTCGTAGATCGGGTTGTAGTTGTTCGGCGCGTCGGTGTAGAGCCGAATCGGCTTGCCCGCCAACATCATATCGAATCGGTCGGCCGGTGCTCCGCCTCGCGGGCCGTACGTAGAACAGATCCGGATGATGGTCAGCGGGATTCCGAAGTGCTCCGAGATCCAGGCGCACACCGACTCCGCGGCAATCTTGGAGAAGCTGTAGTTCGCCCGCAGTGGCACGCCGGGACCGTCCGCCTCGGTCAGCGGGCGGCGGCCGGGATATCCGTAAACCGACCCGGTAGAGCACAGCACGAAACCCTTTGCGCTGCGACAGTGATGGAGTAGCTCGCCGGAGTTGTGTGCATTCGTCGTCAGGCAGCGTTGCCAATCGTCGGTGCCGGGATCCACCGCGGCGTGGAAGACATAAGTGAAGTCGCCCGGCAGAGTTGAGAAGTCACCGGTGGACATGTCGAGGGGCAGAGGTCTTATCCCGGCGCCGGTGAGGTTGTCGCTGTCCTGAGGATTGCGCAGCCGTGCCGCGCCCCACACTTCGTTGCGTGCGGCCAGCGTCGCAGCGATCGGGAAGGCGATTTTGCCCGTGACGCCGGTGACGAGGATCTTCTCTCCGTCGAGCAAATGGCCCTCCTGCGGTGGATCGGTCTTCGTACCATCTCCGGTCTGCTTGATGATTGTCAACCACTTCATATCGGCACGCGGCGCCGATATGAAGTACTTGATATCTTGGACGAAGGTGTCGATCGCGAGGAGCGCCGTGGAGCTGTCCTTTGACGCGAATGTGGAGGCCTTCCGGGCGGAGTTCGTCACCTTCCTGGACGCACACCTGCCCCCTGAGGCAGAAGCGACCGAACGGTCCCGGTCCACGTCGCACATACCGGAATGGTCGCGACGTTGGCAGCGGCTGCAGTTCGACCATGGATGGCTGTTGCCCGGCAATCCACCGGAGTTCGGTGGCCGCGATGCCACGCTTCTGCAGCAGTTCGTGCACCGCGAGGAACTGTCACGCAGGCGGGTCACGCAATCCTGCAATCCGCAGGGCGTGGGGATCATCGCGGCATCGCTGCTGACGTTCGGCTCTCCCGAGCAGAAACAGCGATGGGCAGCGCCGATCTTGCGCGGGGAAATGACAGCATCGCTCGGGATGAGCGAACCGGGCGCGGGCTCTGATCTGGCCAGTCTGCGAACCGCGGCGGTCCGGGACGGTGACGACTTCGTGATCAACGGACAGAAAGTGTGGACCTCGGGCGCCCAGGATTCCGATGTCCTCCTTACATTCGTGCGCACCAACCCCGAAGCGCCCAAACATAAGGGCATCAGCGTCCTGCTCATCCCCACCGACACCCCCGGCGTCGAGTGCCGTCCATTCGCCTACGTTTACGATCGAGACCATCTCGACTTCAACGAGGTGTTCTTCACCGACGTGCGGGTTCCTGCCGACAACCTTGTCGGAGACCTTCACGGCGGCTGGCGCGTGGCCAACGGATCGCTCGGTCACGAACGCAACCTGCTGTGGATGAGTTTCGCCGACCGGTTGCACTACCTGGTCCAAGATTTCCATCCGGTCAGTGCGCTGGATCGCGACCATTACGCCACCTTGGTGATGGACGCCCAGGCGCTGCGTCTGCTCGGATCGGCGGCGCTGGCGCGTGCGTCGCGGGGCGAGGAGGATGTCGCCGCGTTGTCAGTCCTGAAGGTGTTGGGGTCAGAGGCCGCGCAGACCGCGGCTGAGCACGCTTTGGCCGCGGCGGGCGCGGATGGCCTCGTAGGTCCCGCAGCCACCTCCAGATACAACGCACATGGTCTTGATCAATCCACCGGAAGCTGGTTCGCGCGCTACGCGGCGAGCTTTGCGGGCACCATCTCCGGCGGCACCTCGGAAATCCAGCGCAACATCATTGCCCAGCGAGTGTTGCGCCTTCCCCGGGGCTGAGTGGTTGTCTAAGTCCTCAAATCCCTCCGCCGCGGGATCTAGCACTAGTGGGACGCTGACGCCTAAAATCCTTGACCTGCTTTCTTTTTCATCACGATCGGTCGTTTGAGCTCACACCACGGCGTCGCTTCGAGGCTCTCAAAGGCTCTGCGCCGGAATCACTGTGGAGGCCGACGGACCATCGTGGAGTGTGCGAGCGCCTATCCTTGATCGCGATATGGATAAGCGCGCAGAGCGCGACGGGACGATCTCGGGATTCCTGACGGCGGCCGGCTGGGACAGCTCCGCGCGTACGGCCTTGGCTGGCGATGCTTCGTTCCGTCGCTACTGGCGCCTGACAGACGGCGCGCGGTGCGCGGTGTTGATGGACGCGCCGCCCGACAAGCTCGACATCCGCACGTTCCTGGCGATCGACGCCCATCTGCGCGGCCTGGGTTCTTCCGCTCCCGAGATTCTCGCCGCCGATCCGGTGACGGGGCTGATGCTCTTGGAGGATCTGGGCGACGCGACTCTGGCGCAGCGGCTCGAGGCCGGCGACGATCCGGATCGGATTTTCGGCCTGGCGGTTGACTGGGTGATCGATTTGCACCGGCGCGGCGCGGCGGCAATTCCGGCTGACCTTCCCGCGTATGACGATGCGCGCATGCTGGAAGAGGTCGAGCGGTTCCTGTTGTGGTACGTCCCTGCGGTGCGCGGAACGCCCGTCGACGAGGACGCGCGGCAGCGCTTCGAGGCGATCTGGCGGGCTCTGTTGCCCAAGGCCCGCACGGTGCCCGACGCGATGGTCCATCGCGATTTCTTCGTCGAGAATCTGCTTCTGTTGCCGCGCCCGGGTCTGACGGCGTTGGGGCTGCTGGACTTTCAGGACGCGGTGGTGGGGCCGATCACCTATGACCTTGCCTCGCTGCTGGAGGATGCGCGCCGCGACCTGCCCGCGCCCCTGATCGACGCCATGCGCGCGCGTTATCGGGCGGCATTCCCGCAGCTATCCGGTGCGGATTTCGATGCCTCGTGGGCGGTGATGGCCGCGCATCGCCATGTGAAATGCCTGGGCCTGTTCGTGCGCCTGGCCACGCGCGACGGCAAGCCTGGCTATCTGCGCCATATCCCGCGGCTCTGGCGCCTGCTGGGCGAGGCCCTGACGCATCCTGCGCTGCATGAGCTGGCGCGCTGGCTGGAGCGGGAAGTGCCTGCCGCGCGCCGCGTGGTGCCGGACCTATGAGCGCGGCTCGATGACCATGCCGGGCCATGCCATGGTGCTGGCGGCGGGCCTCGGGCTACGCATGCGCCCCCTGACCAAGCGCACGCCCAAGCCGCTGATTCCGGTGGCGGGCCGCTCGATGCTGGACCGCGTTTTCGACCGGTTGGACGACGCGGGCGTGCCTAACCGCGTGGTCAATACGCATTGGCTGGCGGACCAGATCGCCCGGCATCTGGCCAACCATTCCGGCGTGATCCTGTCGCACGAGGACGTGCTGCTCGAGACCGGTGGTGGCGTCGCCCATGCGCTTCCGCTGTTGGGCGCGCAGCCCTTCTTCGTCTGCAATGCCGATGTCATCTGGCTGGACGGCGCGCGGCCGGCGCTGATCCGCCTGGCCGAGGCCTGGGACCCCGCGCGGATGGACGCGCTGCTGCTGCTGGAGCCGGTGGGCCCGGCCTTGGGCTACGGAGGGCCGGGAGACTTCTTCTGCGCCGACGACGGACGTTTGCAGCGCCGCGGCGATGCGTCCACTGCGCCCTTCGTTTTCACCGGCGTGCAGATCCTGCATCCGCGGCTGTTCGCCGATGCTCCAGATGGAGAGTTCTCGCTGAACGTCCTCTATGACCGTGCACAGGCGACCAGACGCCTGTTTGGCCTGATCCATGACGGCGACTGGCTGCATATCGGCACACCGGAGGCTCTGACGGCGGCCGAGTCCTGGTTCACCGCGCGCGAGGCCCAGGCGTGAGGACGAGCTCCACCAGAGAATGCTCGTCAGGGCCAAAAGCCTTGGCCAGCTTTCTTTTCCATCAACATCTGAGTAGCTCAGCTCGCAGGATGAATGAATGGCGGCGCTGCCTTCACGCAGGTGCTGTGGTGATTGAAAAGCTGTCCGGGCACCGGACAGGCTCAGATGTCAGACCCGGCCACGCCGGAACTTACGGCAACGGTCATCGCGGAAGATGCTGGTCAGAGCCACAAGCTCTGGCCAGTCTTCTTTTGCGTCAAGATGTGGTGACTATGCATAGAGGAGTGCTCATGATCTATCGCCTTGCTATCGGGGTGCTCGCCGCTCTGGCGGTGGCGATCATCGTCCCTGCCCAGGCCCCTGCGGACCCGCCGACGAAATGTCTGACCAGCACCGTCAAAGGCAAGCAGGTCTACGTGCCCTGCGATCTACTCAACGCCGGCGCCAACTTCCCGCCGGGGCAGCGTTGTCCCGAACCGCTCGATCAGTATCCGAAAGACGTGCAGGACTGGTGTGGCACACCGGCCGATTCGCATCCGCCGAGCTCGAGCCCGACGAGTCCTACCAGCCCGACGAGCTCTGCAACCCCGACGAGTCCTGTAACCCCGACGACTCCGGCGAGCCCGACGACAACTACGAACCCGAGCAGTAGATCGTGAGCGTTGACGCGCCAAGACCCGAAAACGAAACCGCACTTGACGTGCGGGACTGAAGCGGGAAACCGCTGCCGCTCAAGGCTATCCGACGGTGTGAACGATGAGGATGTCTACTTTGGATTTCCGGGCAACGGCGTCGGGCACGGAGCCCAACAGACGGCCGGCGACCGTGCCCAGTCCCAAGTTGCCGACGACGAGCAAGTCGCCGTTGACCTCCTCCGCCAGGTGCAGCAGCGCGCCGACTGCCGCGCCGACTATCGCCCGCTCTTCGATGTCGTGGGCGCCGGCAGCCTTCGCTCGGTCGCGGGCGTCCTGAAGGATCGCATAGACGGGGGCGCTCCCATGCACCTTGTAGCTTGCGCCCCCGAGGTTGTCGGCGGCGCGGGGGTCAAGCACACGGTCGGGGGCGGGTGCTCTTGACCAGCCTCCCCTTTCCGACGTGTCGGTATGGGCGCTCGCGATGATCAGCTTGGCATTGACCTGCGCCGCGAGCGCGCCCGCGCGGTCGACCGCGCGCAACGACGACTCCGAGCCGTCCGTGCCGACGATAATTTTCCGATAGCTCATGTCGCCTCCATCAGTCGGTCAACGACGACAAAAAGACAATATCGGCCCGGCTTCTTATTCGAAGGCCGTTTGGGCGCATTCCGGCGCAGGCGACCCGGAGTTGCTCTTGCCGGCTGACCAGCAGACTGTCCAGCAACGGGTGCGCGAGGTTGGCCGATTAGAGGAGTATGCGAAGGGTGGGTGACGTCTCGGTGATCGGTTGCGTCGGGTCGTTGATCGTCGGGACCCGCGGCGCCGAGGGCGCCGGAGAAGCCCTTTTGAACGTTCGGGGCACCAAGGAGGCCTATCTTGCGTGGTCTGACCAGCCTCTGCCGAAGGGGACCCAGGTGTTGGTGATAGATGTCCGAGGCGCGCGGACGGTCGTGGTTGAGCCATGGCCCGGCTCGAGTTCATCAACGCTGATTACTTAAAACACGAATCTGCAAGGAGTTCAACATGTTCGGCTACAAAGTGCCTGCACCAGACGAGGCGATGCTGATATCGGGCGGCCGCGCCGCCGGCAACGCCCCGTTTCGCGTGGTGACCGGTCACGGCGCTTACATCATGCCGTTCTTCAGAAAAGTTCGGTTCCTCACGCTGGCGATGTGTGAAGCGGAGGTCGAGGAGCGGTGCGTCACTCAGCAGGGGATCACCTTGAACGTTCGAGCCGTCATTGCCTTCAAGGTCGGCAACGATTCCGAAAGCATCGTGAGCGCCGGACAACGATTCTTGTCCGACCAAAATCAGATGGCGGTTCTGACCGGACGAATCTTCGCCGGCCATCTGCGTTCGATCATCGGATCGATGACCGTCGAGCAGATCATCAAAGAACGCCAGAAGCTGGCCACCGAGGTCCTCGACGGGTCCAAGGAGGAGATGATCAAGATCGGACTGACCGTCGACGCCCTCCAGATCCAGTCCATCGACGACGGCGCCCTGGGCTACATCCTGGCGATGTCGGCGCCGCACAACGCCGCCATCCAGCAGCAGGCGCAGATCGCGCAGGCCAAGGCCAATCAGGCCGCGGCAGAGGCCGAGCAGGAGTCTCAACGCAACCAAGCCGAGTTCGCTCGCCAGACGGCCATCGTGAAGGCGCAGTACAAGGCCGAAGTCGACAAAGCGCAGGCGGAAGCCAGCCAGGCGGGGCCGTTGGCGGAGGCGCAGGCCCAGCGCGAAGTGCTCGCGATGCGAACCGAGTTGGCTCAGCGCGCCGCAGAGCTCCGGCAGCAAGAGCTGGTCTCGGAGGTGGTCAAGCCCGCCGAGGCGGAGGCAGAACGCGTCCGGATACTGGCGGTTGCCGACGCGGAGAAAATGAAGATCCAAGCCGAAGCGGCAGCCTCGCACAACCGGGTGGCTTTGGACCGGATGCTGATCGATCAGCTGCCCGAAATCGTCAAGCAGGCTGCTCAGGGTCTGTCAGGGGCGAACCTGACCGTCCTCAACGGCGCCGACGGGCTCGGGCAGATGGCCACTGGCCTGGTCGGACAGGGGCTGGCGATCTTCGAATCGCTGCGGGGCGGGCTCGGTCAACAACCTTCCGGGAATGGGTCCGACCAGATTGGACTCAACGCGCCGCCCGACGAGCACTGACGCGTCCGCTCCGGCTCAAGGCAGGAGTTCTTCCCAATTCTGTTGCGCCGGCCCCGGGCCCGTTTCAACCGGAAGCGACGCGCCGGTCAGGTGCGTAGGGTCGAGCCGTGATGCGCGAGCAGGCCAAGGCATCGACCTCGATCTTGGCAATGGTGGCGGCGGCTCGCGTGGCCGTGGGAGCGACGATGATCCTGGCGCCGAGCCGGATCTTTTCGCTCGGATCCGGGACCGAAACACTCCTCATGCGGACCATCGGGATCCGTGATGTGGTTATCGGATCGGGTGCCTGCGCGGCCTGGGTACGCGGCGAAGAAGGCGAATTGCGACGGTGGGCAACGGTTGGACTCACCAGTGATGGGGCCGACTTTGTTGCCGGGCTTCGCAGCAAGCCGCTGGTCGGTGCCAACAGCGCATTGATCGCCACGCTTTCCCCGGTGCCGTTTGTGGCGGCCGGAATCTTGGGTCTAACCCGCAGATCAAGAAAGCCTTCGGGCCGGCATCGCTAGGCCGGACACGAGCAAGCCCCGTACTCTTCGACGGTGAACGCGATCGACCCGGACAAGCTCAACATGTGCCTGCAGGTGCTGGCCGACATTGAGTCGCTGCCACCCGAGCATCCCGATGCCGTCGCCGTGCGGCGGGCCACCGCAGGCATCTTCAAATCGGTCAGAAAGGCTCGTCGCCACGCCAAGCGCGACGCGGTGGCGGCCGCCGATCACGCCGTCATCGCTGCCACCGCCACCGGCGCGCCCGGCCGGATCGACGACGAAACTGCGGGCTTGCCCCTCGTGTCCACCGCAGTTGGGGCCACTGCAGGCACGTTGCTCCGGTCGCGCGCCTGCTACATCTGCAAGAGCCACTACACAGTGGTTGACGCGTTCTACCACCAACTCTGCCCGGCGTGTGCTGCGCTCAGCCACGCCAAGCGCGATGCCCGCACTGACCTCACCGGTAGGAAAGCCCTGCTCACCGGGGGCCGCGCCAAGATCGGCATGTACATCGCGCTGCGGCTGCTGCGCGATGGCGCCCACACGACGATCACCACCCGCTTTCCGAATGACGCGGTTCGGCGCTTCGCCGCGATGCCCGACAGTGCTGACTGGCTGCACCAGCTACGCATCGTCGGCATCGACCTGCGTGACCCCGCTCAGGTCGTCGCGCTCGCAGATTCCGTGGCCGCAAACGGACCGCTGGACATTCTGATCAACAACGCCGCCCAGACCGTCCGACGAGCCCCCGGCTCCTACGCGGCGCTGGTCGAAGCGGAGCGCACCCCGCCGCCGGAACTCGTTGACGTCGTTACGTTCGACCGCGTCAGCGACGCGCATCCCGCGGCGCTTGCCGGCAGCCTCGCCGAGCACCACGCTCCGCACGCGATGACCGAACTGGCCCTGGCCGCCCGCAGCGCGTCCCCGGACCGGATCGCCGCCGGCACCGCTATCGACGCCGGTGGCCTGCTGCCCGATATGGCGTCGATCAACAGTTGGACTCAACGCGTCCACGAGGTCGACGCGATGGAATTGCTCGAGGTCCAGCTGTGCAACCAGACCGCGCCGTTCATTCTGGTGAGTCGCCTGCGACCGGCGATGGCCGCTTCACTGTCACGCCGCACATACGTCGTGAACGTGTCGGCAATGGAGGGGCAGTTCGGCCGGGCCTACAAGGGACCGGGACATCCGCACACCAACATGGCCAAGGCCGCGCTGAACATGCTCACCCGCACCAGCGCAGCCGAAATGCTCGAGCAGGACGGCATTCTCATGACCGCCGTCGATACGGGTTGGATCACGGATGAGCGTCCACACCCGACCAAGTTGCGGCTCGCCGACGAGGGCTTCCACGCCCCGCTCGACCTTGTCGACGGCGCCGCCCGTGTGTATGACCCGATCGTCCGGGGGGAGTCAGGCGAGGATCTGCACGGCTGCTTCTTAAAGGACTACTCGCCGAGCAACTGGTAGCTGGGTAGCCTGAGGACATTCCCATCCGAGGCGAGGCCGACAACCCGATCCGAGTGGCTGTACTGGCGCCGATCGCATGGAGGACGCCACCTCGTCACTACGGGCCGTGGGAGCAGTTCGCGTCGTTGCTCACCGAGGGGCTGGTCGCTGCCGGCCATCACGTCACGCTGTTCGCCACCGCAGACTCGATTACCACGGCAGCCCTGCGCGCAACCACCTCGTCCGGCTGGTCTGAGGATGCGGCGATCGACGCCAAGGTCGCTGAATGTCTGCACATTGCTTCGGTTTTCGAGCGTGCGGGGGAGTTCGACATCATCCACAACGGGTTCGACTTCCTGCCGCTCACCTACAGCGATCTCGTAACGACGCCGGTGGTCACCACGATCCACGGGTTCTCCTCCGAGCGGATCGTTCCGGTTTACGAGCGCTATGACGGCGCGGGCGCTTACGTGTCGATCAGCGACGCGGACCGGCATCCGAATCTGCACTATGCCGCCACTATCCATCACGGAATCGACATCGACGAGTTCGCGATCCATCCGAATCCCGGCGACCATCTGTTGTTCTTCGGGCGGATCCACCCCGACAAGGGCACCGCCGACGCGATCGAGGTCGCCCGCCGGTGTGGCCGTCGACTCGACATCGCCGGGATCGTCCAGGACGAGGAGTACTTCCGCAACGAGGTCGCGCCGCACATCGACGGTCAACACGTCCGCTACCTCGGCCCCGTTGATGCCGCTGCGCGAGCCGAGGTACTGGGCGGCGCGCACGCGCTGCTCCACCTGATCGACTTTGACGAGCCGTTCGGCTACAGCGTCGTCGAGGCGATGGCCTGTGGCACACCGGTCATCGCCAACTCGAGAGGCTCGATGGGCGAACTGATTTCGCACGGAGTCACCGGCTTTCTCGTCGACGACATCGATTCGGCAGTGGCCGCGGTCGCTGCAGCCGGCGATCTCGACCGGCGCAGGATCGCAGAATTCGCGGCGGACCGCTTCACGATCGCCACCATGATCGACAAGTACGTCAAGGTCTACCGCGACGTCCTTGCGGATAGGAAATGACGGTGCCGCACGATCCTACGTGGTGGAAGTCTGCTGTCGTCTACCAGATCTATCCGCGCAGTTTCGCCGACTCGAGCGGCGACGGGATCGGTGACCTGGCCGGCATCATCGGGCGCCTCGACTACTTACGGGCGCTCGGCGTCGATGTGATTTGGCTGTCACCGATCTACCGATCGCCCCAGGCCGACAACGGTTACGACATCAGCGATTACCGAGACATCGACCCGCTGTTCGGCACCCTCACCGAATTCGACACGCTGCTCGCCAGGGCGCACGAACTCGGCATGAAACTGGTGATGGACCTGGTGGTCAACCACACCTCGGACGAGCACCCGTGGTTCGTCGAGTCGCGGTCTTCGCGCGACAACCCGAAGCGGGATTGGTACATCTGGCGCGACGCTCGCGACGGTGCCGAGCCGAACAACTGGGGCTCATTCTTCTCCGGCCCGGCATGGCAGTGGGATGCCGCCACCGGTCAGTACTACCTGCATTTGTTCGACCGCAAGCAGCCCGACCTGAACTGGGAGAACCCCCAGGTACGAAAAGCGGTGCGGGACATCATGGTGTGGTGGCTCGATCGCGGTGTCGACGGCTTCCGGATGGACGTCATCAATTTCATCTCCAAGGTCGAGGGACTACCCGACGCATCGGCGAGCCCGGGACACCCGTTCGTCATCGCTTTCGACGAGTTCGCCGACGGACCGCACGTGCATGAGTACCTCGCCGAGATCACCCGCGAGGTCTTCGGTCGCCGCGAAGGGGACTTCATCACGATCGGGGAGATGCCCGGCGTGACACCCGAACAGGCGCGGCTTTACACGGATCCGGCCCGGGGAGAGCTGAACATGGTCTTCCAGTTCGAACACGTATCCGTCGATCAGAGCCCGACCGACAAATTCGATTACCGCGGTCTTGACCTGGTCGTCCTGAAGCACTCGCTCCATCGCTGGCAGGAGGCGCTGGCGGACACCGGTTGGAACAGCCTGTATTGGAACAACCACGACCAACCTCGCGTCGTGTCCCGTTTCGGTGATGACGACCCCGACTACTGGGCGGCTTCAGCCAAGGCGCTCGCAACGATTCTGCACGGCATGCGCGGCACCCCGTTCGTCTATCAGGGCGAGGAAATCGGTATGACGAACTACCCGTTCCGAAATCCGCAGGACCACAAGGATCTTGAGGCCGTGAACTACTACAACCACGTCGTCGAATTGGGCGGCGACGAGAGTGCGGCCCTGGCCGGCCTAGCCAAGATCAGCCGCGACAACGCCCGCACACCGATGCAATGGGACGCCGGACCGAACGCCGGCTTCACCTCGGCCGACCCGTGGCTGTCCGTCAACTCGAACTACACCTGGCTCAATACCGCAGCCCAGATCGGCGCGCCAGAATCGGTTTTCGCGCACTACCAAGCGCTCATCCGTCTCCGTCACGAATCGGCGACCTTGGTCGAGGGCGACTTCACCCCATTGATGGCCGAAGACCCGCAGATCTGGGCGTACACCAGAACCACCCCTGATCGGAAACTTCTTGTGATCGCCAACTGCGGACGCGCTCCGCGAACCGTCAAGGTCGGCCCGGACTGGATCGGCGCCGACTTGCTGCTCGGCAACCTCCC
>Ga0302326_10011199_pt1 | contig 19339 bp, 25 predicted proteins | sample Palsa_T0_3_FD_202264 | JGI IMG/M metagenome (GOLD analysis project Ga0302326, IMG submission 202264) | Peat permafrost microbial communities from Stordalen Mire near Abisko, Sweden - Palsa_T0_3 | ecosystem: Environmental > Terrestrial > Soil > Palsa > Peat permafrost | place: Sweden: Abisko...
TGAGAATCGGGCTCGCGAGCTGCGAACTCGCGGCTATACTGTTTTAACGCAGGATTCTCAGGGGTCCCAAATGGCCCGTGTGCTCACGCCTTCAACACAGGATCAGATTTGGTGCATAATCCGGCTAGCATATGGCCGTTGTGCAGTGGGCTGTGTGGTCGAGTTGGCCTCGATGCTGCACGGTGGCCGTGACCCCTACAGCGTGCGCAGCTTCCGATAATCGGGCATTATGTCACCTCCGGCCTTGTCCTGCCGCCTTTCCTTAGGCAGGGGTCCGCCAAACGTCCATGCCCGTGGACTGCCACTCGCAGGCCGGCCGCTCTTATTCCGGCACTTGTGAGCGCAGGTGAGGGGTGCTACACAAGCTCTGCCCTGCCGCCAAGCATTGGAAAAACGAGTCGGCGGGAGTTCGGTAAGATGGAAATAGCATGGCTGTCGCAGAGAAGCAGTACACCACCATTAGCGGGGTACCCATCGAGCCGCTTTACGGGCCGGAGCAGTTGAGGGATTTCGATGCGCGGCGGGAGTTGGCTGCGCCTGGGGAGTTTCCGTATACGCGCGGCATCCACGAGACGATGTACCGCGGGCGGCTTTGGACCATGCGGCAGTTCTCCGGATTCGCCACGCCGGAGGAGACCAACCGCCGCTATCACTACCTATTGCAGCAGGGCCAGACGGGCCTCTCGGTAGCTTTCGATCTGCCGACGCTGATGGGCTACGACGCGGACCATGCGCTCGCGGAAGGCGAAGTGGGGAGGTGCGGCGCGTCGATTTCGTCGCTGGAAGACATGGAGATCCTGTGCCGCGGCATCCCGCTGGGGGATGTGACGGTCTCGATGACCATCAACTCGCCGGCGGCGGTGCTGTGGGCCATGTACCTGGCGGTGGCCGAGCAGCAGGGCGTGGACTGGAAGGCGGTGTCGGGCACGCTGCAGAACGATATCCTGAAAGAATACATCGCGCAGAAGGAATATATCTTTCCGCCGCGGCCGTCCATGCGGCTGGTGACCGACACCATCGAATTCGGGGCGCAGCACACGCCGCGGTTCAATCCGATTTCGATCAGCGGATACCACATTCGGGAGGCGGGATCGACCGCCGCGCAGGAACTGGCGTTCACGCTGCGGGACGGCATGGAATACGTGGAATGGGCGCTCGAGCGGGGCATGCAGGTGGACGAATTCGCGCCGCGGCTGAGTTTCTTCTTCAACGCGCATAACGACTTTTTCGAGGAGATCGCCAAATACCGCGCGGCGCGCAAGCTATGGGCGTACGCCATGCGCGACCGTTTTGGCGCGAAGGAAGAGCGCAGTTTGAAGCTGCGCTTTCATGCGCAGACAGCGGGATGTTCGCTGACGTGGCAGCAGCCGTACAACAACGTGGTGCGCACGGCGATTCAGGCGCTGGCGGCGGTGCTGGGCGGCACGCAGTCGCTGCACACGAATTCGCTGGATGAAGCTTACGCGCTGCCGAGCGAGCAGGCGGTGACCATCGCGCTGCGCACGCAACAGATTCTGGGCTACGAGAGCGGCGTGGCGAACACGCCGGATCCGCTGGGCGGCAGCTACTTTGTGGAGCGGCTGACGCTGGACATGGAGCAGGCCGCGGGGGATTACTTCCGGCGCATCGACGAGATGGGCGGAATGATCGCGGCGATTGAGAACGGCTTTCCGCAGAGCGAGATCGCCAACGCCAGCTACGTGTACCAGCGCGCGGTGGAGGCGAAGGAGAAGCTGGTGGTGGGGGTGAACGCGTTCCAGTCGCAAGACCAGCCCATCGAGCTGCTGCAGATCGACCAGACGGCGGAGGAGCACCAAGTGAAGAAGCTGGCGGCGTTGCGCGCGCGGCGCGATAATGGGCGCGTATCGAAGACGCTGGACGCATTGCGGCGGGCGGCCGAGGGCACGGAAAACACCATGCCGTTCATTTTGGATGCGGTGCGCGCCTACGCGACGTTGGGCGAGATCTGCGACGCATTCCGCGAAGTGTTTGGTTCATACCGGGAGACGGCGCATATTTAGATGAACCCACCAATTCGAGTGCTAGTCGCGAAGCCCGGGCTGGACGGCCACGATCGCGGCGCCAAGGTGATCGCACGGGCGTTGCGGGACGCGGGCATGGAGGTGATTTATACCGGCCTGCGGCAGACTCCCGAGATGATCGTCAACGCGGCGCTGCAGGAAGACGTGCAAGTGATCGGGCTGTCGATACTTTCGGGCGCGCACAACGCCATCGTGCCGCGGGTGATGGATCTGCTGCGGGAGAAGGACATGCTGGACGTGAAGGTGATCGTGGGCGGCATTGTGCCCGACGCAGACGCGGCCGCGCTGAAGCGGCGGGGAGTGGCGGCTGTGTTCCAGCCCGGTGCGTCGCTGGACGCGATTGTGGAATTCATCCGCGGGTCGGTTGTAAGGGTATGAGCGATATGAGCGTGGGCCGCATGCTGATTGCGCTCGGCATATTTCTGGTGGTACTAGGACTACTGTTGACCATCGGGGAGAGGCTGCCATTGCGTCTGGGCCGCCTGCCAGGCGACATCTACGCGCGCGGCAAGCACATCAGCTTCTACTTTCCCGTTGTGACGTGTATTCTCCTGAGCGGGGTGCTTTCGCTGGCGATGTGGCTTTTCCGCCGCTGAAGGACGCCCGGGCTGCGGCAATCGGATTGCAATACAATAGTCATGGATTTAAGCAAGACAATCGCCGACCTCTACCAGGAAAAGACCCGGCTCGATAGGGTGATCGCCTCTCTCGAACAGCTCGGAGTGGATTCGTTTCCGATGCCCGTCGCCGTTGCGCGACGGGGCCGTAAGTTCATGAGTTCCGACGAGCGGCACGAGGTATCGGAGCGGATGCGACGGTACTGGGCGGAGCGCAAGGCGGCGGAGCAGCGGCAGAATGTGCGGGAGATGACTGCGGCTTCGGCCGCCTAAAGTACCCGCAAGTTTGCGCCGATTTCCGGGGCACCCGCCGGGTCGCGCGCAGGATTCCATCCTGCCCCACAGGCCTTTTTCCGCCGTTCGAGTGCAATCGGGTACTTTTTACCCTGGATTTTCTACACATCGCGGCCTTACTGGTTTGCTTAGGTTTCTATCGGACGCGCCCCATTTTCTCCAGCGGCCAATAAACAAATACCGCTTTCCCATAAATGTTCTGGCGCGGTACCAAGCCCCAGGCGCGGCTATCGTTGGAGGAGCTGCGGTGATCTCCGAGAACGAAATACTGATCGCGCGCAAGGCATTCGGGCGGGCGCGACTGGTAGTCGCGGTATTCCTCGGGCACGTAGCCCTCGACTAGGGGCTTGCCGTTTACAATCACTACTCCACGGTCGATTTCCACCAGGTCGCCCGGCAGCCCGATCACGCGCTTGATATAGGACTTTGAAATATCCCCCGGGAACCAGAAGACCACGGTGTCGCCGCGTTGGATGCTGCCGATGCCGAAGCGGTAAGTGAATTTATTGATGAAGATGCGCTCCTGGTCGCGCAGGGCGGGCATCATGCTGGTGCCCTCCACTTTCACGGGCTGATAGATGAAAACGATCAGGACGACGGCGATCAGGACGGACAACGCCAGATCGCGCAGCCAGGATATCGGGTTGAAACCGCTGGCGCGACCGGCAGGCGTCTGTTCAGGCAAAGATTCGGCTGAAACCGGGGGCTGATTCTCTGGCATCCCGCGCGACGTTCCCTCGGGTAATATTATAAAACAGAGCCGTTGGGGGCGGTAGGATAGTGATAGCAGGGATATGGCAATCTGGATGGGAGCTGGCGCCTTAGCCGGCACAGATTTCGGGATGACAGAACCGCAACGCCCGGTCGCGCTCAGCGCAGCCGTACTACTCTTTCTCATCGCGACAGGCGCGGCCACCGCACAGACCACAACTGTTTTTGTTCCGGGGAACACGCTAGGATATTTCGGCAACCCTTCGGTGGACGGCAATCAACCATATGTCACGGGGATTGTCGCTACTGGACCGGAACGATTGTCGTGACATATCTTAGTGGCACCGTGACCGACGGCCCCACGGTAGACACCGGCCCGAATGGGGCGACCTGGAATATGGCAAGTGGACAGACGCCCCTTCAGGAAGCCGTCGGGGTCTCAAGCGGAGTTGTAGAAAACCTGGATGCCCTGATCGGTACATTTATTCCGCAATCGCGGGCACTCGCTGAGGGCTTCACCGCGATCGATGGTACAAAAGATGTCAGCCGAGTTGGTCTCCTGTCGTCCGCCCTTTTCTTTATCGGCACAGGGAGAACATTTCCTGTCGCGGAGGCCGGGACCCTTTTCCTGGGTATCAACGACGACAATGCGGCCACGAACGGCGGCGGTTACAGCGTCTCGATTACATTCACACCGGCGTCATAGCGCGGGAGACGGACGATCTTTGAACTAACCGGGTCCGATTTAAATCGGCGACATCCCAGATGCGCGCTACTATCGCCGCTGCCTATAGTGGGCGTGATGCGCGCCCACGGGAAAACCGGCGAAGCCGGGCAGAAAAATCTTCGTATCCCCGCAACGACCACACTGCTCGGGGGCGCGGCGACGGAGCTTGCAGGCCCAGATAGGGCCGCGCCGAGAACGTTGGCAAAACGAAGTTCACGTGCTCGGAGTGCGGACAGAACGGGCGCTTGCGCTGCCGCAGTGAGCGGGTTATTGTAGAAGCGATCGCGACGAGATCGGCGGTCCGCCGCTATCTGGCGGCCGTCAACCCCGTTTGCCCCCATTGCGCCAGATTCCCAGGCGCCGCAGGGGCGCGTTTTGAAGGACCATTCCGAGTGGCTCCAATCGCACGACCGCGCGATGGCGCAGTTCGACGAGCGCCTTGAGGCGCTGGCTGCGGCAGGGAAGGCTACGGACGCGCGCATTGAGAAACTCGTCAGCGCAATCGGCGAGTTTATGCGGCGCAACGGGGGGGAAAAGGCATGACCGACGAAGGCCTCAATACCTGTTTGAACGCGACCGATGCGCGCTTCAACGCGATAGATGCAGGCTTCCTACAGGTGGAGGAGCGCATCCTGGAAGCCATGCGGAACATGCAAACGGAGCTACAGCGGGGCATGGCCGCATATTTTGGCTCGATCACCCTCCGCGTCCGAAAGCTCGCAGCGGATCAATTGAGCTTGGACTCGGGCCGTGTGGACATCTTGGGAAAACGGCGGGGGGAAATTGAGCAGAGTCTGGGGAGAGCGTGATCAATCCCGAGGAACTGGCAGTCTGCAAACGGCGCGGCCACGAAGCGGCGGCTTCGTTATGGAGTGAGCGCTGGAAGCAATGCAAATGGTGCGGGATGTGGCTGCGCGAAGTCCGCACTACCGAGGAACGCGAGGATGAGCCGCCCATAGACGACCAGGATCCCCTGGGGCGAATCCGGCGCGGCGAGTAGCTGCGCCTGGACAGCCAAGAGGACTGTCCCATTATGGCAGCAGGGGGGCCAACTCCGGCAGCGGCACGGCGCCCTGCTTGAGGGCCGCATCGTGAAAATCCGGCAGACGGAACGCGGCGCCTTTGGCCTGCCGGTATTTGTCGCGCACCGCCAGCCAGCCGCGCCAGCCGACGTAGTAGGCTGGCAACTGCGCCGAGGAGAGCTTGGCGCGCTGCAGTTTGGCGTTGGCTTCCTCGGCCTCCTGAAACGTCTCCTGCTGCATCAGATCCATCGCCTCCTGGTCCGTCATATTCAGCATTTGCAGGCGGATATCCAGGATGGCGTTGGCAATCACGCGCAACTCCTCCTTCTGAAAGGTGAGGCGCAGTTCGGGCGAATGGTCGAGGAACCCTTGGTCCAGCATGGTTTGGGTGGCATATTGGGCCCATCCTTCGATGTAGGGCGTATTGCCATACAGCGCGCGCAGCAGGCGGCGCGGGGCGGGTTGGATATCGTTGGCGTACTCGAATTGCACGTAGTGGCCGGGGATGGCTTCGTGGAGGGTCAGCAGTTTCAGCTTGTAGAAGTTGTACTCGCGCAGCTTGGATTCGATGCGCCGCGGGTCCCACGCAGCCGGTATGGGGGTGATCCAATAGAAAGCGCCAAGCCGCGGCTCCAGCGGGGGCGCCGGGTTGAAGCCGCCGACGGCGTAAATGCCGCGCATGAATTCCGGCGTGGGAATCACCTGCAGGTTGGCGCGCGGGGGAAGCGTGAGCAAGTGCTTCTGCGCGACAAACTGGCGGGCTTCGTCCAGATCGCGCCTGGCATCCTCCACAAATTCCGCGGGCGTGGAGTGACGGCCGGCGATGCGGTCCAGCACCTCGGAGATCACCTGGCTTTCGCGCGGCGGTCCGGCCAAGTCCGCGTGGTCCGGATGGTTCGGGAAGTACTGGCGGTGCAGCGGAAGGGCCAGGGCGAGCATGCGGGCGCGTACCTCTTGCAGGCTGCGCGCGGCCGCCTCCAGAACGTCGGAGGGGTCGGAGCCGGCCGCCAGCGCGAAGCGGAACTTGCGGGTGTACCGGTCGCGCCCCAAACGCCAGTCATAGTCGTTGCGCAGGGCCAGACTGCCGTGCAGGAAATCCTGAAAAGCATGCAGGGCATCCAGGGCGGGGCGGGCCGCGCGGTCGAATGCGGCGCGCTGGTCCGCAGGCACGGCGGCGCGAATGGTCTGGTCGACGAGCGCGATATTGCCCTCGTTTTCCTGGACCGCCACGTTGGTCCAAATCTCCGGGGAGGAAAGCAGATTGGTGCGGGCCTGATCAAGCAGGAAGGGCAACTTTTGAAGCCGTGCGACGATGTGCCGCATGCGCACGGGCAGCGGCGCGTATTCGAGCGTCAAGGGGGTGAACAGCGCGTTGCCCACCATTTCGACGTACAGGGTGGGATTGTGCAGATGGCTCTGAGTCTCCTCGAGATCCAGCAAGGCTAGGGCAGCCTGGCCCTGCATGATGTGCAGATCGGCGCGGGATTCAGCGGACAGCAGATCGGGTTTCACTTCGTTTTGCAGGCGGTCGCGGAACAGTTGGTAGTATTCGCGCTGGTGGTCAAGGGCCGCCGGACTGATGTCGTCGAGCTGCTCATCCAAATTCCGGCCTTGGTATCGATGCAAGCCGGCGGCGGTGGCGGTGATGGGCGAGAAAGCGAGCGTGGTGTACACGAACTCGTCGGCGAGCTTCGAAAAATCGCGCTCGGGCGCGCCGCATCCCGCGGCGATCAGGGTAGACACGGCTAGAACGATTATCGCCCCAAAATGGCGCATCATTCGATCTTACAGCTTGTGGGGCAATCCAAACAGTGGACTTCAGCCTGTGTCTTAGACCCAATACTGTTCACTTAAGAGCCATGTGCGTGGGGCGGACGATCGTTTTGTGTCGTCTGCCTTATGCGCGCCAGAGTGGCAGACCACAAAAGGCGATGGTCTGCTCCACAAAGTCTTAGGCTGGCTTTCAACCGGCTTCGGTGCGCAGCCGGCGGTGGGGCGTGCGGGCGGGGGCGGCGGCTGGTTGCCGGCGGTTCTTGGACTGCAACTCGCGCATGGCGCGCATGACTTGCGCAGCGCCGGCATGGGCGCGCCCGAGGATCACGCGCTCGCCGATGGCGCAGGTCCAAAGGAGAGCCACCAGGATCGCGATGGACGTTAGGCCCTGTCCAGTAATTTTCGCGACGGATACACGGGCACTCCTCGGGACCTGCATGCCGGGGTGAAGGCAAGCGGGATTCCATACGGTTAGCGCCTTTGTTATCAGAGATTTCGCTGTAGGCAGTGTCGACAGGCCGATACAGGCGGGCAGAAGATGCACGGGTGCGGCACGCAGGGTGCGTGCGCCATCGGAACAAAGCTATAATCGTGAATGTACAGACAGCATGGCAACCACCACTTTTTCAATCTCGTCCCCGCGCGTGCCCTGGTACGTCTGGTGCGCCGTCCTCGGCGTCACTTCCGCCATGATCGGCGGCCAGTGGGACATCTCCTGGCACCGCTCCATCGGCCGCGACACGTTCTGGACTCCGGCCCACATGGCCATCTACTTGTGCGGCGTGCTGGCGGGCCTCGCCTGCGGCTACCTGATCCTGGCCACGACCTTCGGCAACTTGTCCCAACTGCGCGGCACTTCCGTGAAGATGTGGGGATTCGAAGCCCCTCTGGGCGCATTTATCGCGGCTTGGGGCGGCGTGGCGATGCTGGCCTCCGCGCCCTTTGACGACTGGTGGCACAGCGCCTACGGTCTGGACGTGAAGATCCTGAGCCCGCCGCACGTGCTCTTGATTTTGGGCAACCTGGCGGTCAACACCGGCACGCTGATCCTGATCCTGGGGATGATGAATCGCGCGCGGGCGGAATTCCGCAACACGCTCAACTGGCTGTTCCTATACATCGGCGGCGTCGTGCTAGTCGGATTGATGCTGATGATCATGGAATTCTCGTGGCACTCCCTGATGCACAATGGCGCGTATTATCGGGTGGTGTGCATGGTGGTGCCGCTGGTGCTGGCCGGGGTGGCACGGGCCTCCGAGAAGCGCTGGGCGGCGACCACGGTGGCAGCGGTCTATTGGCTGTTCTGGGCGGGCATGGGCTGGATTCTGCCGCTGTTTCCGGCCGAGCCGAAATTGGGCCCGGTGTATCACCAGTTGACGCAATTCGTGCCGCCGGAATTTCCGATGCTGCTGTTCATCCCCGCGCTGGCGCTGGATCTTCTGTGGAGCCGGACGCGCGATTGGAACCTATGGAAGAAAGCCGCGGTCTCCGGAATCGTGTTCCTGGCCGTGCTGGTCGCGGTACAGTGGCCCTTTGCCAGTTTCCTGCAATTGCCGGAGGCCCGGAACTGGTTCTTCCACACCAACATCTTCGATTACAACGCGCACCGCGCTTGGATGCACTATGTGTTCACCAAGCCGGATGCACCCCTGAGCTTCTCGCTGGAGATGTGTCTGGCTGCCGCAGCCGCTATCGTGTCCGTCAGGCTGGGATTCGCATGGGGCGATTGGATGCGCCGGGTGCGCCGGTAATCCCCGATAATACAATGTCCCGATTGACAGTTGTGTTTCTGCTGGCCACCGCCAGCGCCTTCGCCCACGTGGGCAGTCCGGATGTATTCTACGATGGTCAAGCTGGCCCTTACCGACTGCTGGTGACTATCCGCACGCCCTCCGTGATTCCAGGAGTGGCGGAAATCGAAGTGCGTAGCGCCGCCAACGACGTGCAAACGGTACACATCGTACCCACGCCGCTTCTTTCGGAGAAGTCGCGCAGCAGTGGCGAGGCCACCTTCGCACCGGTGCCGGATCTGGCGCAACGTTCGAAAGACGATCCGCAGTTCTTCACCGGATCGCTGTGGATGATGACCTCGGGATCCTGGCAAGTGCATGTGACGGCGGAGGGATCTCAAGGGAAGGGCGAGCTTTCCGTACCCGTTGCGGCCTTATCCTCCAGCACAAAGAAGATGCAAGCGCCCATCGGCCTGGTGCTGGCGGCTTTGGGGCTGCTGCTGGTGGTGGGCGCAGTCAGCATCGTGGGTGCGGGCGTGCGCGAAGGACAACTGGAACCTGGCCTGGCGCCCGATCCGGCGCGCGTGCGGCGGGCGCGGTGGGTAATGGCGGCCACCACGGTCTTCGTGCTGACGCTGGCCGCATTGGGTGGACTGTGGTGGAACAGCGAAGCGGGCGAATACGACAAACATATCTACAAGCCACTGCAGATGTCGGCCACGTTAGAGAATGGTGGCCGGCTGATGCTGCACCTGACCGACCCCGGCTGGGCGCGCTGGCGCAAAATAGACGATCTGGTTCCGGACCACAATCACCTGATGCACCTATACGTAATCAGCTTGCCGGAGATGGACAGAGTGTGGCACTTGCATCCGGACCGGGTGGACGCCGGTGTGTTCGCACAGAATCTGCCGCCCATGCCGGGCGGACGCTATGCGCTGTACGGCGACATCGTACACGCCGACGGCTTGCCGGAAACGATGGTGACCGAGATGACATTGCCGGAGGTGCCCGGCAAGCCTCTGGAGGGCGACGACGCAACCGGAACCGGCCCGCCGATTTCGAAGGCGGACCCCAACCGCACTACTGCGCAGTTGGCGGACGGCTCGCGCATGATTTGGGAGCGGGAATCCGGACCGCTGCACGCCAAGCGCGCCATGTTCTTCCGCTTCCGCCTGGAAGATGCGGATGGCAAGCCGGCGCACGACATGGAACTCTACATGGGCATGCCGGGGCACGCGGCGTTCGTACGCGCGGACCGCAGCGTCTTTGCGCACGTGCATCCCTCGGGATCGGTGCCCATGGCCTCGTTGAGCCTTACGCAGAACGCCGGCGATGGCGGCGCGGCGATGGCTGGGATGGCCGGCATGGACCACTCCGGCATGATGCAGGCGCTGCCGCCCGAAGTATCGTTTCCCTACGGTTTTCCCAAGCCCGGCGACTACCGTATTTACGTGCAAGCGAAGCGCAGCGGGAGAGTGGAAACCGGGATCTTCGACGCGCACGTGGAGAACTAACCTTGCGGCCGCTAAAGGACCAGGCAGTCCTGATTACAGGGGCGGGCCGCGGCATCGGCAAGCGGCTGGCCATCGGCTTTGCGGCGGAAGGCGCGCGCGTGGGATTGCTGGCGCGCAGCCAGGCCGAGTTGGATCTGGCAAAGCTGGAGATCGAGGACGCCGGCGGCACGGCGCTGCGCATCCGGGCGGATGTGCGCGACTACGATCAGATGAGCGCGGCGGTGGAGCGCATGCGCACGGTCTTCGGCGGAGTGCACGTGTTGATCGCCGCCGCCGCCATTCAGGGACCGATCGGCCCGCTGGTGGATTTGAAGCCGCGCGCCTGGGCCGAGACCGTCGAGACCAACCTGATGGGCACGATGCACGCCTGCCGCGCGGTATTGCCGCAGATGATCGAGAGGCGCAGGGGCAAGATCGTGGCGATCGGCGGCGGCGGGGCAGCTTCGGCGCGTCCGCGTTTTTCGGCTTATGCAGCGTCGAAGGCCGCCGTGGTGCGCTTCGTGGAGACGCTGGCGGAAGAGGTGCGCGACTTTAACGTGCAGGCGAACTGCATGGCTCCCGGCGGCACTTATACGCACATGACGGACGAGATCCTGCACTCGGGCGAGCGCGCCGGCAGCAAGGAAATCGAGGAAGCCGAGGATGTGCGGCTCACCGGCGGCACGCATCCCGACAAACAGATTCACTTGGCTTTGTTCCTGGCTTCGGAACGCTCCAACCACATCAGCGGCAAGCTGATTCACGTTAACGACGACTGGAAGCGGCTGGAGCGCGAGAACATGAATCCGGAAGCGTTTACGCTGCGGCGGCTTTCGAAGGTGTAGACTGTACTGCTATCCATTCTTGTTACAGAGCCTTCTCTCGTGAACGCCCAACAAGACTTAGTAGCTTAGCACGTTGTCGGGTATCGGAGGGGCTGGCGATGAACCTTCTTCGCCTCAGCTTTACTCGCCGCCGAGCGGCTCCGCAGGTGGACAGCCGCCTAGGCGGGAGAGTCCGGCAGAGGGTTCGCCTCCAGGTAGGCGGCCACCATGGCGCTATACGGCTTCTCGGGCCGCACGGCCTCCTCGACAAATTGCCGCGCGATAGCAGCGTTATGACGCTTTTCGGGATCAGTGCTGTCATTCCCAAGTACGCATACCGCGTGCTCGGCCCGGATTTTGGCCAGGTGCCTTGAGCGTTTATGCAACGGGCTGTCGAGGTTCAGCACCTCGATCGTCTTGCGCCCGAGGGGGCTTCCGGATCGTGCTTCCGGTGTCTCCCCGCGGAATTTAATATGGTCGCGTGGATCCTTATCGCCGTCTGGCTTGAGGATCTCGGGCGTCTCGTCGTCAATGCGCATCTCATGATGCGTGGCGCGCGCAGCCGGATCCGCGATAGGAAACTAATCGCCCTTTTTCTTATTGCAAAAGCCACGGCTCAGCAAGAGATTGTCCCAGCTATAGCCTAACCAGTAATAGCTCGACTTGGGCCGCCAATGCTCGACCTCCGAATAGGCGTAAGGCTTGTGGTCGTCCAAGAGCGTCTCGCAATAGCAGCATTTGCCATGTTGGCGGGCCTCCAGTTCGGCCTTAACCACTTTTGACGCGTAGATCGGTTTGCGGACCTCCATCTTCTTCCCGCTCCGGTATGACTCTGGATCCGCGTCATAGGCGGCGCACAGTTCCCTGGCATGTTCCTCGCCCGCACGAATGAGATCAGGCGGGGCCGCGCCCTTTTCAATCGGAATCACCGCGCCACGCCGCTCGGGTAGTCCTTCGCGAGATTTATCATCAAGTCCTCAAAGCTCTGGACGTTCGGCGAGGGAGCCGTCGGAAGGGAAGCGACAAATTCGTCGAGTTCGCGAAGCTTCTCTTCCCGGCCTGCGTCTTCTCTTCGCACGACCGGGGATTCACCTTCACCCTGCAGACGTGGAGATGCCGGAACTGAAAACTTCCCGCCCTCGCTCGAATATTTCCCCTTTGTTTACTGGAACTTGCGGCGCTCTAGGAGGATAGGGTTCCCGTCTACTCTATCTTATTCAAAAAAAGCCGGTTACGAGCCCTTGATCCTTGATTATCGATGTTCGAAAGGCGTAAACTTGGCCGAGCAGCGCCTTCGAATGCATCAGAAATTCACCAACTAAAGGAGCATCCCGTGGAATCCGTCGCTATTCATCAGCCTACAGCCAGCACAGAACAGGAGCAGTCTTCTGTGGACACCCCGCTGATCGCGACACTACGTGACAGTGCCGCACTCCGGCGCCTCATGGAGGAGGTGGGCTACGAAGATACGAGCGGTTCGTCGGCTGCCACTGCGTACGACCGCGCACACAATCGCCATAACAGGTCTTGAGGACCGGCATGCAGCTCGACACCATCCTGCTAAAGGTGACGTCGCGATGCAATATTGATTGCAGCTATTGTTACGTCTATCATCAGGGCGATACGAGCTGGCAACGCATGCCGAAGCACATGTCCCTCGGCACCGTGGAGGATGTGCTTAAGCAGTTGCCAACGCTCTACGAAGACCAGCAGCACCCATTCGCCATCGTCCTGCACGGCGGTGAACCTCTTCTCCTCCCGCGAAATATTCTTGAGGCTCTGCTCCAGGGTCTCGCGGATCGCTTGCCCGCCACTTGCAGCCGTGCCATTCAAACAAATGGCACTCTGATCGATGACGACCTGCTCGAGTTGTGCCTCCGGACGAGCACGACGCTCTCCGTCAGTCTTGATGGCCCGGCAAACGTAAATGATACCTTCCGTATTGCATTCAACGGTGAGGGCACCTATGCACGCGCGGCTGCCGGGATTGATCGCATCCGGCAGCATCCGCAAGCCAGCCGGATCTTTACGGGCGCGCTCTGTGTGGTGGACCCACACTCCAATGCACGCAGGATTTACGAATTCTTCAAGTCGTTAGCCGTTCCGAGCGTCGATTCCCTCTTCAAAGACGGGAATTATGCGAAGCTGCCGCCAGGCAAAACCGCGATTGAGTCCACTGAGTACGGTCGCTGGCTTGCGGTGGCATGGGACTGCTATATCAATGACCCCGACCCGCCGCGTATCCGCGTCCTTGACGATTTGGGCCGGCTCCTGCTCGGCGGGGCTTCTGTCAAGGAAGGCTGCGGCCAGACCATGTACGGCATAGCCGTGATTGACACAGATGGAACCGTCACAAAGAATGACACTCTGAAAAGCACCTACGACGGCGCCGACCGTTTCGAAAAAGCGTGGTCGGTCTCCAATGACCGGCTTTCTGAAATCGCGGCCTCTCCGGAGTTCGTGCAGTACTCTCAGCTTCAGCATCCAACCAGTCCCGTTTGCCAGGCGTGTTCATTGCTCTCCATTTGTGGAGGCGGAATGCCCCTCTCCCGGTGGCATCCGGAAACGGGACTGGCAAATCCGTCTATCTACTGTGCCGACTACAAGCTGGTGATCGGTCATATTCAAGAAACGCTTCAGAACTACCGATGAGCCCTTTTGATCTTTCTGCGGCCGTTTCGCGTTCCCAGCCTTTCCCATGCTTTACTGTGGCCCCAGTTATTTCTAAGGAACTGGAACGGGCCTTGCTCGCATGGTTCGAATCGGAGGCGCCCTGGCGGCTGACTGTCATGGACTTCTACGAACAGTATGAATTTGATTTTCGGGACGTGGATCTTCCCATAAATCTGAGCTCACTGTTTTCCGCAGATACATTACATTACATGAGCTTCGTCAAAACGTAGGAACGCTTCTGGGCGCGTCGTTGAAACCTCAGATTGAGATCACCGCACACAAGCTGAATCGGTCGCAGAAGATCCGAATTCACAATGACGCTAGAACCGATGGTGAAACCCACCGCTTCCTTATCCAGTTGAACCGGGCTGGAGGGAGGCAAATGGCGGTCTACTGATGCTGTTCCGAGGGCCAGAAGTCGAAACGCTCGACGACGTCATACTCCCCACCAGCCGTTCCGCGTTTGGTTTCGAGATCTCCACCGCTTCCTATCACGCAATAAGTCAGGTTCATCAGGGCGACCGCTACACACTTGTTTTTTCTTTCTATGCTGACCGCTCCTAACCTCGACCCCGCGAGTCTGCTTCCACCGTTTGAAAGCTCGTTGCCGGCCGCTCTTCGCCTGTGTGGAGAACGCGCGCTACTCAGGTCTCATGCATTGACTCGGGAAACCTACTCGACACAGCGTTTCTTGCCGGCATCGTTGAGACAAAAATCTTTCTGGTTGTGTCGCTCACTAATTCGTAATCGCTGCCCTTCGTTTCCAGTCCGTCGGCCCCGATGACAAAACCATACTGCTCATCGAAGTGTCTAATAATCGCAGTAGACATAGTGTCCTTGACGCTGGAGAACAATCCGCTCGTCTGAAAGCGCGATCCCAAACAGTCTCCCTATGCTGGCATTTCGTCCGTGCCGGGGTTGTGGCACACATAGGCTGGGCGCCAGCCCCCTTCAGCTTCGCGCCCGGCGCGGTCTCACCCGAAATGCGCCGTGATAGATCAGATCAGTGTAACACCTCAATGGAAACGGAGACCGTTCTTGACCCACCATGTCAGGTAGGGTCAGCCACTAGCCGCAGAGTTGACAGCGCCAATAAGGTTAGGGCCAGAATCACCCCAGTCCTCCTCGCTGCCTCTTCATCCCTGCCTGTTCGGACGGCATTGGCAGCCGCCCGCTGTCGTTAACGCATACGCTATAGCTCACCAGGAGACGCATCTGTTTCAATCCAGTCCAGGATCTCTTGCAGAATATCGATGCGGCCCTCGAGTATTGCACCCTTGATCCCTGTGCGCCATTCCTCGTCGTCATATTTCGTGGCTTTCACTTCGATCAACTGTACCAGCGTCTCTTGAAGGTAATCTCGGATGGCTTCTGGCGTTTGCATTATGTTCCTCTAGAATATTCTTCCCATAGCGCCGCGGGACCTTGCACCACACTCCAGATCCAAACTCATCTAAGGAAGCGGGCGTGGAGTACCGTCAGGCAGGATCTCTTCGATATCAAGGTCGCCTGAAATCGTTCGTACGTCGCCGTTGGTTAGGACCAGTCTGTAGCGGACTCCATCCAGTCTTTGCACGGATCGGCAATTCAGGATTTCAGGTGGCCATTGTTCGTTTGGGTCATCGGGTCCAAACTGCTGGATGCGAATTATCATAGATTCCCCATTGACCAGATGTATATCATTACCAATCTACGTGGGCTCTGAAGAAGCGATCCAGCGGGACCCTGTTGCGCGAGGCGAGGCCGGCAGATACCCGTTGCGTTTTCGGGCCGGCGGGGCGGCTTTAAGGCGCTCGCCAGCGCCACGTTCTGGTTGATGAATTCGGACTTCTGAATGCTGGCCACAGCCAGCGTCACGCGGGTTCGCGAGGGCGGATAGTCCCAACGATGCGAATAATTCGGAAACTCGCTTTCGATGCGATTGGCCAATTCCACGCTGTCATTTGCGATGCGTCGCCAGATTTCAAAAAGGATCGTTCTGCGCTTCGGCGGAAACGTCGTACAGCGGCGTCATCCGTGCCGCTCACGAAGCCGTGCCGCCTTTCGCTTTTCCATGTCGGCTTGCGATTCCTCGGCCAAAAAGAATTCACCGCGGTCAAACTGTCCGAAAGCCCGTCCGATTTTTTCAGTTATCTCTGCCTTGTGGTCAACGAGCCACTCCTCTTCGGAGTTCAGCATTCGCAAAGCGCGCTCGATGACCTCATCCGGGTTTTGGTAAGCGCCCGTCTTGATCGCCTGGGCGATCAGTTTTTCATGCTCCGGTCGAGGGATGATCGTCATACGCACCTTCCCGCTATTGTCGCAATTTCTGCCTTGCGCGTCCATATGGTTGCCGAAGAAGCGGTGGAGCGCAACCTTATGCCCGGCAGCCGCGCACGAGGCCCGCAGCCTGCGCGGAGTGGCGCCGAGACACCTTGGCGCCCCGTAACTTTGCATGTGAAGGCCGTTTTGCTGTAGGTTGGATTTATGAGACCGGAACTCCTTCGAGAGTTGGAAGACGTGATTTGGGTGGATGCCGACCGCATGTCGGGCACGCCTTGTTTCAAGGGGACCCGGATTCCCGTGCAGATGCTGATCGATCACCTGGCGGCCGGCTTCTCGCTGGATGAGTTTCTGGAAACTGTGCCATCTCTGGAACGAGCGCCTGCACAGCGTTTTATCGAGCTCGCTGGGGAACAGATCAAGGAATGCGCATCCTCCTTGACGAATGCGTGAACCCGAGGCTTCGCCTAGCCTTTCCCGGCGACGAGGTAAAGACCGTGGCCGAAATGGAATGGCGGTCGTTCACCAATGGGCGCCTGATGGAGGAGGCGGCGCTGCATTTCGACGTTTTCGCGACTCTGGACCGGAATCTCCAATTTCAGAACCCGACGGGGCGGTACCGGCTGGGCATTGTCGTTCTGGTAAGCCGGTTTAACGACCTCGCGGCATACCGGCCGCAGTTTGGGGAAATCCGCGATGCCGTGAGGCAGGCCAAGCCTGGGCAGGTCAGCGCCGTGCAGATCCATTAGATTAGCGGTCGTTTTTCGAGCCGATTTAGCACGGCTACACAACTTGTGTCCCCGGCGTTGCTGCCAGGCCAACGTCACGCGTCCACGTGGGTGCTGAAGAAACGGTCGAGCGCGACCTTGTTGCGCGCCGCCAACCCGGCGGACAGACTGCTGCATCTCTCCGGCCGGCAGGGGTTTGAAAGCCTTCGCCAGCGCCACGTTTTGGTCGATGAATTCGAATTTCGGCATGCCCGCTACGGCCAGAGTAACGCCCGGCAGCGAAAGCGGATAGTAGAGCAGTTTTGCGGGCGGCGCTTGTCCCACCAGCGCTTCCTGCGCGAAGACTTTCATCGCAATCACGCCCATCTTCTTGCCGCGCGCCACCGGCAATGCCACATCTTCGAAGCTGGTCTTCAGATCCGGATTCGGGACCATCCCGCCAGTACCGTTACGCATGCCCACGCGCGCGGCGTTGAGCGCCATCTGCGTGCAGTCGAAATCGTGCCGCTCGAGCGCCGTCTTCAGCACCACCGGATCCGTATGGCTGGTGATGCCGATGAAACGCGTCACCTTCTGGTCGCGGAGCTTCAGCAGAATGTTGAGCACGCCGTCGCGCGCTTCCACGGCGGCTAAGTCGCGCTCATCGGTCAGGCTATGCACGTGGATCAGGTCCAGGTGGTCCGTTTGCAGGCGCTTCAAGCTGCCTTCCAGAATGCGCTGCGCGTCGTCGCCTTTACGCGCGTCGATCTTGGTGGCCAGGAAGATGCCGTTGCGGCGGGTTTTCATGACTTTGCCAACGCGCTCCTCGCTCCGCCCGTTGCCGTAACTGTAGGCGGTGTCCATGTAGCTGATGCCCAAGTCGAAGGCGCGGTTAAGGGCCTCCAGGGCCTTATCCTCATCCTGATACATCAGGAAGCGGCTGCCGCCGCCCATGGCCAGAATGGAGACGCGCGCGCCGGTGCGACCGAGGATGCGGGTGGGTAGGGCATCCGCGGCAGCGAGCGCGGTGGCGCCGGTTATGGCCGCGGTACCCAGAAAGTCACGCCGTGAAATCTTCATAAGCCCAGCTTAGCTCAGCGCGGCTGGGTTGGTGGCGTGGCCAACCAGCGTGTAAGGATCGGTCCACGTCGCGGCGCCGTTTACCTGCGTGCTTGCCGCCGTCTGCCGAACAGCCCAAAAACCAACAGGCCCGAGCCTAGCAGCACCAACGACACCGGTTCGGGAGTCGCAGCAGCAGTAACCGGCATGAATGCCTGTTGCCCTGGTTCGCAGGTTGTGTCCAACAGAAACGATCCGGAGTAATTGGCCGTTTGATAGTTTGTCTGCATCCCCGCCGTATCCGCCAGCATCCCGCCATCGGGCGCGAAGGTTCCGCCAGTGTAATTCCAGATCGCCTGTTGTGTATCGACATCCGCCTGGTTATGCCCTGACGGCGTAGCGCCGAAATCCAGTCCGAGCGCGGCTTGCTGTTGAAGCTGTGCAAGACTCAATCCCAGATTATCGCCAGTGAAGGCGCCGCTCATCAGACTGACGACCGTAACGTCGTAGGTGGACGGCACTTTGATTTCATCGGAGAAATCGTCGCAGAACATCCAGAACGATTGCGACGGGTCGTTATTGATATATCCCTGGGTCAAACCGACGTATGCGGCGCCATTGTTCTCTCCGGAAGCATACGGCTCCACGGTAAGGGAGACGGTCTGTCCAACCAAGGACGCAAAGTTAAGGGGTGACGCCTGACAGAACGTGACGCTGGTCAAGAGCACGAATAAACACCAATTGGATTTCATATTTTCCTTGTTTTGGCTAAAACAACGCTCATATAGAAATCGTATCAGCGGCAATAAAGCCGAACAAGGAACCTAGTTCCATTACTTTTTGCCATTGTAGTCCCTACTACACCGCTCCCTGACGGTCGCGGCTCGGTAACGGCCGAGGTTACCCCAGACCCTGGAAGAGGCGGCAGTCTGAGCTCACCGGGCAGATATGGCATACCGGTCCGTTCCGAAGGCACAATCGCTGGCCGTGCTGCCGCAACAGCAGGTGCGCCTTCGTCAGCAGCTTGCAGTCGGCCGGCAGCTCTTCAAGCGTGACTTCACGAACCGATTTGTAGGTAGCGGAGTAGCTCTTGCGCTCTTCGCCCAAGCCCAGGCGCACCAGCACGCGCAGACCGTTGGATTCGAGCGCCAGCACGCCGAGCGCGCCCGAGAACATCAGAATCTTCTCCGCGCCCGGCTCGCCGATCATCGGAAACTGCATCAGCAGCTTCTTCGCCCTTTGCGGAGGCAGTTCCAGGACGCCGGCGAGATCGCCGCCGAACTGGTCCAACGTGAGTTGCGCCGCCGCCCGCAGACGCTCGGCGCGCTCGTCCGCGGCAATCGATCCACCCATACGGGCAATGCCGCGGAGCAGTGTTTTCGGTGCGGCGAGGATCTTCTCC
>Ga0302326_10011203_pt1 | contig 19336 bp, 16 predicted proteins | sample Palsa_T0_3_FD_202264 | JGI IMG/M metagenome (GOLD analysis project Ga0302326, IMG submission 202264) | Peat permafrost microbial communities from Stordalen Mire near Abisko, Sweden - Palsa_T0_3 | ecosystem: Environmental > Terrestrial > Soil > Palsa > Peat permafrost | place: Sweden: Abisko...
GTGTTCGGCGAGCAGCACCTCCGCCAGCTGCTGGGATCGTGCCGAAGATATTACAATGACGCGCGCACACACCTATCGTTGAACAAGGATGCACCCGCGTCGCGTGCGGTTCAGGCGGCTGGCCGCATTACGGCCGTCCCGCACCTCGGGGGTCTGCACCATCATTACGTCCGGATTTGATTTCCGGTAGGGACAGCCGCTCGTCCGGAACGGTTCGGTGAATGTTTATTACGGCTTAGTAATTACTTGGCTCCATGACGGGCGGGTCTGCAACGCACTGCACGCTTGGAAAGCGTGTATACGGGAAACCGTATCGTGGGTTCGAATCCCACTCCTCCGCCACTTAGATCATCGCACCTCTTCGCCGATGATCCTATAAAACACAAATGAACCGACCCATTTGCACGCGACGCCGACCGCAATCCCGACGATGGTGTCGACAAGGCGCAGCAGCGGCTGCCGCCATGCGTCCTCCGGATTACTCGCCGCGATGATCATGATGACGGCGATCGTTATTGCCGTTAAGCCCATCTCATCGCGCCGGCCGATGAGGATCATTAGCAGCGCGCCGATAGCGATCAACGCCGCCATGCTAATTATCGTCGCGGGCAATAGCCAGAGATAGATCAGACACAGAGCGAAGCTGGCAAATGTTGTAATCAGTCGCGAAATTCCCGCCGACAGACTGTGGGCGCGCGTATCCTTGTAGACGAAGACGGTGGAAATCACCGCCCAGAGCACACCAACGGAAGTGCTAGGCCAGCCGACCAAATGAGGAAGCAGAAAGACCATGACCCAGTAGGTGATGAGACACGCGACAGCCATGTCGACGGCATAAACGACATCCCAGGCGGAAAGTTTTGAGAATTTCATCGGCCACATCATTGCATCTTTAGTTGGCGGCGAGGCGATAGAGTGCACGATTCACCGCAGCAGATTGCTCCTGACCAGTTCAACGAGTTCATCGCCCCGTCCATTGTTTACCGCACGCAGCGCCCACAGCATAGTTGTTGACCCGGTGATTTACTCCGGTGCACTATTTGGCCACCGTGGAACACCCGGCAGCTCCCGAGGTTCGGGGCACATGGCTTATCTCGATAGCGTCAGCGCTCCTATGCGTTTTGGGCGTTGTGGGCGTTATATCGGTGCCACACGCCCTCGCGGCCGACGTTCAACTGCAGCCTTGGACCGCAGGCCCGCAACCGCGGTTTACCTTGCCAAATACAAGTGGCACAGACGTATCGCTCAATTCCCGGCGTGGCCAGATCGTACTGGTGCATTTCTTTGCGACGTGGTGCGAGCCTTGCCGCGAGGAGTTGCCGGCCCTCAACCGGTTTGCGGCGCGCGCGAATGGCACAGTGAAAGTGCTTGCTATTTCCGTCGCCGAAATCGATTCCAGTGTTCGCCGCTTTATGGAAATGACGGTCGTCAACTATCCAGTGCTGCTCGACCGCGACAGTGTGGTGGCAAGGTCGTGGAAGGTGTCCACGCTGCCTACCACTTTCGTGCTCGACGCCGATTTACGACCGCGCCTTGTGGCGGAAACTGAATTCGCTTGGGACAAGATCGATCCCGACAAGTTTGCCGACATCCTCACATGGGCACCAGTTGAGCAGATAACAACCGAGATTCCGATCAAGCCCTCATACAGCGGAGGCCAATGATGCGTTTCGACAGACGCGATTTCCTGAAGACCAGCGCGAGCGTTGCCTTGGCAGCCGCGCTGCCGCGGCTCGCCTTGGGGGAAGTCAGATTCGCGCCGCAGCCCGGTAAATGGCGCAATTTCGAGATCACGACCAGAATTGAGATCACCGAGGCGGCGGGCAAGACCCAAGCCTGGATCCCGCTGCCCTCGGTTAACGAAAGAGACTGGTCTAAATCGACCGGCAACCAATGGACCAGCAACGGCAAGGCGGCGATTGCGCGCGACCCCGTTTCCGGCGCCGCGATGTTGCATGTCGCATGGGACGAAAGCGAAAAGGCGCCCGTGGTCGAAGTGATCAGCAAGATCTCCACGCAAGACCGCGCGGTCGATCTATCAAAACCCGGAAACGCGTCGATTACGCTGAGTCCGGCCCAGCGCGAGTTCAATACCGCCGGCACAGAGCTCATTCCAGTTCACGGCATCGTCAAGCAGACCTGCGACGAGATCGTGGCTGGCAAAACGAACGAGGTCGATAAGGTCGATGCCATTTATGAATGGATGGTCGAGAACACTTTCCGCGACCCTAAGGTGCGCGGTTGCGGTATTGGCGACGTCGCCTCGATGCTCAAGACCGGCAAACTCGGTGGCAAGTGCGCCGATCTCAACGCGCTATTTGTCGGCCTGGTGCGGGCCGCCGGCATTCCTGCGCGCGACATTTACGGTATACGCGTCGCGCCGTCGAACTTCGGCTACAAGGCGCTTGGCGCTAATTCAGAGACGGTCACTAAGGCTCAGCATTGCCGCGCCGAAGTCTTTCTTTCCGGCTACGGCTGGGTGGTGACGGACCCGGCCGACGTGCGTAAGGTCGCGCTTGAAGAGCCTCCGGGAAATCTGGCGATCAATGACCCCAAAGTAGTCGCCGCGCGGCAGACACTGTTCGGCGCCTGGGAGGGCAACTGGCTTGCTTACAACACCGGCCACGATATCGCGCTACCGGGTTCGAACGGTCCGAAAATAGCCTTCCTGATGTATCCGCAAGCCGAGTGCGGCCCATCGCGGCTCGATTGCCACGCCCCGGATATCTTCAAATACGTCATCACCGCGAAAGAGTTGACTGCGGCGTAACGCCATGACTCCCATCTATCTCGACCATAACGCCACCACGCCAGTCGATCCCGGCGTGCTTCAGGCGATGCTGCCTTATCTGCGCGACGACTTCGGTAATCCGTCATCCGCCCACATACTCGGCGTCCGAGCACGCGACGCGGTGGAGACTGCCCGTGCCAATGTCGCCGCGCTGATTGGCGCCACGCCGGACGAGATCATTTTTACCAGCGGCGGCACTGAGGCGAGCAATGTCGCTATCCGCGGCGCCGTCAGGATCGATGGGAGCCGTGGCGATCTCGTGACCACGACGATCGAACATCCGGCAACGGAGGCCTGCTGCGCATTCCTGGAAAGCGAAAAGCACAAAGTCACGCGGGTGGAAGCTCAGCCCAACGGGCTCGTTGATCCGACGCACGTTGATGCGGCGATCGACGGCAAGACCGCTCTCGTAACGATCATTCACGCACAGAACGAAATCGGGACAATCCAGCCGGTTGCCGAGATCGCAGCAACGGCTAGACGGCGCGGCACTTTCACCCACGCCGACGCGGCTCAATCGGTCGGAAAGATACCTGTCGATGTGAAGAAACTCGGCGTCGATTTCCTGTCGATCGCCGGACATAAACTGTACGCGCCGAAGGGTGTCGGCGCGCTCTATGTCCGCCGCGGCGTTGAGCTGCCGCCGCTCCTTCTGGGCGCGGGGCAGGAGCGCGGCCGCCGTCCCGGGACCGAAAACGTCGCCTTCATCGTGGCGCTCGGCGAAGCTTGTCGCATTGCGAGCGTGATGCTCGAAAGCGAACAACGGCGGCTCTTTAATCTTGCCGACGAGTTATTTGCGGGATTGGAGCGCGAAATTCCGGGTGTCGTCCTGGTTGGCCGCCGATCGCAAAGGTTGCCGAACACAGTCAATGCACTCTTTCCCAATGTGTCCGGCCGACAGTTGTTGGAAAATTGCCTGCGAGTGATGGCGTCGACGGGCTCCGCCTGCCACGCCGACAGCGAGGATCCATCAGCTGTCCTGACAGCTCTAGGCATCCCGCATGACCAGGCGCTCGGCGCGGTCCGCCTGTCGCTCGGACGCGGTACCACGGAGGAGGATGTCGCGGTGGCGATATCGGATCTCGCAACGGCCTGGCGGCTCACTTCCCGGCCCAATCATCGCGATGATCATGCGTCGATGAATCGCCGCGTGCGATCAGCCTAACGCGCGCGAGGAGAGTTTTCATGAATGTTCCGATGGTGCGATTGACGAGCCTCGCACATGGCGGCGGCTGCGGCTGCAAGCTCGCGCCGTCTGTGCTGCGGCAGCTTCTAGCCGACCAGCCGTCGGTTCAGCCTTATCGCGAGCTCCTTGTCGGCACCGAGACCGGCGACGACGCGGCAGTATGGCAACTTGACGATGAGACTTGCATCATCGCGACCACCGATTTCTTCATGCCGGTGGTCGACGATCCGTTCGACTTCGGACGCATCGCCGCCACCAACGCCATTTCCGACGTCTATGCGATGGGCGGCAAGCCGATCATGGCTTTGGCCATTCTAGGCATGCCGGTCGACAAAGTCTCAACCGCAATGGTGCGCGAGATTCTCAAAGGTGGTGCGCAGATTTGCGCGACCGCCGGCATCCCAGTCGCAGGCGGCCATTCGATCGACGCGCCGGAGCCGATTTACGGGCTCGCCGTCATCGGCGTCTGTCGTAGGCAGAATATTCGTCGCAATGCTGACGCGAAGCCCAGCGATGCCCTGATCTTGACCAAAGCGCTCGGCGTCGGCGTCTATTCGGCGGCTTTCAAGAAGGGGGTGCTCTCCACCGAAGCCTATGCCGAGATGGTTGCGTCGATGACGCTGCTCAATCGGATTGGGATGGAGTTGGCGAAGGACTCTGCCGTCCATTCAATGACCGATGTGACGGGCTTTGGACTACTCGGGCACGCGCTCGAAATGGCACGTGGCTCGAAGCTAACAATTGTCGTTCGCGCCGGCGATCTTCCGTTTCTCTCGGAGGCTGCTGCGTTGGCCCAGCAAAGCTTTGTCACCGGTGCGTCGACGCGAAATTGGGCAAGTTACGGCGACGAGGTAACACTTCCGTCGGGCCTCCCCGATTGGCAGCGTCACCTATTGACTGATCCACAAACATCCGGCGGGCTCCTGGTATCCTGCGCACCTGACCGTGCCGAGGCAATCGTGCAAATGATTGTCGCTGCCGGCTATCCCGCTGCGCGTGTGATCGGCCGCATCGAAGCAGGCGCGCCGGGCGTTCGGATTGAGGCCTGAATATGCGCTCGAACGAGCGCCGCGCAGTTTCAGTCCGCAAAGCGTGGCGGAAGAGAGAGGGAGTCGAACCCACCAAGGACCGGCTCGCGGCCCCTCCCGGATTTGAAGTCCGGACGCCCCACCGGGGACGATTCTCTTCCTGAATTCGGATCGTCCCGGCCCACGCCTTGCACTGGACGGCGGAACAGGTCCAGCCGGTATTTGTTGACGCGGCGCAGGTCCCCGCGGCGCAACGTAACGCCGTGACGATCGAAGAATTCGAGAATCTGGACTGCGACCTTGCGGCCGTTGTTCACCCGATCACGGAACTGCGCGGCGGTGAATTCTCCGTTCGGCAGGGAGCCGCTGAGATCAACGATGATTTCAACCATCTCCGCAACGGTCGCGCGCAGAAAGAAATGGTCGTGCGCGACCTCGTCGACGCTGCCCATGCGCCCAAGCAGCTTGAACAGGCGCCGCACCTCGGCTTCCGGCAAGGTTTGGATTGCAGCGATGTCGCGAACGCGCGGGGGGCGGAACCGTTCGGTGCCGCCGATGAGCGGCCCAATTCGGCTCCAATGTTTTTCATCCTCCGGCGTCAAGCGCACTTCATGCCCAGCCAATCGGACCCAGGCGCCATCCAAGGCAATCTCCTTGCCGCGCGCCAGACCTTGTAACAACGAAAGTAACGCCGGCACCGGCAGTCGCGGCTCAAGTTGCAGCCGCAGCCGCTCCAGACCGATCCCCTGAAGATCCGGATTGTCGGCATGGAAGCTTTCAAGCGTCGCCAACAGGCTACGCTTGAAACGCAGCCATACCGGAGGCGATAGCGCGAAAATACGGTCCGCTGCCGCTGCCGTGATTATGCCAAGGTGCTCGACGAGTGCTGCGACCAGTCGTCCGGTCAATGCCCGATCGCGCGCAAACGCCGACAGGTCGATGAAATGGGGTGGACTATCGAGTAATGCCGCCAGCGCCTGTTCTGGATCATCAATGCTGTGAGCTCGCAACTGCGCCAGACGCTCAGGCGAGCGCCGCTTGCGCGCCGGAGCACGCAAATCGAGAAATTTTCCCCCGCCGATAGTTCGCTGCGCCGTGGTGTCACGCAGGATGAAGCGATCGCCGGCCGCCGCGGCGACCGGACTTTCGAGAACGAGCTGCACCATCGCTTCGCTGCCGGGCCGGATTGGCGCGTCGGCGAGGAGCACGATGCGGGCACCGACCTCAGTGGCGGCGTGATGCAGGCGCACAGGCATCCATTGCGTGACCGGCTTCTGCTCGGTCGCGAGGAGCCGAAAGGTGGCATCGATGCGACCGGTTGGAGCGTGCAGACCGGGATCGAGCACCACTTGACCCCGCGCCATCGCGTCCTTGCTGACGCGGTCGCCAGTGAGATTGAGGGCGCAGCGCTGGCCGCCCACACCACGGTCGGTTGGCCGGTTCTGTGCATGGATCGAGCGGACGCGGGCATCCAAGCCGGACGGGCTGATCGTCACCTGGTCGCCGGTCGAGATTGTGCCCGAGAGCACCGTGCCCGTCACCACCGTGCCAGCGCCAGGAAGCGTGAACGAGCGATCGACCGCGAGCCGGAAGCGTTTCGCCGTTGTGTGCACCCCCATTGTTTGCGCGGCGTCAAACAGGCGCGCCCGCAGTTCATCGATGCCGTCGCCGCTGACGGTCGACACCGGGACGATGGCGGCATCCGCCAAGCACGTGCCTTTCAACAACGCCCTGATGTCAGCGGCGACTTTTGCCGAGAGCGGCGGCGGCGCCAGATCGGTCTTGGTCAGCGCGACAATGCCGCGCTCGATGCCGAGCAGATCGACAATGGCGAGGTGCTCGCGCGTTTGCGGCATGATGCCGTCGTCGGCCGCGATCACCATCAGCACAAAGTCGATGCCGGTCGCCCCGGCCAGCATGTTGTGCACGAATTTCTCGTGGCCGGGCGCGTCGATGAAGCCGAGCACCGAGCCGTTCGGCGCCGGCAGATAGGCAAAACCGATGTCGATCGAGATGCCGCGCGCCTTTTCTTCCTTCAGGCGGTCGGTATCGACGCCGGTGAGCGCGCGCACCAGCGCGGTCTTGCCATGATCGACATGACCGGCGGTTCCGACGATCATGGCGCGGGCTCTGGCAACGGCGCGGCAGCGCGCCGTTCGGCTTCGGCAATCTCCCCGGGCGAGAGCGCGGCGCGAACCGCCTGGAAAAACCGTCCCGCGAGCGGGCTGCCGCCGGCGCGCGCCCGCGTGAGCCAGACAAGAGCCTCGACCGGATCGCGTGTCACGCCGGAGCCTAGATGAAATGCTGCGCCCAGCATCGCTTGGCCGTCGGCGTCGCCGCGATCCGCGCCGCGTCGCCACCACTGCACCGCCTTAACAGGATCGCGCTCGACGCCGAGCGCGTTGTGGTAAATCATGCCGAGCCGGGTCATCGATGCGGCGACGCCGTGCGCGGCGGCGGCTTCGGCAAAGCGCCGCGCGCCGGGATAATCCGGCTCGGCGACTTCGCCTTCCAGCAGCATCCAGCTCAGCATATCCGCCGCCGGGCCGTCGTCCTGCCCTGCAGCAGCGCGATAAAGTTCAAGAGCGCGAGCATAGTCCTGCTCGACACCCTCGCCCCTGAAATAGAGCGCCGCGCAGTTGCGCTGGCCGACGGGATCGCCGGCTTCGGCCGCGAGCGACAGCCATTGCGCGGCGAGCTTGGCGTCGCGTTCGACGCCAAGCCCTTCGGTGAAGCAGGCGCCGATATTGTTTTGCGCGCGGGCGACGCCGGCCTGTGCCAGCGGTCCCCAGATCGCAAGCGCACGCGCATGGTCGCCGCTTCTTGAGGCTTCATAGGCCTCCGCCATGCGCTCGGCCACACTCCCGTCGGCGCGCTCTGCCGGCTTTTTCGCCAACGCATCAAGCCAGCGCACCGCTGTTCTCCATGACGTCAAGGGCTGCGAGATTGGCGATAAAGGCGCTTTCGTCTTCGAGGCAGCGCAAGTCAAGGACCAAGGCCTGATCCTCAATACGGCCGACCACCGGAACCGGAAGCCGGCGCAACGACATCGACAGTGCGGCGAGCTGGCGCCCGCCGCCCTTGCCGGCGCGCGGCTTGATGGCAAGGCCGGCGCTAGGCACGGTTTCCATCGGCAGCGCGCCGGAGCCGATCTGGCTGGCGCAGGCCGCCACCGCCACATCGAAGCCGCCGCCGATTTTTGCGGCGATGACCGGCAGCAACCGCCGCGCGGCGGCTTCGATCTCGCGCTTGGGCCGCGCCAACAGGCGCAGCGTCGGCAGCCGCTCCGCGACCCGGTCCGGATCGCGATAGAGCCGCAGCGTTGCCTCAAGCGCGGCAAGCCTGATCTTGTCGATGCGCAGCGCACGCTTCATCGGATTGCTCTTGACGCGTGCGATGAGGTCCATGCGGCCGACGATGAAACCGGCCTGCGGGCCGCCGAGCAGCTTGTCGCCAGAGAAAGTGACCAGATCGGCGCCGGCCGCGACGGCTTCCTTGACCGTCGGCTCGTGGGCCAGCCCGAAGCGGGCGAGATCGATCAGCGAGCCGGAGCCGAGGTCGTTGACCAGCGGCACTTTGCGTTCGCGTGCCAGCGCGGCGAGCTCGCGCGCTCCGACCTCCTTGGTAAAGCCCTCGATCCGATAGTTGGAGGTGTGAACTTTTAGAATGAGCCCGGTCTTCGGGCCGATCGCACCGACATAATCTTTTTTGTGGGTGCGGTTGGTGGTGCCAACTTCGACCAATCTGGCGCCGGCGCGGCTCATGATCTCGGGCATGCGGAATGCGCCGCCAATCTCAATCAACTCGCCGCGCGAGACGATCGCCTCGCGCCCCTTGGCGAGCGTATTGAGCGCCAGCAGTACGGCAGCAGCATTGTTGTTAACGACGGTCGCGTCCTCCGCGCCGGTCAATTCACACAACAGGTCGCGCACGAGATCATCGCGGTCGCCACGCCGGCCGCCGCCGAGATCGAATTCGAGCGCGACGGCGTTGCGCATCGCCACCTGCGCAGCCTCGATCGCCGCTTCGGCCAAAAGCGCGCGTCCGAGATTGGTGTGCAGCACGGTCCCGGTAAGGTTGAAGACCCGCCGCAGATTAGGTCGCTCTTGCGCTTCGAGCTGCGTTAGCACCTCGCCGGCCAACCGGTCCGCATCGCCAGGCGCCATCCCGTGCGCCCGCGCTGCCGCGAGCGTACCGCGCACGGCGGCGACGACGGCAGGACGGCCAAATCTTTCGACTGCATCCAGCGCGACCGCGGTGCGCAGCACCTCGTCAACCGAGGGCAGTTTGCGGAGCGCAAGGGACGCGGGTTTTGCCATGCGTCCCTCAATAACCAAGCAGGAAGGGATTGACGGAGCCACGCCGGTATCCGGCTGGGCGGAGCAGCAGATCGAGCGCAAGCGTCGCTACGTCGTCGGCAATTGGATCGAGCGATGGATTGGTGTGCTGCTGAAGTATCTTGACGTAGCAGTGGCAGGAGTCGCAGGTTTCGGCTTTGACCGTCGTCGATCCACCGGCAAACTCTTGGTAGGCGATGCCTTCCGTCGAACCGCACAGCGTGCATTTGATGCGGGGGTAATTCCACAGCGTGCTGCAAAGCCAGCAGGCGCAAAATCGGGTGTTTTGCGCGCCGCTCCAGCCGACCACCACGGACGACACCGGCGGCGCGCCGCACACCGGACAGGCGCCGTTGCCGACCGGCATCAGCGCCTTGGCATCGAGTTGCGCGGCGAGGTGGGCGAAATGCACCTGGAGCACGGCGGCAACAAACACATGCTCGGCTAACGCCTCGGCGGGAATCGCGTTTTTGAAAACAGCGCCGATCATCGCCGCCTGAGCGGCGGGATCGGCCGCTTTGAGGCGATCAAGCGCAAGGCGCGCGTCGTCCGGCATGACGATGCGGCCAGCCGTCGCCAGCAACGCTTCCCACGACGCATCGAACGCGGCACTGCGCGTGAAACGCAAACGGTCGAGCAGCGGCATTTTGAATTGCCGTGCGCGCGCTATCGTGTCGGGGGCGGGCAATTCGGCGTCGGGCGGCCCGCGTTGCACATCATGCTGAACGTCGGATAAATCGGCGAGAAAAGTGAGGTAGGCGCCAAGCTCGTGGCCCTCGGCGAGGGCGCGCAACCGCTTGGCGCGGCGCGCGAACATCGTCAGCGGATCGGGCAGCCGTGCGAACGGCGGTTTTGCGACTTCCCCGATCGGAATCGGGTCGTAATTGGTCGGGCCGACCTGCGTCATACTCGAACCTCACGAACCGCACGGGCCACGTGACACGTCGGCGCTGTCGCCTTCAGTTGACGGGCTTTGTCCCGGTAGTGCGATCGCTGGCCCTGCCGGTGACCAATTCCTTAAACCATTTGCGATGATGCTTCCATGCCCAACCGCCAGTCACTTGTCCGCTCGTCATGGCGCCGATCGTGCCGCGCAACCAGATTGCCGCGTAGACGTGTACGATCCACACGCAGATGATCGTCACGGCGGCGAGCGAGTGCAGCAGAATCGCCCACCGCTTCTGCTCGATGCTGGTCAGCGGATAGAAATATTGATCCCAAATGACGATGCCAGTGCAAATCAGAATGATGATCAGGATCGACATCGACCAGAACACCACCTTCTGGCCGGCGTTGTATTTGCCGACTTCGGGAAGTTTGTCTTCCTCGTTTGTCAGCACGTAACGCAGCCGCGCCAGCCAAGTTCCGTCTTCGGTCCGCCACAAATTCGCTTTCCAGAAACGAAGAAACAATCCGAAGAAGCTGAAGAACAGTACAACGCCGATCCAGGGATGAATCGCCCGGGTCCACTGGCCGCCGCCGAACAAAGCGGTCAGGAAGAAGAAGCTCGGGTAAAACAGCGCTAGTCCCGAGATCGCCAGCAATACCAGGCAAGTGGCCGTTATCCAATGGTTCGCGCGCGCCCCCGGGGTGTAGCGATCGACGACGACCGGATCACCCGGGTGGACGGCGTCCCCTTGCTCCACGTCGTAAGCTGCCATCGTCAGCGATCTCCCGCGAGTCGCTTAGCGTCTTCCTCATCGTTCGGCTGAACCTTGTTGGGGCCAGACACTAAATAGTGCAAAACGCCGAGTGCCGCGAAGGCGCCCATCGCGGCCATGCCGGCATATTTCGTCAGCCCTTTCCAAAATACGACAACCGGACTGATCCTCGGATCTTTGGGCAGCTCTGCATAGATTTCCGGCTTGTCGGCGTGTTGCAGGACGTACATCACGTGGGTGCCGCCGACGCCGGGCGGATCGTAGAGACCCGCATTCTTGTAACCGCGCGACTGTAGGTCCTTGATGCGCTCAACAGCGTGCTGTTTCATCTCTTCTTTGGTACCGAACACGATGGCGTGGGTCGGACAAGCCCTGGCGCAGGCCGGACCTTGACCCACGGCAACGCGGTCCGAGCAGAGCGTGCACTTATAGGCTTTGTGGTCGACCGCCGAGATGCGTGGGATGTCGAACGGACATCCCTTTATGCAATAGCCGCAGCCGATGCATTTGTCGTGATCGAAGTCGACGATCCCGTTGGAATATTGCACGATCGCCCCGGGCGCCGGGCAGGCCTTCAGGCAGCCCGGATCTTCGCAATGCATGCAGCCGTCCTTGCGGATGAGCCATTCAAGATTCTGGCTTTCCGGATTAACCCATTCTGTGAACCGCATCACCGTGAACGACTCTGGCGTCAAATCGACCGGGTTGTCGTAGACGCCATAGTTGAAACCAATCCGCTCGGTCCTGTCATTCCATTCAAGGCACGCGACCTGACAGGCCTTGCAACCGATGCATTTCGACACATCGATCAGCTTGGCTACCGGCGTCAATTGCCTCGCGGGCGAAGGCACCGTGGAAGCTGAGCGGCGGACGAGATCGCCTTCTCCCATATCCACTTTGATGTTCTGGGTCGGCGCAGGGGGCAACTCGAATTCAAAAGTCATTGCGTCCCTCCTCGGCCGCTTAGAAGTCGGTTCGCGAGCGATCGCCGATGGTATCGGCGATCAAGGACGAGAAGTCGCCCTCCTCGGCGTCGGGACCTTGGCCGACCATAACAACGTTGGGTCCTTCGATCGGCTTGATGTTGACAAGGAACGCTTTGAATTCCGGCGTGTCGGTATTCGCGTCGCCGACAAAGGGTGTGAGCGAATTCGGGCCGAACCCCTCCTTGGTCTCCCCGATGAAGCCCCAATGCAGGGGGACACCGATGATATGCACCGGCTTGCCGTCACACATGAGCGTGGTGATCCGCTTGGTCACCACGGCCTTGGCTTTCACCGAGCCGCGTTTCGACCACACCTGCACCCAATGCCCAGTTTGGATTCCTTTTTCCTTCGCGAGCTGCTCGGAAATTTCGACGAAGAATTCCGGCTGCATCACCGCGTTGAAACGGACATGTTTGGTCCAGAAATGGAAGTGCTCGGTCAGCCGGTAGGAAGTCGCCGCGTAGGGGAACTCCTTGGCATCGCCAAATTGTTGCCGATCGTTCTCGAACACACGCGCTACCGGATTGCCCTGGATTTTCGGTGCGACGATGTTGACGACCGGTGATTCGAACGGCTCGTAGTGAGCCGGGAACGGTCCATCGCGCATCATCCCAAGCACAAACAACCGCCCGGTGCCTTCGGCGTTCATGATGAATGGGCCGACGACGTTCGGCTTGGCGTTGGGCGCAATGTCGGGAACATCGTAGCCGGTCCACTTGCTGCCGTCCCACCACATGAGTTTGCGGGTCGGATCCCATGGATTGCCGTCGACGTCGGCCGAGGCCCGATTGTAAAGGACGCGCCGATTGAGCGGCCATGACCACGCCCAGTTGGGAAATACGCCGGTATTGTCGGGATCGGTATTGTCGCGGCGGGCCATATTGTTGCCCGCCTCGTTGAAGCACCCGGAATATATCCAGCAGCCGCAGGTGGTCTTGCCGTCGTCGCGCAGCACAGAGAAATTGACCAGTTGTTTGTCTCTGGCGATCACGACTTTGGTCGGATCGTTCGGATCAGTGATGTCTTCGTTCGCGTAGCCGTTGAGCTCCTTGGCCAGCTCCTCGGGCGTCGGCTCGCTCGGATCCTTATAGCGCCAACTGAGATTGACGATCGGCTCGGGAACTGTGCCGCCCTCCTTCTGGTAGAGCGCCCTCAGGCGGAGAAAAATATTGCCCATGATCCAGTTGTCGTGCTTGGCCTCGCCCGGCGGTGTTCCGCCGGCCCAGTGCCACTGCAACCACCGTCCGGAATTCACCAGCGATCCGGTTTCCTCGGCGAAGCATGTCGTCGGCAGCTCGATGACTTCGGTCTGGATGCTCGAAGGATCGACGTCATTGTGCTCGCCGTAGTTCTCCCAAAACCGCGCGGTCTCGGTCTGCAGCGGATCCATGACCACCAAAAACTTGAGTTTCGACAGCGCCGTGGTGATCTTGCGGCGGTTGGGGGCCGACAGCAGTGCGTTGAAGCCCTGACAGAAGTAACCGTTCATCTTGCCTTCGTGCATCAGCTGAAAGGCGCGCAGAATGTCGTAGCCCGGCACATCGAGCTTGGGCAGCCAGTCGTAGGCGAAGTTGTTTTCGGCGGTCGCCGCGTCGCCCCACATCGCTTTCTGGAAGCTGACGAAGAACTTCTTGTAGTTCTGCCAGTAGCTCGTCTGGTCCGGCCGTAACGGCTTGAAGCCACGCGTCGACATGTAGGAGTCCAGCGTCGGCTCCTTATCCGACGGAATCGTCAGATAACCGGGAATAAGGTTCGACATCAGCCCGAGGTCGGTCAGGCCTTGGATGTTGGAGTGACCGCGTAGCGCATTCATGCCGCCGCCGCGCACGCCGATGTTGCCGAGAATGAGCTGCAGCATCGCCATCGTGCGGATGTTCTGCGAGCCGCTGGAATGCTGGGTCCAGCCGAGCGCGTACATCGACGTCATCGTCCTGGTCTTCGACGAACACTCGCCGATCATCTCGCAGACCTTGAGGAATTTTTCCTTCGGCGTGCCGCAGATGCGCTCGACCAGTTCTGGCGTATAGATCGATGCGTGCTTTTTGAGCAATTGCCAGACGCAGCGCGGATGCTGCAGCGTGTCGTCGGAGATGACGTATCCATCCGCTCCGAGCTCGTAGTTCCAGGTCGAACGGTCGTAGTCGCGCCGGCTCTCGTCGTATCCCGTGAACAGGCCGTCGGCGTAGCCGAAGCCTTCCTTGATGAGATACGGCGCGTTGGTGAATGCTTTTACGTAATCCCACTGCACTTTGTTGTTCTGCATGCAGTAATTGATCGCGCCGAGCAGAAACGCGATGTCGGTGCCTTGGCGGATCGGTGCGTAGAAATCCGCAACCGCCGCGGAGCGCGTGAAACGCGGATCGACGACGATCAGCTTGGCGCCGCGATTAGCCTTTGCCTCAGTGACCCACTTGAATCCGCACGGATGCGCCTCGGCGGCATTGCCGCCCATGATAATGGCGAGATCGGTATTCTGGATGTCGGTCCAGGAATTCGTCATCGCACCGCGGCCGAATGTTGGGGCCAGACTGGCCACCGTAGGGCCGTGTCAGACGCGTGCCTGATTGTCGAATGCCAACATCCCGGCGCCGCGCACCACCTTGTAGGTCGCCCACGCCGTTTCATTGCTGGTCGCCGAGGCCGCGAGAAATCCCGTGCTCAGCCAGCGGTTGACGGTGACACCGTCACCGTTCTTGGCGATGAAATTCCTGTCACGATCATCCTTCATCAGCCGCGCGATCCGATCGAGCGCGAAGTCCCAAGATACCCGCTCGAACTTGTCGGACCCCGGCTTGCGGATTTGCGGATAAAGCGTGCGGGTCTTCGAATGAACAAATTCGAGCAGTGCCGCACCCTTCGGGCACAGCGTGCCGCGATTGGTCGGGTGATCGGGATCGCCCTCGATATGAATGATATCGGCCTTCTCACCCTTCGCCACATTGCCGTTCGAATACATGATGATGCCGCAGCCCACCGCGCAATAGGTGCAGGTGTTGCGGGTCTCGGTCGTCCCCAAAAGCTTCCAGGCGCGGATTGACGAAGCATAGGCCATCTCGATATCGCCAAAGCCGAACGCGCCGAGCGTGGTGCCAGCGAGACTAGCGCCCGCGCCTTGCATGAACCGGCGCCGCGAGATTTCGATGTTCATGGGACGGTCCTCCTGAGCATGTTCGCCCCGCCGGGGACGCTCTTCAGACGGCGCTCGTCAGCCCGCCCGATCAAGGAAATTCCGTAATGCCGGAACGCTATTTTGGAACACTACCAATGTCAATTTATGCGGGGAATGGCTCTAACCCGATTGCGGTATATTTCACCCGATTGCGGCATATTTTTTTGAGAATGTCGTGCAGTCCTGATAGACATCGTTCAGTCTAAACAACGAGCGTTCAGTGATCCGCATAGTATTGGATTCGCAGATTTTTTTTCGCAACGCGCCGTTGACAGGTGGGCCGGGCCGGCCGGTCATTTCGCTTGGGCCAACAGGGGCGACTTGAGCAAGCACCGATTTGTGTATTGACGTAGATCGATGCTGCGCCGCAAATGCAAAAGTGTCCGCGCAAATGGCTCCCGAGGCTCGGGGCGCGTTGCTCATGTCAATTGCGTCAGCGCTCGCATGCGAGCTGGGCGTCGTGTGTAGTACTGTGTCGCCGCCGCATGCAGTCGCCTCCGGCGCCGAATTGCAGCGATGGACCGGGGGCCTGCAACCGCTATTTGCCCTGCCAAGCACGAGCGGCACGGTTGTGACGCTCAATTCCGTGGGCGGCCAAGTCGTGCTGGTGCATTTCTTTGCCACATGGTGCGAGCCCTGCCGTGAGGAACTGCCGGCCCTTAGTCGTCTTGCGGTGCGCGCAAATGGCACTGTGAAGGTGCTTGCTATTTCAGTCGCAGAAGTTGACCTCAGCGTTCGCCGCTTCATTGAAGGGACGCCGGTCGATTATCCTGTGCTGCTCGACCGCGACCGCGCGGTGACAAGAGCGTGGAAGGTCGGCACGCTGCCAACTACATTTGTGCTCGACGCCGATCTTCGACCGCGGCTCGTCGTGGAAGCCGAATTTGCCTGGGACAAGATCAATCCCGGCAAGTTCCCGGACATGCTTACATGGGCGCCGCCAATTCCAGGCAACCGCTTACACCGCGGAGGATACAATGCATTTCGACAGACGCGACGTCCTGAAGACCGGTGCAGCCCTTACGTTGGCCGCTGCGCTGCCGCGGCTGACCTCGGCCGAAGGCATATTCGCGCTGCGGCCGGGCCATTGGCGAAATTTCGAGATCACGACCAAGGTTGAGATCGCACGGGTGGCGGGCACGACCCAAGCCTGGATCCCGCTGCCGTCAGTGCATGAGGAGGACTGGTTCAAATCGGGGGGCAGCCGGTGGACCACCAATGGTGAGGCCACGCAGGCACGCGATCCGCATTACGGCGCCGAGATGCTGCATGTGGAATGGGCTGAGGGCGAAAAGGCGCCGGTGGTCGAGGTGACCAGCAAGATTTCCACGCAAGACCGCACGGTCGATCTGTCGATGCCGGGTACGGCGTCGATCGAGCTCAGCGCCGCGGACCGCAAGTTCAATACCAAGGGCACCGAACTCATTCCGGTCGACGGTATCGTCAAGCAGACCTCCGACCAGATCGTGACCGGCAAAAAGACCGAGATCGAGAAGACCCACGCCATCTACGAGTGGATCGTTGAGAACACCTTCCGCGACCCCAAGGTGCGCGGCTGCGGCCTGGGCGACATCGCATCGATGCTCACGACCGGCAACCTCGGCGGCAAGTGCGCCGATCTCAACGCGCTTTTTGTCGGCTTGGTGCGGGCCGCGGGCATTCCGGCGCGCGACGTTTACGGCTTACGTGTTGCGCCGTCGATTCTCGGTTACAAGGCGCTGGGTGCCAATTCAGAGATGATCACCAAGGCCCAGCATTGCCGGGCCGAGGTCTTTCTTTCCGGCTATGGCTGGGTGGCGACGGACCCCGCCGACGTGCGCAAGGTCGTGCTTGAGGAACCGCCGGGAAACCTGACCATCGACAATCCGAAAGTTGACGCCGCGCGCAAGACGCTGTTCGGCGCCTGGGAGGGCAACTGGCTGGCCTACAACTCGGCGCACGATGTCGCGCTGCCGGGTTCGAAGGGACCAAAAATTGGCTTCCTGATGTATCCGCAAGCCGAGTCCGGAGACTTGCGGCTCGATTGTCTCGATGCGGATGCGTTCAAGTACACCATCAAGTCGAAGGAGCTGACTTCGGCGTGACACCATGACCCCCGTTTATCTCGACCACAACGCCACCACGCCGATCGATCCCGGTGTGCTTAAGGCGATGCTGCCTTATCTGAGCGACGACTTCGGTAATCCGTCGTCCGCGCACGCGCTCGGCGTCCGGGCACGCGAAGCGGTAGAGACTGCGCGTGCCGAAGTTGCCGCACTGATCGGCGCCACGCCCAACGAGATCATTTTTACCAGTGGCGGCACTGAAGCGAGCAATATGGCGATCAGCGGAGCCGTTAGGATCGACGTGAGTAGGCGCGATATCGTCACTACAACAATCGAACATCCAGCAACTGAGACATGCTGCGTATTCCTGAACAGCGACAACCACAAAGTCACGCGGGTAAAGGCTGAGTCTGACGGGCTCGTCGACGCGACGCGGGTCGATGCGGCGATCGACGGCCGGACCGCTCTGGTAACGATCATTCACGCGCAAAATGAGATCGGGACCATCCAACCGGTCGCCGAGATTGCAACGGCCGCGAGGCGGCGCGGCGCTTTCATTCACGCCGACGCCGCTCAGTCGGTCGGAAAGATTCCTCTCGACGTCAAGCAACTCGGCGTCGATTTTCTGTCGATTGCCGGGCATAAACTGTACGCGCCGAAGGGCGTCGGCGCGCTCTATGTCCGCCGCGGCGTCGACCTACCGCCGCTTCTTCTCGGGGCGGCGCAGGAGCGCGGCCGGCGTCCCGGAACAGAAAACGTTGCCTTCATTGTAGCGCTCGGCGAAGCTTGTCGAATTGCGAGCGTGATGTTCGAAAGCGAACAACAACGGCTCTTTAAGCTTGCCGATGAGTTATTTGCGGGACTGGAACGCGAAATTCAGGGTGTCGTGTTAGTTGGCCGCCGATCGCAAAGGCTGCCGAACACAATCAATGCACTCTTTCCCGACGTGTCTGGCCGACAGTTGTTGGAAAATTGCCCGCAAGTGATGGCGTCGACCGGTTCCGCCTGCCACGCCGACAACGAGGATCCATCAGCCGTCCTGACAGCTCTAGGCATTCCGCATGACCAGGCGCTCGGCGCGGTTCGCCTGTCGCTCGGACGCGGTACGACGAAGGAGGATATCGCCGCGGCGGTATCGAGCCTTGCGGCGGCGTGGCGGGTTACGTCTCAGACAAAGTGTCGCAATGATCAGGTGTTGCCGAATCGCCGCAAGCGATCTGCCTAACACGTTGCGAGGAGCTTTCATGAATGTCCCGATAGTGCGATTGACGAGCCTCGCGCATGGGGGCGGCTGCGGATGCAAGCTTGCACCTTCCGTGCTGCGGCAGCTTCTAGCAGACCAGCCGTCGGTTCAGCCCTATCGTGAGCTTTTGGTCGGCACCGAAACCGGTGACGACGCCGCGGTGTGGCAACTGGACGACAAGACCTGCATCATCGCCACCACCGATTTCTTCATGCCAATGGTCGACGATCCGTTCGATTTCGGACGCATCGCCGCGACCAACGCTATATCCGACATTTATGCGATGGGAGGCAAGCCGATCTTGGCTTTGGCCATCGTTGGAATGCCGGTCGACAAAGTATCGCCGGAGATGGTGCGGAAAATTCTCAGAGGCGGGTCGCAGATCTGCACGACTGCGGGCATTCCCGTGGCCGGCGGCCACTCCATCGACTCGCCGGAGCCAATTTATGGCCTCGCCGTCATCGGGGTCGGCCGCCCGCAGGACATCCGGCGCAACACGGAAGCAAAGTCCGGTGACGTCCTCATTCTTACAAAAGCTCTCGGTGTCGGTATCTATTCGGCAGCTTTCAAGAAAGCGGCATTATTGCCTGCAGCCTACGCAGAAATGATTGAATCGACGACGCTGCTCAACCGGATAGGAATGGACTTAGCAACGTACCCCGCCGTTCACGCCATCACCGATGTCACTGGCTTCGGACTGCTGGGGCATGCATTGGAGATGGCGCGCGGCTCGAACCTTGCATTCGCCGTAAGCTTCGACGATCTCCCTTTCTTGACTGACGCCGAGGATTTGGCACGACAGCAATTTGTGACCGGTGCTTCTGCGCGGAACTGGGCGAGTTACGCGGAGAGCGTTACCTTGCCATCCGGCTTTCCCGAATGGCGGCGTC
>Ga0302326_10011204_pt1 | contig 19335 bp, 18 predicted proteins | sample Palsa_T0_3_FD_202264 | JGI IMG/M metagenome (GOLD analysis project Ga0302326, IMG submission 202264) | Peat permafrost microbial communities from Stordalen Mire near Abisko, Sweden - Palsa_T0_3 | ecosystem: Environmental > Terrestrial > Soil > Palsa > Peat permafrost | place: Sweden: Abisko...
GACATCGACGCCATTCTGGACCCGATCATTCAGCCGCTGTTGACGTCGGTGACCGACTCGCTCGCGGCGTTCGACCCCACCGCGGCCGCAGATCTGACCAGCTGGACCGACAACGCACTCAGCAGCCTGAACTCGATCGACCTGGCGCTGCCCGGCGCGGACTCCGCGTCGGCTGCTGCAGCGTCGGCGACGACGGATGCGGCCGCCGCCGACTCGCCGACCACGGGTGTCTACGTCATTCCGATCGACCTTCAAAGCCTGACTGACCCGACGGTGCAGGCCACCATCGACGGCGGCTCGCCCACCAACCTGCTCCTCGACACCGGATCCAGCGGCCTGGTCGTTCCGTTCACGAACTTCGATGGGAATAGCTACAACTTCATCACCGAGCTTGAGAACATCTACGACCTGGGAATTCCCGTCGGATTCGGGGAGAGCAGCACCGGTGGGGTGGACTACCTGTACCTGACCTACGACGGCGTCTCGGTCGACTACGACGCCTTCAGCAACGACACCTTCACCGATCTGACCACCAATACCCCGATCGAGGTGGAGGTCTACTCGTGGGATCCGAGCAACCTCGGGACCCTGTCCTCCAACGACGCCTTCCAGAACCTCCTGACAAGTGATGGTGGCGTGTCGGGCATCATGGGCATCGGCGTAAGTGCCGATGGCAGTCCGGGCGTGAGCCCGCTGGCTGGCGCGGGCTTCGACGGTGTGGCTGTCGACATCACACCCTTCCAACTCGGGGGTGGGCTGGTCGTCGACGATTACAACCCGTTCACCGCGATCGCCACCCTCCCCAGCACCGGTGCGACTCCGACCGGCGACCTCTACGAGACGGTCACCTATGGCTCGCAGACCCTCGGGTCGTCGGTGTCCGACGACCTCGATACAGGCGCTGGCTACGGCACCATTCCGTCGAGCCTGACAGGGGACCTCGGGGTGGGATCGGAGATCTCCGTGTACACCAGTGACGGTGGCACGCTGTTGTACTCCTACATGGTCGACAACAGCAGCGAGATCCCGACTACGACGTCGGGAACTGCGATCGACAGCGGTGTGCTCCCGTTCCTCTACGAGCCGATCTACCTCAGCTACGCAGGCGACACCCTGTCGTTCGACGAACCCCAGCCGGGTGATCTAGGCTCGCTCTGAGCCGGGCCTTCCTGGCCCGACGAGGTGTTATGCATGGAGTTGGCTCTACGTATCAGCCCTGTTGATCACCGGCATATTGGTGCTGTTGCACCGCGCCAAGGGTGGCGGCCAGTCGCCACTGTTCGGCGGCGGCGCGCAGTCCAGCGGTTTGATGATGCCGCGACGGAAGCGCATACGGGCAGAAGATCACCGCTACCGCATCGCCGCGGAACGACGAATCAACGAAAAACGACTTGCCCAGAAGCTACTCACCAAACAACGTCGAAAACGCGCTGCGGGTGAAAGCCCACCGCCCTTCTGACCCGCCGGCCTAAGCCAGCAGGTTGCGGACGACGCCGTCGGCCAGCAGCCGTCCCCGATCGGTGAGCACCAGGCTTTCGCCCTCCCGCGTCAGCAAGCCGTCCGCGACAGCGATATCGGCGCGCTCGCGCTCAGCATCGTCCAGCAGGTCCAGTGGCAGGCCTTGGCGTAGCCGGATCCTCAGCAGTACGTCCTCGGTGTGGCGGCTCGCGGCATCCAGCTGCTCGAAACCGGCAACCGGCAAGCTCGCGCCGTCCAGAATCTGCGCATAAGCGTTGGGGTGCTTGACATTCCACCAGCGCGTCGCACCAACGTAGCTGTGCGCGCCCGGACCGGCGCCCCACCACTGTCCGCGGTCCCAGTAGCCCAAGTTGTGTCGGCACTGCCCGCCGGCACGGCTCCAGTTGGACACCTCATACCAGTCGAAGCCGGCCGCCGACAGCCGCTCATCGACCAGCTCGTAGCGATGCGCGAGCACGTCATCGTCGGGAGCGGCGAGCTCACCGCTGCGGACCCGCCGCGCCAGCGCGGTGCCGTCCTCGACGACCAGGGCGTAAGCGGACACGTGATCGACGCCAGTCTCGATCGCCGTATCGAGCGACCACAGCAGGTCATCGTCGGACTCCCCGGGCGTGCCGTAGATGAGGTCGAGGCTGACGTGGTCGAACCCTTCGGCAAGCGCCTCGCGGGCCGCCGCCGCCGAACGGTTGGGCGTGTGTATCCGGTCTAGAACGCCGAGGACCCGCGGTGACACCGACTGCATGCCCAGCGACACCCTGGTGAAGCCCGCCGTGCGGGCGGCTTCGAAGAAGTCAGGCCACGCCGACTCCGGGTTTGCTTCCGTGGTGACCTCGGCGTCGGGCGCCAGTTCGAAGTTGTCGCGAATCGCGTCCATCACCGAGGAGATGCGCGCACCGCCCAACAGCGACGGGGTTCCGCCTCCGACGAACACCGTTTGCACCGTCGGTGAGCCCAGTTGCGACGCCGCCAACTCGAGCTCCGATCGCAACACCTGCAGATAGGCGTCCGGGTTGACGCCGCCCAGTTCGGCGGGGGTGTAGGTGTTGAAGTCGCAGTAGCCACAGCGGGTGATGCAGAACGGCACATGCACGTAGATGCCGAATGGCCCGTCAGGGCTCAGCTGCAGATCGGGGAGGCCGACCGGCGGGGAGGATGCCGTCACGTCGTCTCAATATTCCCGAGTTAGGGCCCAACCTCCAGCGGCGGCCGCCGCGAATGACAGCGGGTGGGTATCGCCGCGGAAGCTCGGACATCGTTTCGCCACGTCCAGGCTGTCCAGGCATTTTCGCTCATCGTGAGGAAAAGTCCCCCCTGGTTAAAAAGCCCTGAGGCATCCGTGGCACAATGGCCGAGTGACCGTCGCCCACCGCAGCCAGTTCCCTATCGCGTTGGTGACACGTCGGCATATCGACTTCAAGCGCGTCTGCAGCTGTCGCTGTCCGGCTTGATGTCGTAGACCCGTCCACCTGCATTTTCAGCTGGCTTCCGGATCTGCGCCGCCGGGACAGCCACCGGTGATTAGCGCGTTCCAAGCCGGCTGCTCCACAAAGGAGATTGCCGAATGACGTCCCCCCGCCCCGCCAAAGGCCGTAGCGAAGGCCAGTGGGCGCTCGGCTACCGCGAGCCACTCAACGCCAATGAGCAATTCAAAAAAGATGACGACGCCCTCAATGTGCGCGACCGCATCGTCAACCAGTACGCCAAGACCGGCTTCGACAGCATCGACAAGAACGACCTGCGCGGTCGCATGCGCTGGGCCGGGCTCTACACACAGCGTGAGCAGGGTTACGACGGCAGCTTCACCGGCGACGAGAACATCGATCTGCTCGAGGCCAAATTTTTCATGATGCGGGTGCGTTGCGACGGTGGCGCATTGTCTACCGCGGCGCTGCGCACACTCGGGCAGATTTCCATCGACTTCGCCCGGGACACCGCCGACATCTCCGACCGGGAAAACGTGCAGTACCACTGGATACAGATCGAGGATGTGCCCGAGATCTGGGAGCGGCTGGCCGCAGTGGGGCTACAGACCACCGAGGCGTGCGGCGACTGCCCCCGGGTGGTGCTGGGCTCCCCGCTGGCCGGTCAGTCGGTCGACGAGGTTCTCGACCCGACGCCGGCGATCAACGAAATCGTTCGCCGCTACATCGGCAACCCAGAGTTCTCGAACCTGCCGCGCAAATTCAAGACCGCGATCTCGGGTCTGCAGGACGTCGCACATGAGATCAACGACATTTCGTTCATCGGCGTGCACCACCCCGAGCACGGTCCCGGGCTGGACTTGTGGGTGGGCGGCGGCCTGTCCACCAACCCGATGCTGGCTCAACGAGTCGGTGCATGGGTGCCGCTGGACGAGGTCCCCGACGTCTGGGAGGCCGTCACGTCGCTGTTCCGTGACTATGGCTACCGGCGACTACGGGCGAAGGCCCGGCTGAAATTCCTCATCAAGGACTGGGGCATCGAGAAGTTCCGTCAAGTGCTTGAAACCGAGTACCTCAAACGCAAACTCATCGACGGTCCGGCCATCGAGCCCGTCACGCGCCCGATCGACCATGTCGGTGTGCAGCGGCTGAAGAACGGGCTCAATGCCGTCGGGGTCGCACCGATTGCCGGGCGGGTGTCGGGCACCATCCTGTCCGCGGTGGCCGACTTGGCCGAGCAGGCCGGATCGGAGCGGATCAGCTTCACCCCGTACCAGAAGCTGATCATCCTCGATGTCCCCGACGACAAGCTGGAGGAGCTGACCACCGGATTGGACGCGCTGGGCCTGCCGTCGCGACCGTCGCACTGGCGTCGAAACCTGATGGCCTGCACCGGTATCGAATACTGCAAGTTGTCGTTCGCCGAAACACGGGTACGTTCCCAGACGCTGGTGCCCGAACTGGAGCGTCGGCTCGACGACATCAACGCCGAGCTCGACGTGCCGGTCACGGTCAACATCAACGGCTGCCCCAACTCGTGTGCGCGCATTCAGATCGCCGACATCGGTTTCAAAGGGCAGATGGTCGATGACGGCAATGGTGGCTCGGTTGAGGGTTTCCAGGTCCACCTCGGCGGCAGCTTGGGCCTCGACAGCGGTTTCGGGCGAAAACTGCGCCAGCACAAGGTCACCAGCGACGAGCTCGGTGATTACATCGACCGAGTGGTGCGCAGCTTTATCAAGCAACGCGACGTGGGCGAACGCTTCGCGACATGGGCGCTACGCGCCGACGAGGCGGATCTGCGATGAAAGAGGAGGCGACCGGGTTGACGGAGGTCGAGCTGCGGGAACTGGCCGAGCGGGGCGCGGCGGAGCTGGAGGGTGCCAGCGCCAACGACTTACTGCGCTGGACCGACGAGAACTTCGGTGGTGTCGGAGGACCCCGGTCCACAGCGACCTGCACGTACGTGGTGGCCTCCAATATGCAGGATGCCGTGCTCGTCGATCTGGCCGCCAAGGTCCGTCCAGGTGTGCCAGTGTTGTTCTTGGACACCGGATATCACTTCGTGGAAACGATCGGCACCCGCGACGCGATCGAAGCCGTCTACGACGTGCGGGTGCTCAACGTCACGCCGGCGCAGACGGTCGCAGAGCAGGACCAGTTGCTGGGCAAAGATCTGTTCGCCCGTCAGCCCAGCGAGTGCTGCCGGCTACGCAAGGTCGCCCCGCTGTCCAAAGCGCTGCGTGGCTACTCCGCGTGGGTGACCGGCCTGCGCCGGGTGGAGTCACCGACCCGTGCTAACGCGCCCCTGGTCAGCTTCGATGACGCCTTCGGGTTGGTGAAGATCAACCCGTTGGCGACATGGACCGACGAGGACGTTCAGGACTACATCGAACTCAACGACGTGTTGGTCAATCCGCTTGTTCACGAAGGTTATCCGTCGATCGGCTGCGCCCCGTGCACCGCGAAGCCGGTCGAGGGCGCCGATGCACGTAGCGGGCGTTGGCAGGGCTTGTCCAAGACCGAGTGCGGTTTGCACGCCTCGTGACGCCGGCGACGATGCAGAGCGAAGCGATGAGGAGGAGCGGCGCGACATGCCCTGCGCTGGTCTTGACTGCGCATGGCAGCGCAGATCCCCGATCGGCGGCGAATGCGCGAGCAGTGGCCGGTCAACTTCGCCGCATGCGGCCCGATCTCGACGTGCGACTTGCGTTCTGCGAGCTGAATGCCCCGCGCCTCGTCGAGGTGCTTACGCCGGATGCGGTGGTCACCCCGTTCCTGCTGGCCGACGCCTACCACGCGCGCATCGACATCCCTCGACAGATCGCCGGCTGCGGTGTCACCGTGCGACAAGCCGGCGTGCTCGGTGAGGATGACCGGCTGGTGGCCGTGCTGCACGAGCGCCTGGTCGAGCTGGGCGTCAGCCCGCTCGACCCACAGCTGGGCGTGCTGGTGGTGGCAATCGGATCGACCCATGCCGCGGCCAACGCCCGCACCGCCCAGGTCGCTCGCAAGCTCACCCGGAGCAGTCAGTGGGCTTGTGCGACACCCGCGTTCGCCACCGGGCCCGGACCTTCACCGGCCGAGTCCGCTGAACGGCTGCGCCGCCGCGGCGCCCGCCGCGTGGTGATCGCACCGTGGTTCCTGGCACCCGGCCGACTCACCGACCGGGTAGCAAAATATGCTGCAGCAGAGGGTATTTCGATGGCAGCACCGCTCGGCGCACACCGGTTGGTGGCCGAAACGGTGCTGGATCGCTTCGATGCGGCGATAGCCGCGCGCCTCGTCGCCTGAGTCGGCGCGAATCACGAAAGCGGCATAACTGACGCAATACCGGCGAGTCGGTCAGCCTTCGATCGAATGTGGGTCAAGACGGTCAGTCGGTACCCCATTGATGTACGTAGCCTGGCCGTTGCCCATCGACCAGTCTGCTGGTTGAACTGTGATGAGGTTGAAGAACACATCCTCCCGCCGTACCTTCAGCTTCTGCTGCAACTGGTCGACGACCGCCTTGTAGAACGCGGCCTTTTGCTCAGGGCTCGCAACATCCAGGAAAATCAACTGAATGAAGATGCAGTTTTCGGACCGGTAGAGACCAAGATAGTCGGGGTCGAAAAGGAAGTTCTCCGCCTTGTGTTCAGTGATGGTCTGGAAGCGATCCTCGGGCACTCCCAGGCATTCGATCATCTGGTCGTACACGACGTCTGCGATGGTGCGGCGGTATTCCACCGACTTGCCCTCGATGAGGTCGATTCGAGCGAGGGGCATGGCTGCCGTCCTTTCCAGCACTGATGAGAAGAGGTGAGGGCGCGGGTTCAAGGACGCGCCGGCGGCCGGCAGGACCCGGCCGGTGGGATCTCTACACAGTAGAGGCGGCTGTGCCCGACTTCGCCTCATCCGCGTCGGCCGCGGTGTCGTTATGCGCCAATGCCTCTTCGGGGATCGGCGGCACCCGGGTGGCACGCACGTACACGGTGTCCCCCGCCTTCAGACCCAGCGCTTCGGCATCACCGCGGGTGATCTGAGCGATGAACGGCCCGCCGGTGGCGGCGCTGGTCAACTCCACCCGCACCTCAAAGCCCAGCATCGCTACGCGGTCGATGGTGGCCCGGACCACGCCGGTGGACGCGGCAGTGCCGTCATCGGAAGCGAACGCCATGTCGGGACTGCGGCCGACCCGGATGTCGTGCGGGCGTACCAGAGCGCCGTTCAGTGAGGAGACCGCGCCGAGAAATGACATCACAAAAGGGTTCGCCGGTGTGTCGTAGACCGCGCTCGGGGATCCCACTTGTTCGATACGTCCCTCTTTGAGCACGGCAATCCGGTCTGCCACATCGAGCGCCTCGGCTTGGTCATGGGTGACCAGCACCGTGGTGACATGCACCTCGTCGTGTAACCGGCGCAGCCACGCCCGCAGTTCCTCGCGAACCTTGGCGTCCAGCGCCCCAAACGGCTCGTCGAGCAGCAGTACCTGCGGGTCGACCGCCAGCGCGCGCGCCAGTGCCATGCGTTGGCGCTGACCGCCGGAAAGCTGGCTCGGGTAGCGGCTTTGGAATCCACTGAGCCCGACCACCTCGAGCAGGTTGTCGACCTTCTCGGCGATCTCGGCCTTCGGCCGCCGTCGGATTTTCAGGCCGAAGGCCACGTTGTCGCGAACCGTCAGATGCTTGAAGGCGGCGTAGTGCTGGAACACGAAGCCGATGTCGCGTCGCTGCGGCGGTACCCGGGTGACATCGCGGCCGTTGATCGTGATTGTCCCGGTGTCCGGCTGATCGAGTCCGGCGATGGCGCGCAACAGCGTCGACTTGCCTGAACCGCTGGGCCCCAACAACGCCGTCAACGAGCCGGTGGGCACGTCGAAGTCGACGTTGTCCAGTGCGACGAAGTCACCGTAGCGCTTGTTGGCGCCTCGCACGACGATCGTGTCACTCATTTACGCCACCTCCTCCTGGTCACGGCTGTTTGGTGGCTCGTTGACGACGAGCATCGAGGATCATCTGAACTATCAAGACGAGCACGGAGACCGCCATCAACAGCGTCGACAGGGCGTATGCGCCGTACTCGGCGCCGCGGTTGTAGCGGTCGGACACCAGCAGCGTCAACGTCTGGGACTGCCCCGGCAGGTTCGACGACACCATGATGACCGCGCCGTATTCACCGAGCGTGCGGGCGATGGTCAACACGATCCCGTAGGTCAGGCCCCACCTGATCGAGGGCAGAGTGATCCGCCAAAAGGTCTGCCAGGAACTGGAACCCAGCGTTGCCGCCGCCTGTTCCTGATCGTTGCCCAGCTCGTGCAGCACCGGCTCGACCTCGCGCACCACAAATGGCAATGTGGCGAAGATGCTGGCGAGCACGATGCCGGGCAGGCCGAAGATGATCTTAAATCCGAAGTCTCTCTCGACGAAGCCGAGCAGTCCCGCCGACCCCCACAACACGATCAAGGCGACGCCGACCACGACCGGCGAAACCGCGAACGGCAGATCGATGATCGCCTGCAGGATGCCCTTGCCCCGGAACCGGTTGCGCGCCAGCATCAGTGCGGTCGGGATACCGAAGACCACGTTGAGCGGCACCACGATCGCGACCACCAGCACCGACAAGTTCAGTGCCGACACTGCCGCCGGCGTGCTGACCCAGGCGAAGAATTGGCCGAAACCGGGCGCGAACGTCCGCCACAAGATCAGCCCGACCGGGACGACGAGCAGCACCGACACGTACGCCAGCGCGAGAAAGCGAAGAAGATAGCGAACCCGCGACGAGAGTGTCATGGCGCCAACTCCTCACGTCTGGCCGCGCGCGATCCCACGGTCCGCAGCACAACGAGCACGACGAACGAGATGGTCAGTAACACAATCGATATCGCAGCGGCACCGGTGCGGTCGTCGTTTTCGATCAGGGTCCGGATCCACTGCGAGGACACTTCGGTCTTGCCGGGCACTGCTCCGCCGATCAGCACCACCGACCCGAATTCGCCGATGGCCCGCGCAAATGTCAGCCCCGCACCGGTCAACAGAACCGGAGTCAGAGATGGCAGCACGACAGTGGTGAAGATCGTTGCGTTTCTCGCACCCAGCGACGCGGCCGCCTCTTCCGTCTCATGGTCGATTTCGAGTAACACCGGCTGGACGGCCCGCACCACGAACGGCAGCGTGACGAACGCAAGCGCCACGCCCACACCCACGCCGGTGTGCTGCAAGTGCAGGCCGACGGGACTGTTTTTCCCGTAGAGGGCCAGCAGTACCAGGCTGGCGACAATCGTGGGCAACGCGAACGGCAGATCGATGATCACATCGACGAGCCGTTTACCCGGGAAGTCGTCGCGTACCAACACCCAGGCGATCAGCAGGCCGAAAATCATGTTGAGCACGGTGACGCCAGCGGAGATGGTCAGCGTCACCCGGAATGACTCGAGCGCGGCATTCGAGGTGACTGCGAGCCAGAACGCTTGCCAGCCGCCGCCGACAGATTGCCACGCGATCGCGGCCAACGGCAGCAGCACAATCACCGAAAGCCACACGACCGAAACGCCCACGCGCAATGACGTGCCGCTACCGCGTAACCGGTTACGGTTCGGCGCTTTACCGCCGCGAGTGCGCTCGGTTACCTCGCGTGCTATCGCGGCCGTCATCCGGTGGCCTGCGTGTAGATCTTGGTGATGCTGCCCGACTTCTTGTCGAACAGCTGCGGGTCCACAGCGGGCCAGCCGCCGAGATCGGCGATCGTCCACAGCTTCGCCGGGGCCGGAAATTGGTCACGGACATCGGCGGCGACCGCGGGATCGACCGGACGGAATCCGGCAGCCGCCCATACCTTTTGGGCCTGCGCGGTGTACTGGAAGTTCTTGAATGCTACGGCGGCATTCAGGTGGGAACTGGTGGTCACCACCGCCACCGGGTTCTCGATCTTGATCGTCTGCGGCGGGTTGATGTGGGTGATCGGCTTACCTTGGCGTTCCGTGGCGATCGCCTCATTCTCGTAACTGATCAAGACATCACCGCTGCCCTGAACGAAGACATCGGTGGCTTCGCGTCCCGATCCCGGGCGTAGTTTGACGTGTTCATCCACCAGTTTGTGGATGAAGTCGAGGCCCGCTTGCGGGTCGTGGCCGCCGCTGCTCTTGACGACGTACGGCGCGAGCAGATTCCACTTCGCCGAGCCCGAACTCAGCGGGCTGGGTGTGATGACTTCCACCCCGGGCCGCAGCAGGTCGTCCCAGTCCTTGATGTTCTTCGGATTGCCGGGCCGCACCACCAGGGTCACGACCGATCCGAACGGAATGCCTTTGGTGGCGTCTTTGTCCCAGTCCTTGGAAACTTTGCCGGCCTTCACCAGACGCCCGATATCGGGCTCGACGGAGAAGTTGACGATGTCGGCGGGCTTGCCGTCGACGACGCCGCGTGACTGGTCACCGGAGGCGCCGTACGAGGCGACCACCTGCACGCCCTTGCCTTCCTGCGAGGCGTAGAACGCCGGAATCACCTTGCTCCAACCGGGTTCGGGTACCGAATAGGCGACCAGCGTGATACTCGTGTTCGCACCGGCAGGCCCGTCACCGCCGACAACGTCACTGGCGCCGCCGTGACACGCCGCGATCATGCTCGCGGCGACCGGCAACGCGACAGCATGCCGCCACCCCGCGGCAGCTCTGACGTCGTCGAACAATGGCCGACCTTTCGGAGTGGGCTTGGCGGCTGACAAATCCGGTCGCGAAGGAACGGTGAGTTTCAGCGCGCGGGCAGAAGGTCAGCGACAACAATGCACGTCAGCAACAGCGCAATCGCCCACGGCAATGAGCGCCAAGACATGGCACTCGGTGTTGCCGGACGCTGCGTGCATGGGCGAAGAATAACAGAGTCCGCTGCAGCCACGATCGGGCTGATGCAGGTCAGCGGCTCAGCAACCAGGCGACGATCACCAGCACCACCAGCGCGACCAGCACCAACGTGACCTGTGATCGCGGCATACCCGTCTTTCGGCTCATCCGGGCCCTTCGTCGCTGTGCCGGACACGCCGCATCAGCCGAATACCGCTACCCAGCAATGCATCCAGCGCCACCGCGATGACGTAGGCCAGCGCCAACACCACCGGCATCACCACAATGGTCTGCAAGACGAACCCCAGCCCGGACAGCCACAACTCGACGCCGTCCCACCAACTGAGGATCTCGTTCACCGGGCTCACCCTATTCCGCACGGCCAACGAAGCCAACATGCCAAGATCGGCGCATGCCCAGCCCAAGCAACTGCGTCATCGCCGGCGGCGGCCCGGCCGGCATCATGCTCGGTTTGCTGCTGGCCCGCGCAGGAGTCGACGTCACCGTGATGGAGAAGCACGCCGATTTCCTGCGTGATTTTCGCGGCGACACCGTACACGCCAGCACCCTGCGACTGCTCGACGAGCTCGGCCTGCAGCAACAGTTCGCCGAACTGCCGCAGCGCCTCATCGACTCGATTCGGTTTCGGATCGAGGGCGTCGAGGTCGACATCGACTTCGGCCAGCTACCCGGCGCCCACAAAAACATGGCACTGGTGCCGCAGTGGGATCTTCTGGAGATGCTGGCCACCGCTGCCGAAGCCGAACCCAGCTTCCGATTGCTGCGCAACACCGAAGTCGTCGGTGTCATCCGGACCGCTGACCGGGTGACCGGAGTGACCTATCACGACGAAAACGGCCAGACCCGGGACATGCCCGCCGCGTTGACCGTTGCCTGCGACGGCCGTTCGTCGACGTTGCGCGAGGCCGCCGGTCTGGTCCCGCAGGCCTTCGGCGCACCGATGGACGTGTGGTGGTTCCGGCTGCCACGCCATGCCGGCGACCCGTCCGGGCTCGCCGGGGTACTGGTTGCCGGGCGGGCCGCGATCACGATCGACCGCGGCGACTACTACCAAATCGCCTACATCATTCCCAAAGGATCCGACGCGCAGCTCAGAGCAGCAGGAATCGGCGCGCTGCGCGGCAACCTGGTGAGCATGGTGCCTTCGCTCGCCGACCGGGTGGACACGCTGACCTCGTTCGACGACGTGAAACTGCTTGACGTGCAAATCAATCGGCTACGCCGCTGGTACACCGACGGCTTGTTGTGCATTGGCGATGCCGCGCACGCCATGTCGCCCGTCGGCGGCGTGGGTATCAACCTGGCGGTGGCCGACGCCGTCGCCGCCGCGCGGATTCTGGCTCGCCCCTTGCAGACCGGGAGGGTGTCCACCCGCCACCTGGCAGAGGTGCAGTTTCGGCGCTGGATTCCGACCGCGATTCTGCAAGCGCTGCAACGCACGATCCATGCCAACCTGATCTCAATCGCAGTGGCCGGTGAGAATGCGGATGAAAAAAGCCGCAAGCCGCCGGCAGCCTTGAAGGTGGTCACTAGCTTGCCGCTGCTGCGTCGGCTGGGCGGATACATGGTTGCGATGGGCCCGCTTCCCGAACATGCGCCGAAGTACGCGCGACGATAGCCGCCGGGCGGGTGCCGGGTCAGCTCAAGGCGCTGACCTTGTCCATCATCGCGTGGGCGATGTCGACGGCGCTGGTGTCCGGGTTGGCCGATCCCGGATCCGAAGATTGCCGGTCACCGAAGAAGACCACCTGTACCTCAACCAGGCAGTTCAGCCGGACACCGAGGGCACGCGCCTGCGGTGTGGGGCTCAGCGCCGGCATGTTCGGCAACGTCGAAGTCGCGGTATTGGTCGCCGCGACAACGGTTTTGGTAGCGCGGATGTCGCCGATGGCGTTCGTCGTGCTGATCGGGCCGTTTTGTTCGGTCGTGGTCGTGGCGTTGCACTGCTGCCACTGCTCGGAGAATTTCGCGAACAGCGCCTCGGCCTGCGCGGCCGTGGGCAACGCGACGACGCCCTCGATCACGCTGATCACCTGGGCCGGGTCGCCGTTGTTCCACCACGACTCCGACGCCACGTCCTGGACATTGGCGGAGGAGTAAACGCTCTTCTGCAGCATCGCCGTCACGCCCAGGCACGCGTCGGGAGAAAGCTGACTGTAAAGCTTGTCAGCGCCGCCGAACGCGGGCGGCATACGGCCGACGAACGGTTGGTCGAGCATCCGCGACAGCGCAACGTCGTCGAGTGGCACCCGCTTGACGGTTTGGCCCGTCAGCGGTCGGGGCTTCAGGTTCGGGGCCGGCTTCGGCGTGCCACTGATCACCGGACCACAGCCCACCGCCAGCGTGGCGACCACCGCGCACGCCGTCGCAGTCCCGACTATCCGCATGCCTTCTTTGTACCTTTGTCTCCGACGGTGAGGAGATCGAGCAAGCCCTCGGCCGTACCATTCCACTAAACTGACCCGCGCACGTCTCATGGCGACAGGAACCCGGTGCAACTCCGGGGCGGTTCCGCCACTGTAACGGCCTTGGCGTCCAGCCAGCGGGCCTGAGCCAGACACTGGCCACGAGGCGCTCTGCCGGACGGGGCGAGAACCCCGGGGAGGAACGCCGTGAGTACCGATGATGCACCGCAGCGCCTCCATCGCATCGCGCTGTTGTCCACGTCCGATACCGACCTGCTCTCCGCCCGCGCCTCACTCGCGGCCTACAACTTGGGCAATCCTGCGCGTCAACCCATCGAGGTCGTGCTCGACGGTGCCGAGGTGGTCGTGCTTCGGGTGCTCGGTTCCTCGGCGGAGGTCGCCGACGAACTCAGCGCCCTGCGCGCCACCGGGTTGCCCCTGGTCGTGCTCGGCGGCGAACGTATTCCCAGCGCCGAACTGATGGAACAGTCCTCGGTGCCCATCGGGCTTGCGGCGCAAGCACACTCGTACCTCGCCGAGGGTGGTCCGGCGAACCTCGCGCAGTTGCACGCGTTTCTGTGCGACACCGTGTTGCTCACCGGGCACGGTTTCGACGAACCGGTGGTGATCCCCGAGTGGGGATACGCCCATCGCGCCGTGCGCGCCGCTACAGGGGCCGCCGACGTCGATGTAAGGATCGGCGTGCTCTACTACCGGGCCCACGAGGTGAGCGGCAATGCCGGCTTCGCGCACGCACTTGCCGACGCGGTCGAGGCGACCGGCACCGCGGTCGGCGTCCCGATCTTCGCGTCCTCGCTGCGTAGTGCGCCCGACGAACTGTTCGATGCGCTCGCCACCCTGGATGCCGTCGTGGTCAGCATGCTGGCTGCCGGGGGCTCGAAGTCGGCGTCCGCAGGCGCGGGTGAGGACGATGCCTCGTGGGACATCGAACGCATCGCCGCGATGAACATCCCGGTGCTGCAAGGGCTTTGCCTTACTTCGTCACGCGCCGAATGGGATTCCAGCAACGACGGCGTCACCCCGCTCGACTCCGCGACGCAGATCGCGATCCCCGAGTTCGACGGGCGCATCATCACCGCGCCGTATTCCTTCAAGGAGGTCGACGCCGACGGTCTTCCGCACTACGTGGCCGATCCGGAGCGCTGCGCGCGGGTCGCCGCCATCGCGGTCAAACACGCTTTGCTGCGCCGGATACCCAACGAACAGAAAAAGCTAGCGCTGGTGCTCTCGGCCTATCCCACCAAGCACTCTCGCGTCGGTAATGCCGTCGGACTCGACACCCCAGCGTCCGCGGTGCGGCTTCTTCGTCGCCTCGCGCAGGACGGCTACGACGTCGGCGACGGCTTTGGTGTGTTCGGAATCGAGGATGAGACCCAAGCCGGCGACCGGCTGATGCACACCCTCATCGACGCCGGCGGGCAGGATGAACAGTGGCTCACCACCGGACAGGTCGACGATGCGCAGGTGAAGGTGGCGTCGGCGCAGTACGCACAGTGGACCGCCGACCTTCCCGCGACACTGCGTGACGCCATGGCCGACGCGTGGGGCCCGGCGCCGGGCCGGCTGTTCGTCAACGACGACGGCGACCTCGTGCTCGCCGGCCTGCGGTCCGGCAACATCATGCTGATGATCCAGCCACCGCGCGGATTCGGTGAGAACCCGGTGGCGATCTACCACGACCCCGACCTGCCGCCCAGCCATCACTATCTCGCGGCGTATCGGTGGCTGGAGCACGGTTTCGGCGCCCACGCGGTGGTGCACCTGGGCAAGCACGGCTCGATGGAGTGGCTGCCGGGCAAGAACGCTGCGCTGTCGGCGGCGTGTGCCACCGACGCCGTGCTGGGAAACCTGCCGCTGATCTACCCGTTCCTGGTCAACGATCCCGGTGAGGGCGCGCAGGCCAAACGGCGCGCGCACGCCACCATCATCGACCACCTGATACCGCCGATGGCGCGCGCCGAGAGCTACGGCGACATCGCACGGCTCGAACAACTGCTCGACGAGTACGGGAACATCGCGGCGATGGACCCGGCCAAGCTCCCGGCCATCCGCGGCGAGATCTGGAATTTGATGCGCGCCGCCGAGATGCACCGTGATCTCGGACTCGACGACCGGCCCGACGACGAAGAGTTCGACGACTTCCTGCTCCACGTCGACGGCTGGCTGTGTGAGATCAAGGACGCCCAGATCCGCGACGGGTTGCACGTTCTCGGTGCGGCGCCCGAAGGGCCGGCGCGGGTCAACTTGGTCCTCGCAATCCTGCGCGCCGCCCAGGTGTGGGGTGGCCAGGATCATGCCGTGCCCGGCTTGCGTACTGCCCTTGGGCTGAAGGAGGGCGCCGAGACCACCGCGGTCGACGAGATCGAGACGCGCGCACGCGCACTGGTCGAGGCCATGGAGGCCACCGGTTGGGACGCCGACGCCGTAGACGCCCTGCACGAAGCGCCGGACGTGCGCACGACCCTGCGGTTCGCGGCGACTGAGGTGGTACCGCGTCTGGCGGGCACCGCAGGCGAGCTCGACGCCGTGATGCAGGCGCTCGCAGGCGGTTTCGTGCGCCCAGGCCCCTCGGGGTCGCCGCTGCGGGGCCTGGTCAACGTGCTGCCCACGGGCCGCAACTTCTACACCGTGGACCCGCGTGCGGTGCCGTCGCGGCTGGCCTGGCAGACCGGGCAGGCAATGGCGGAGTCGCTCCTACAGCGCTATCTCGACGACACCGGGACCTACCCCGAGTCGGTCGGGTTGTCGGTGTGGGGCACCAGCGCGATGCGCACCTCCGGCGACGACGTGGCGGAGGTGCTGGCACTGCTCGGGGTGCGGCCGGACTGGGACGAGGCGTCCCGCCGGGTGAGTCGGCTGGAAATCATCCGGCTCGAGGAGCTCGGCCGGCCCCGCATCGACGTGACCGTCCGCATCTCCGGCTTCTTCCGCGATGCCTTTCCGCACGTGGTGATGATGCTCGACGACGCGGTGAGAATGGTGGCGCTGCTCGACGAGCCGGACGAGGACAACTACGTGGCCGCGCACGCCCGTGCCGACCTCGCTGACCACGGTGACGAAAGGCGGGCCACCACACGCGTTTTCGGCTCCAAGCCGGGCTCGTACGGCGCGGGCATCCTTCAGGTCGTCGAAGCCGGCACCTGGCGCGACGACAAGGACCTCGCCGAGGTCTACACCGCCTGGGGCGGGTTCGCGTACGGTCGCGGGCTGGACGGCGCCGCCGCCGCGGACGACATGCGCACCAACTACGCGCGAATCAAAGTTGCTGCCAAGAACATCGACACCCGCGAGCACGACATCGCCGACAGCGACGACTACTTCCAGTACCACGGTGGCATGATCGCGACGGTTAGAGCTTTGACCGGGACCGACCCCAAGGCCTATGTCGGTGACTCGACCACGCCGGACGCGGTGCGCACCCGCACGCTGGCCGAGGAGACCGCACGGGTCTTCCGCGCCCGAGTGGTCAACCCACGGTGGATCTCGGCGATGCGCAGGCACGGGTACAAGGGCGCCTTCGAACTCGCCGCCACCGTCGACTATCTGTTCGGCTTCGACGCCACCGCCGGTGTCCTGCACGACTGGATGTACGAGAAGCTCGCGGAGTCCTACGTCCTCGACCCGCAAACCCGGGAGTTCCTCAACCGGTCCAACCCGTGGGCGCTGCACGGCATGGTCGAGCGCCTGCAGGAAGCGGCTGACCGCGGCCTGTGGGCCGACCCGTCGCCGGAGACGATGGCCGCGTTGCGGCAGGCTTACCTCGAGGTCGAGGGCGACATCGAGGGTCGCGTCGGTGGCTGAGCCGGTCCGGGTACGCATCCTGGGCGTGGGCATGGGACCTCAGCACGTCACGCCGGAGGTGGCCGCCGCATTGCGGTCGGTCGACTACGTGCTGGCGGCCGACAAGGGCGACGACGACAGCGACGATGGATTGCTGGCGTTGCGGCGTGCGATCGTCGATGCACACACCGACGGTGCGGTGGAGGTCGTGGAGGTACGAGACCCGGTGCGCGACCGCTCGACGGGTCTGGACACCGCGGGCTACCAACGCGCCGTCGCCGACTGGCACGACGCCCGCGCTGCGGCTTACGCCGACGTGTTCCGCGCGCGCGGTGGCACTGCGGCGTTCCTGGTCTTAGGCGACCCATCGCTGTACGACTCGACCATCCGGGTGGTGGACAAGATCAAGGAACTCGGCGTACCAATCGAATTCGATGTGCTGCCGGGAATCAGCGCTCCACAATTGCTCGCCGCGCGGCACCGCATCGTCCTGCACGAGGTCGGTCGGCCGGTGCACATCACCACCGGCCGCAGGCTGCAGGAGGCCGTCGCCGCCGGGCAGGAGAATATCGTCGCGATGCTCAACCCGCCGCCGCACCGCCTCGACCTCACCGGCCTGCACGATTGGGCGGTGTGGTGGGGCGCCAATCTCGGCGCCTCCGGGGAGCGCCTGGTTGCGGGGCGCCTCGGCGACGTCGTCGAGGACATTGCCGACGCACGCGCGAAAGCTCACGCCGAGGCAGGCTGGGTGATGGATCTCTTCCTGCTCAGGAAGCATTGATGGCCCTGCGGGTGCTGCTGCTGGGCGGGACGTCAGAAGCCCGCGCCCTGGCCGCGACGCTGGTGCACGACGGGGTTGACGTGACGAGCTCATTGGCCGGCCGGGTAGCCCGGCCGCGACTGCCGGTCGGGTCGGTGCGAATCGGCGGATTCGGCGGAACCGCAGGGCTCCGACGGGCGCTAGTCGACTTCGACGCCGTGGTCGATGCCACCCACCCCTTCTCGGCGACGATCTCCGCCAACGCCGCATCCGCCTGCGCCGACGAGGCGCGGCCACTGCTGCGATTGCAACGTCCCGGCTGGGCTGAGCGGGCCACGACGTCATGGCATTGGGTGAGCTCGCACCACGACGCGGCCGAGCAGGCGCGAAGGCTGGGCAATCGACCGCTGCTCACCGTGGGCCGCCAGCAACTGGGGGCATTCGTCGAAGCGCTCGGCGAGTCGGCGGTGCTGGCACGTGTGGTCGATGAGCCGGAGTTCGAGCTGCCACCGGCATGGCGCCTGATCAACGACCGCGGACCCTACGAGCTGCCCGGCGAATTGGCGCTGCTGCGCGAGCACCGGGCGGACGTGCTGGTCACCAAGGATTCCGGTGGTGAGTACACCTGGCCGAAAATGCAGGCCGCCGCAGAGTTGGGGGTTCCGGTCGTTATCGTGCGCCGGCCCGCGGTTCCCCCGGGGGTGTCGGTGGTATCAGACGTCGACGACGTCGTCGAATGGCTTGCCGCACTTCCATAGGTGTTTCGGGAGACGTCGACTGTGCAGGGTATGTGCGAGAACACGATCCGAATTCGCCCACAAGCTACACACTCGGCGACTGCGCGCCGGTTGTCGAGCTGCAGAAATCGAATATGAAGGGTCATCAGTTTCTGTTTGTACTGTGTACCAACGATTTACATCGGACGTCGTCGTGCCGCCTGTTACGGCGTCGAGGCATCCCACGGGTTCACCGCCTCGACACCGGTGTCGACGAAGTCATCGACGTTGCGTGTTGCGAGTCCGGCGCTCCAGTTGCGGCATATTGCCGCAATCTGCGCGTCCGCCATACTGATCGGGCGTCCAGCCCGTTCTCGGGAGGCAACGATTTCCGCGTAGTGCGTCGCCGCCCGCGCATCGAACGGCAGAATCTGGTCCTGAAAATCCTCCGCTAGCAGTCCCTCGACCTTGGCGTGTAGCTCCCGCTTGCGGCGGCCATCTGGCAACCGGGCAACGCCATACATAAGCTCGGCCGCCGTCACGGTGGTAACCAGTACCTCCGCCGCGGAAAACCCGTCGACCCAAGTAACGACACCAAGCTCCGGTGTCTTCCGCATAAATTCCGACACGACGTTGGTGTCGAGGACAATCACCCGCCAAGCTCCGCAGCTCGTGGAGGCTCGGCCCTGTTCGGCAGTTCGAGGTCCGCGGCCCCAGCGACGCCGGAGAACCGATGTCGAATCCGTGTAGCCATCCCCGGACCACTCGACGGCCGCTCCAACACGGTACGCAAGATCTCTCGCACCTCGGATTCCATGGAGCGGCCGTGCTCCGCGGCGCGCACCCGCAGTGCCGCCTTGAGGTCATCGTCAAAATCGCGAATCGTCAGGGTTGCCATCCACCCTCCTCTCCTTTG
>Ga0302326_10011205_pt1 | contig 19335 bp, 18 predicted proteins | sample Palsa_T0_3_FD_202264 | JGI IMG/M metagenome (GOLD analysis project Ga0302326, IMG submission 202264) | Peat permafrost microbial communities from Stordalen Mire near Abisko, Sweden - Palsa_T0_3 | ecosystem: Environmental > Terrestrial > Soil > Palsa > Peat permafrost | place: Sweden: Abisko...
TGGATCGCCGACAATGCCGGGGTGCTGCGCGAGTACGAGCCCGACGAGAGCCTCAGCGTCGAGCAGGTCACCGCGTTCCCCAGGCGCTATCAGAACCTGCTGTACGACGCGGGCTGGCTACGGGCCGGATGGCCCGCGGAGATCGGCGGCACCGGCGGCTCGGCGGAGCGCCGCGCGCAGGTATACGAGAGCCTCAGCGCGGCCGGCTACGCCCTGCCGGAGACTCTGCCCACACTCGAGGTGCTGACTCCCGCTCTGCTGAGCTACGCACCGGAGCTCGCCATCCGCTACGCGCCCGCCTTCCTGCGCGGCGACGAGCTGTGGTGCCAGGGCTTCTCCGAGACCGAGGCTGGCTCCGACATGGCGGCGATGCGCACCCGCGCGAAGCGCGACGGCGACGGCTGGGTCATCTCCGGTCACAAGGTCTGGAACAGCTACGCCTCGGTCTCCGACCGCTGCGTGCTGCTCGCGCGGACCGGCGAGCAATCCGGCCGGCACCGGACGCTCTCGGCCTTCCTGGTCGATATGGACACGCCCGGCGTCGAGGCACGGCCCATCACCACGATGACCGGGCGCAACGAGCTGAGCGAGATCTACTTCGACGGCGCCGTCATCCCGGCTGACCGGCTGATCGGAGGCGAGAACCAGGGCTGGGCGTTCGCGATGTTCCTCATGCAGTGGGAACGCGGGATGTATGCCTGGATGCGGCAGGCGTGGTGCCTGCATCAGCTGGAGATGCTGCGGCCGTACATCACCGACGCGCGGTTCGAGCGTGACTTCGGGGCCGCTTACGGCCGGGTGACCGCGCTCCGGATGGTCGCCCGCCGGACGCTGCGCCGCCTGGGCGAAGGTGACTTCGTCGGCCCCGAGGTCTCGGTCGACAAGCTGCTTTTGTCGTCGTCGGAGCAGGCGGTGCTGAACCTGGCCAGGGATGTGCTGCGCGGCCGGTTCGAGCTGGACGACAGCCCGGACATGGCCCGCTGGCGGGGAGATTATTTCTACACCCGGTCGTCCTCGATTTACGGCGGGGCGGCCGAGATCCAGCGCGATATCGTCGCGCAGCGAGTGCTGGGGCTTCCCCGTGCCCGCGGCTGACATCTCGGGCGAGGTCCGCCACGCCATCGCCGCGGCGGCGAAGGAGTCGCCCGCCTTCAACCATGCCCGGCTGACCGAGCTCGGCTGGGACGAGCTGCTGGAGAGCGAGCCGCGGCTCGCGGTCGTCACGCTATTCGAGGAGATGGGCCGTCTTCGGCTCACCGGCCCGGCGCTGGATTCGGTCGTGCTCGCGGCCGTGGGCGGGCCGTACCCCTGGGCCACGACACGGGTCCTGTATCCCGTGCCGGGCCAGCGCGGCGCGTCCCTGGCCGGATCGGAGCTCTCGGGGCTGACGTTCGACGTCGTGGACGAGAGCATCGAGCAGGTCCTGTGCCCGGTGCCGACCCCGGCTGGAATCGAACTGCAGGCGGTGCCGGCCAGCGCGTGCCGGGCCGTCCCGGTCGGCGGACTCGACAAGTCCGCGGGCCTGTACCGGGTCACCGCTGAGGTGTCGGCCGCAAGTCCGGCCGGCACGGAAGAGGGCTGGGCCACCGGGCTGATGGCGGCGCGGCGCGCGCTGGCGCACCAGCTCATCGGCGTGGCGGGCGACCTGCTCGCCATCGTGGTGGGGCACGTGACGGTGCGGGAGCAATTCGGCCGTCCGCTGGGTGCGAACCAGGCGGTCCAGCATTCACTGGCCAACGCCAAAGTCGAGCTCAGCGCGGCCGGCGAACTCGCCGCCGAGGCCTGGCGGACGCGTACGCCGCTGGCGGCCGCGGTCGCCAAGGGGATGGCCAGCCGTGCCTCGAACACGATAGCCGCGAACGGGCAGCAGGCGCTCGGGGCGATCGGCTATACCTGGGAGCACTCCTGGCGCCACCCGTTGCGCCGCGCCATGCTGCTGTCGGTCCTGCTCGGGTCAGCCGACGAGTGCGATGCCGAGATCGGCGCGACCCTGGCCCGGACCGGAGTCGTCCGGATCGGTACCGTCGCCGGAGGTCAGGAATGAAGGTTGGAGTGCTTATCTTCGCCACCGACGAGAGCGTCGGTGTCGCCGAGCTCGCGACGGAGGTCGAGGCCCGTGGCTTCGAGTCGCTCTGGCTCTCCGAGCACACCCACATCCCGACCAGCCGGGAGAGCGAGTGGTACCGCGGCCAGGACCTGCCGCGCGAGTACTCGCGCACGCTCGATCCGTTCGTTGCCCTGACCGTGGCGGCGGCCGCCACCAGCAGGCTGCGGGTCGGCACTGGCGTCTGCCTGCTCGCGCAGCACGACCCGATCGTCACGGCCAAGGCGGTGGCGACGCTCGATCTCGTCTCGGCCGGGCGGTTCCTGTTCGGCGTGGGCCTGGGCTGGAATCTCGAGGAGATGCGCGATCATGGCGTCGACCCGGCGACCCGGCGGTCCCGTGTGCGTGAGACCGCGCTGGCCATGCAGGGACTGTGGACGCAGGAGAACTTCGGCTACCAGGGCCGGTTCGTCTCCTTCGAGGAGTCGTGGCTGTGGCCTAAGCCAGTTCAGCAGCCGTGGCCGCCACTCATCGTCGGCGGTCGCGGCGGCGCGCGTGCGTTCCGCGACATCGCCGAATACGCGGACGGCTGGATGCCGGACATCAACATGCTCAAGACGTCGGCGCTTCCCGGGCTCATCGGTGAGCTCGGCGATGCCTGCCGCGAGCGGGGGCGCGATCCGGTCCCGGTCACGGCGGTCGGCGCCCGCCCGGATCCGGGGCGGCTGGAGTCCCTGGCGACCCTGGCCCTGGACCGGGTGATCTTCGTGCTGCCGTCAGCCCCGGCCGCGGCGGTCTTCAGTGCCCTCGATGACATCAGCGCGGCGCTCGCGGCAGTAGGCCTGGCCGAGGAGACGAAGGGGCTGTCCCGGTGATAAAGACCATCTACCTCGCGAAGCGCAACCCGGCGACGTCCTACGACGAGTTCGTGGTCAACTGGCGGCAGCACGCCGTCCTGTCGGGCTCGTTCCCGGAGGTCGGCAGGCGATTCGACTCGGTGATCCAGTGCAAGCGGGTGGTGACCGACCTCGCCGATGATCTCGGCCTCACGCAGGAGTTTGACGGTGCCAACCTGCTCGGGCTGAGGAGCTTGTTCGACGCCGTGGACGTGTACAACCAAGAGGGCATCCCCGTTCTGCGGACCGACGAGAAGCGGGTGTTCTCCGACTACGTGAGCGAGTCCTCGATGACGGGAGTCGAGCACGTTCTGCTTGACGGCGAGCGCGGCCAGGTCGTGGTGCTCGACCTGGTCAGCCGGCGGCCGGGGACTGACCTGCGGTCCTTCCTGCTCGCCTGGACCGGCGACCATGCCCGGGCCGTGATGACGAGCGCTGCGTTCGGCCTGCACGTGCGCCGCTACGTGCACAACCAGATCGTGCTGCCGACGCCGCCGGGATGGGGCTATGACGGTATCGCCGAGCTCTGGTTCGACGACATCGCGGCTGCGTCGTCCTACCTGCGCGAGAGCCGCAAACCCGGGGTGACCGTTTCCGGTGTTCAGCCGGGTTTCACCACGATGCTCGAGCTCAGCCATGTCTGGATCCGTCGACAGCGATAACCCGCGCTCCCCGAAAGGTGGTAACTGATATGCCGAGAATCCCGTTCGCGGCTCCGGCGGCCTATGAGCCGGTCTTCGGCGCGGACGCTACCGCGGCCGAGAAGGTCTTCGCGCACAGCCCAGAGATCGCGCTGGCCTACATCGCCTTCGGCGATACCGCCCGCCGGGCCGGCCTGCTGCCGTTCCAGCTGGTCGAGCTGGTGAGGCTGCGCGTCGCCTTCCACAACCAGTGCCGGCTGTGCATGTCGCTGCGCTACCAAAGCCCGGACGGGGCACCGGTCTCCGAAGGGCTGGTGTGCTCGCTGGAACGACCGTATGACACCTCGCTGCTCAGCGAGGCCGAGCAGGCCGCGATCGCCTTCGCCGACAAGATGGCCACCGACCACCTCTCCATCGGCGATGACACCTTTGCCGAGCTGCGCAGGCACTTTACCGACGCCGAGGTGATGGAACTATGCTTCCGGGTCGCGGCCAACGTGGGCTTCGGGCGGATGGCGGCCGTGCTGGACGTCATCGGTCAGGATGACCTGCCGGACGGCCTGCGCGGCGAGGGCGTCAAGGCGCCCTGGATGGTTGGCTGAGCCGCCTCCGGCCGGACCGCCTCCGGCCGGACCGCCTCCGGCCGGACCGCCTCCAGCCGGACCGCCTCCAGTCGGGACGGCCGCGCCCCGGCGCCCGGACCTGGACCCGCCTCCGGGGGCCGCTTTCGCCCGGCGGCTGCCTGATGCGCCGCCGGCTGGTGCCCGGCTGAGCAGGCACGGCCCCTTGTGCTTGATCTGTGGCGCGGCGCATCCGACCGGCCTGAGGATGCGGCTCTTCGCGGGGGAAGGCGTCTCGACGTACGCCGAAGTTGACGTCACGGATGCGCATCAGGGCCAGCCGGGGCGCATCCACGGCGGTCTGCTGGCCGCGGCGTTCGACGAGATGATGGGCGCCGTGAACTGGCTCATCGGGCCGCCGACTCTCACTGGCCGGCTCGACGTCGTCTACCGCGCGCCCATTTCGGTGGGCCAGCTGATCTTCTTCGGCGCGTGGTCCGCGGGCATCGACAGGCGTAAGAGCTTTGTCGCGGGACAGTGCCGTCTCGGCGGTCCGTCCGGCATCGTCGCAGCGACCGCATCGGCCGTCTTCCTGCGGCCGGACGAGCGCCCGCTCACCATCGCTCCCAGTGGATGATCTCACTCAGCGGGCGCCGCGGAGCCGGGCGGAAGTCAGTGCCGATCGTGTAGGCGATCGGGAACAGGCCGCCCTGGGTGTAGCGGTCATAGGGGATGCCCAGAACCTCGGCCGCCCGCCGCTCGTGGCGCAGGTGCACGCTGGTCCAGGCCGCACCGAGCCCGCGGCTACGCAGCGCCAGCATCAGGCTCCACACGGCGGGCAGCATCGACCCCCAGAGCGCGGCCTGCGTCGCCACCGGCGCGTTGTCCACCCGGCCCAGGTGACAGGGCACCAGCAGCACGGGCGCCTCATGCATGTGCTCGCGCAGGTAGTCGGCTGAGGAGGCGACGGCCGGAGCGCGGTCGGCCCGCACGTCTCCGGAACCGAGCACCGGCGTCGGCAGCGGGACGTACTCGCCCTCGTCCGACCGGTAGATGTCGGCCAGTTCCCGCTTGGTCGCGGGATCGGTCACGAACACCCAGTGCCATTCCTGGCGGTTGGACGCCGTCGGCGCCTGGACCGCGAGAGTCAGGCACTCCCGGATGATGGCCGGGTCCACCGGGCGGCTGAAGTCGAGCCGCCTGCGGACCACCCGGGTGGTGCTGAGAAGTTCATCGTTCGTGAGCTCGACGGGCCGGCTCACCCCATGACGTCCAGCGTCGTCCTGGCCTCGCCCGCCGAGGTCACGTGCCGGCCGGCCTCGCTCAGGTGCTTGCGCCAGAGCTTCTCTGCTCCGGCGGCGTCGCCGCTCTCGATGAGGTCGATGAACCTGGCGTGCGTCCGCTGCGCCTGGTGCCCCGCGCGTATCTCGCCTTCGTCGGCGAGCCGTGCCTTGACGAGCTGGCTGTCGGCAGCATCGATAATCGCATCGATCATGCGCGCGAGCAGCGCGATCGTGTCGTTCCCGGCGAGGTCGCTGACGGCGTTGTGAAAGCGGTGATGGGCCTCGAGGTAGTCCATCGGATTGCCTTCGATGACATCAGCCTCGGCGCAGAGCTGACGGAGGGTGGCAATATCCTCCGGCGACCGGCGCTCGGCCAGGATCGCGGCGGCCGGTGCCTCGATGATGGTCCGTGCCTCGTAGACGTCGCTCAGGAGCACGCCGTTGGCCTGCAGCACGCTGGCGGCATACCGGGCCGCGACATCAGCGCGGGGCATGTGCACCCGTGCGCCGCCGCGTGCCCCGCGGCGGACGGTGATCAGTCCCTCAGACTCCAGGATCCGGTAGGCCTCACGCAGCGTCGGGCGGGACACGTCGAACTTGTCCATGAGCTCAGCCTCAGACGGCAGTTCCTCGTTCTCGGCGAGCTCATGCCTGACGATCTGGCGCCGCAGGTGGGCCGCGATGATCTCGGCGGCCTTGGGTATCCGCAGCTGGCTGCGGGTACTGGAAGCTGGAGCAGTTACCACCTGAAAAGCCTACCTCATCTAACTAAATGAACCCTGTTGTCGGAACTTAGCTCCCTCTCGGCACCGCGCACGGACCTCTGGGCGAACTGCCTTGTCGTTCCCGCTGAACGGCTCTGCTCTTCATATGGTGCGGCCGATGCCATCACCAAGCGCGGCAGCTCCGCAGAGTGCTGCGATATCCCGCTTGCTGCCGTAGGCCAGCTCGAACGTCTTGCCGTACTTGAGCCAGATCTGCAGATCGTGCTCCCAGGTAAAGCCCACGCCACCGTGGACCTGGAGGGCGACCCGGTTGCTCTCGGCCTCAGCCTCGGCTGCGCACAGATGAGCGAGAGCCGCCGCATCAGCGTGGTCAGCAGTACCGCGCGCGATCTTGCCGGTCGCCGCGACCGTGGCGTGCCTGGCCAGCGCATTCATGCTCGCGGCCTGGGCCAGCTGGTGCTTGACGCCCTGGAACGAGCCGATTGGGCGGCCGAACTGAGTGCGGACGCGGGCGTAGTCGACCGTCAGCGCGACCAGCTTGTCGGCCACGCCGGTCAGCACGGCGGCCGACCCGGCCAGGCCGCGGGCCCGGGCGCCGGCTAGGTCGGCTGCTGGCAGTTGCACTCCGGCGCCGGGCCGCGGCCGGACCCTGAACAGCCGGCGCGACGGGTCCATCGAGCGGACGGCCTCAGCGTCGAGATCGGCGGTCTCCACCAGGATGAGCTCGCCTGAGCGCTCGATCAGGACCGCGTCACTGACGTGCACGTCGGGAGCGACAGCCCGGTCCCCGAGGGCGACCGAGACGCGGGCGGATCCGGCGGCCATCAGCGGCAGCCAGCGCTCGCGAACCTCCGGTGCCGCCGACGTCGCGATGAGGTAGGGCGCGAGCAGGCAGGACTCTAGCATCGCATCGGGAAGAGCCGCCTGCCCTATCTCCTCGAACACGAGTTCGAGGTCGAGTTCGTCGCCCCCGGCTCCCCCGAATTCCTCGGGAACACCGATGGCGGGCACTCCGACCTCGGCCAGCAGGTGCCACAGTCTCGGGCTCCGGCCGGTGTCAGTGGCCCACAGCTGCCGCAGCATCGCCGCTGACGCCTGCGCCGTCAGCAGGCTGCGCACGCTGTCGCGGAGTGCGAGCTGCTCCGGCGTGAATTCGACGTTCACCGGCTGAGCTCTCGCGGCAGGCCTAGGCCGCGCTCGGCAATGATGTTCTTCTGGATCTCGCTGGTGCCGGCGTAGATCTCGCCGGCCCGCGAGTGCCAGTAGTCCCGGCGCATGCCGAGAAGCTCACCGTCAGGGCCAAGCTCGGTGACGATCTCGGCGTCTGCGCCGAGAACCTCGAGGTGCAGCTCATGGATGGCGGTTTGGATCTCGGACAGCCGGAGCTTGTTCATGCTGGCGGCCACACCGTCGTCCCGGCCGCGGCTGAGCTGGTCGGTAAGCGCGTAGGTGGCCTGGAGGTAAGCGAAGGTCCAGGCGCGAAGCGCGCCGAGCCGCTCGGTGAGCGCCCGGTCGGCCCCGGTGCGCGCGATCGTCTCGGCCAGCTGGTGCAGGCTGGCCACCAGCCGCGTGTGCGTCCCGCGGGCCGCGCCCCGCTCCAGGCGCAGGGCGGTCTGCGCGACGTGCCAGCCGTCATTCAGGCGGCCCACGACGCTGGATGCCGGGACCCGCACATCGGTGAAGAACACCTCAGCGAAGCCCGCATGCCTGTGCAGCTGGCGCATCGGCACGATGCTGACTCCTTCCAGGTCGAGATCGAAGACGCAGAAGCTGATGCCGGCATGTTTCGGCGCGTCGGGATCGGTCCGGACCAGCGCGTACATCCGGGTCGCGATAGCCCCGTTCGATGTCCAGGTCTTCTGGCCGTTGATGACGATCTCGTCGCCGTCCACGCGCCCGGTGGTGCGCAGGCTGGCGAGGTCGCTGCCGGCTTCCGGCTCGGAGAATCCCTGGCACCAGATGTCCGAGCAGTCGAGAATGCCGGGCAGCCACTTCTCCTGCTGGGCCTCGGTGCCGTGCGCCATCACCGTGCGCGCGCCATGGATCAGCGCCATCTTGTTGAGCCGCTCGGGAAGCTGCCGCCGAACATACTCCTCGTCGTAGACCAGTTCGCCCCATAGATCCATGCCCCGGCCGCCGAACCGCTCGGGCCATCCGGGCGCCGCGTATCCGGCGGTGTACAGGCTTCGTTCCCAGTCCAGGTGCTGCCGCAGCCCGGCTGCCGTCGTGGGCGGGTCGAGCGGTCCCGGCTGGTGCTCGTCGAGCCACGCTCCGAACTCGCGGCGGAACTGCTCCTGCTCCGGAGTGAAAGTGAGCTCCACCGGCTACCTGCCTGTACCTGGCCGTCGCGCCAGGTGCGGCCGGGTCAGCCCAGGGCGTGCCATCACTCGTGGTCCCAGGGTGCCTGAGCCCCGTCTTTGGCCAGGAGCCGGGCCAGGGTGTAACGGTGGACCTCGTCCGGGCCGTCGTAGATACGGGCGTACCGGGCGCGGCGGTACATGCCATCCAGCGGCGTATCCGCGGTAAGGCCGAGAGCGCCGTGGACCTGAATGGCCCGGTCGATGACGTCGTGCAGCAGCTTGGCTCCGCGGACCTTGATCATCCCGATCTCCAGCCGCGCCATGGAACCCTCGTCAACTGCTCGTGCTGCCTCGAGCACAGCGGCACGGTGGTAGAAGATGTCCATCGCCGCCTCGGCGACGAAGCCTTGGATCTCGCCCTTGTCAATGAGCAGCGAGCCGTGGGTGTAGCGCCTCTTGGCGTATTCAACCAGATGCTCGAAGGCTCGCTCCATCTGACCGAGCCAGCGCATCGCGTGAAAGATGCGGCCGGGCCCGAGCCGACGCTGCCCGATCACGAATCCGTTGCCGCGCTCACCGAGCAGGTTGCTGAGCGGGACCCGCACGTCCGTGAGCCGGATCTCGCAGTGGTCGCCCATGATCGTGTGCTCAGTTCCGAGCGTCGGCACCGTCCGGACGACCTCGTAGCCCGGCGTGTCGGTGGGCACGATGATGGCGCTGACCCGCTTGTGCCGGTGCGCATCCGGATCCGTGACGGCAAAGACGGTGGTGAAGGCGGCTATGTTCGCGCCGGTAGTGAACCACTTATGCGCGTTGATGACCCACTCGTCCCCGTCCTGAACGGCGGTGGACGAGATCAGCGTGGGGTCGGAGCCTGCGACCTCGGGCTCGGTGAGCCCGACGGACGACCGGATCTCGCCGGCCACCAGCGGCCTGAGCCAGCGCTCGCGCTGCTCCGGGCTGGCGTTCTCCTTCAGCATGAGCGAGTCCTGCATGGACCAGGTGCCGACGGCTTTCTGGCCGTAGAACGACCGGCCGATCACCTCGTTCAGGAGGGCCGTCTCCATGAACGTGCGGCCCCCGCCGCCAATGTCAGCCGGATGCCCGAGAGCCCAGATGCCGCGCCGTTTGGCCTCCGCCTTCAGCTTCTCCAGCTGAGCCGTGGCCGCGGAATCCGCCACGTCCATCACGGGCTCGGCGGGTATCACCTCGTTGTCGATGAAGTCGCGCACTCGCTTGCGTAGCTCGGCGAAGCTCTCGGTCATGCGATTCTCTCCCATTCTCGGGGTATCACCCCATCGGCGCCCGGAGGTCGGCGAGGACGTCCGCCGCTTCCTCGAGATGCAGCTGCACAGATTCCCCGAGGGCCACCACGTGCTCGGGCAGCGTGTCCTGCGAGACGCTGCGGGACCGGAGATAGATGGCGTCCTTGATGATGGCGGCGCGCCAGTGCTCGAATGCCATGTAGTAGGGCAGCTGGCTGACGTCCCGGCCGGTCAGCTCGGCGTACCGGTCGGCCAGGCTGCGGCCGTCGAGGAAGCCGGGGTGGCGCGCGATGACCTGGGAGGGGTGCGTGATGCGACCCCTCGTCGGCTCCCAGTAGACGAGCAGATGAGCCAGATCGGTGAGCGGGTCGCCGATGGTGGACATCTCCCAGTCCAGGACCGCGGTCAGGCGTATCGACGGCTGCTGCTGGAACAGCACGTTCCCCAGACGGTAATCGCCGTGGATGAGCGTGGCCCCGCTCGTTCCCGGGATCTGGGCCAGCAGCCGCTGGCACAGCGACTCGACTTCGGGGAAGTCCCGGTGCTCGACTGACTGCCACTGCCGTAGCCAGCTGTTGATGCGCCGCTGCAGGAAGTTCTGCGGCCACCCGAAGTCCTTGAGGCCGATGGCCGCGGGGTCGACCGCGTGCAGCGTGGCGAGCGTGTCGATGAGCGTCTGGCTGCAGGTTCGGGCCGCGGCCGCGTCGAGAGACACGACGTCCTCGGGCACGTGCAGCGCGGCACCGTCGATGAAGTGCATCAGGTAGAAAGGCTCGCCGACCACGCTCCGGTCCTCGGAATAGAGAACGGCTCGCGGCACAGGAAAATCGGTCCCGTTGAGTGCGCTGATGACCGTGAACTCGCGCTTCATGTCGTGAGCGCGGGCCGGCGAGGGCCCGACGGGGCGGCGCCGCAGCACGAACCTGTCCTGGTCGAGCACCAGCATGAAGGTCAGGTTGGAAGCCCCTCCGGACAACAGCGAGACCGACATCTCGGTGAACGGCGCGACAGCGCCGTCGAGGATCCGCCGCAACGCCACATGATCCACAAGCTCGGTCACGCCCGTTGTCGCATCTGCCATGCAAGGGACCCCTCGTGAGGCGTATATGAGCTAAATCATACAACTATATGTCCGAATCCGGAAGTCGCGCGCTACCGGATGTACATCCTCCCCGCTTCAGGCGAAGCTTGAATCATTAATCTTATTCTAATGATTCAGCGGTAAGCCAGAGGACGTGCCCGCTGCAGCTGTGAGTCAGATCACGGCGGCCGGCCGCGCCCAGGTTCTGTTGGCGCCGGTCAGGCATGGATCTCGGGCAGGATGCGCTGCACGGCCACGGCCGCCCGGTGAGCGGCAGTCTGCGCAGGCAGCGAGCGCATCTCGTCGCTGAACACTTCGATGCCAACAGGTACGCCAGGGTTATTTGCGAGCAATGCGCTCACCCATTCGACCAGCGGGAGCTCGCCGTCACCCGGCAACCGCCGGTTCGCCATCGCCAGGTAGACCGGCCCGTCGGGACCTTCGACGGGCCCGCCCTCTTGGCCGATGCGGTCGTTGACCTGTATGCACAGGACCGACCCGGGAGCTAGTTCTCGCAGTTCCGCTGCCGTGCCGCCCGTTCTCGCGAAGTGCCACGTGTCCACGAGAATGCCGACGTTGGATCCCGCGGCGGAAGAGATACGCACGGCCGTGGCCAGATCTGGGATGCCCGAGCCCGGTATGAATTCGATACAGGTGGCCATCCCGAGCGTCCCGGCTCGCTCCGCGACGGCGCCGATGGCGTCCACTAGGGCCGCCAGCGCCACTGGTTGCCCAAGATAATGCGTGATGTTAAGCAGTCGGATATCGAGGGCCTCGGCGACGCGGAGGCAGGCGTCCGCACCGTAGCTGAAATTTTGCCTCTGCTCCGGCGGCACAGCTTCAGTGGCAGGAATACCGGGAAGCCCTTTGATAAGAGCATCGAGACAGCCGATGCGCACACTCGCGGAGGCCATAGCAGCCCGGATCCTGGCCAGGCGCTCCGGGTCCTCCACCAGCTGCTGTCCCATCCAGGGAGTGATTGTGATGGACTCAAATCCATTGTCGGATGCGACACTGACCAGCGTCTCGATCGGCGCGGATTGAACCGTTCCCCAGCAGAGTTCCGTCGTAGCCACCGCTATCCTTCCCAGCATCCGGTCCTCCCGCGGGCGGGAGGTCCTGTCGTGCGTCGTCGGTCTGCCATCGGCGGCCGGAATCAGCTCTCGGCCGCCTCGCGGGCCCTGCGGAGCTGGGTGCGCGCGTAGGAGCGCATCATGGCCAAGTCGCTGGAGATGGTGACCATCAGGTAGCCGGCCCGTAGGTACTGAGCTGCCTGCTCGCCGTTGGCGGCATGCACCCCGGCGACGATGGCATTCGCGGCGCACGCGGTCCGGACCCGCTCCATGGCCTCGGCGTGCGGCCCGGGGACCGGCGCTAGCCGGGGCGGCAGCCCGTAACTGATAGCCAGGTCAGCCGGCCCGATGTAGACGCCGTCGACGCCTGGCGTGGCGCAGATCTCCTCGGCCGCTTCTACGCCGCGGCGCGTCTCGATCATCACGAGGCACGTGACGGCGGAATTGACGTCCTCGGTGGCGGTGCCCAGCACCAGCTCCGACCGGATGGGCCCGAAGCTTCGCTCGCCGGTCGGCGGGTAGCGGCAATGGCGCACGGCGGCCGCCGCTTCCTCGGCGCTGTTCACCATCGGGATGATGACGGCCTCGGCTCCGCTGTCGAGCGCGCGCTGGATCCACCAGCCGCTTCCGACCGGAACCCGCACCACGGCCGGCACGTCATGGCCGTTGATCGCTTGCAGCATCGGCACGAGCGAATCAGGACCCGGGAGCCCATGCTGGCAATCCACTCCTACATAATCAAAACCGCTTATCGCGAGGAACTCGGCCGGCACAGAAGACGGAATGGTGCACCACGCACCGACGGCCGGTTCTCCGGCGGCCCAGCGCGATTTGAGCCGGGCCATCATGTCGCGAGCACCTCGCGATTGATGACCGATGCGGGCGTGCCCCCCAGCAGCGCTTCGCTGGCGATCTCGGCCACGCGCCGGCGGATGGCCAGGGCGGAATCGTTGGAGAAGTAGGCGGTGTGCGGTGTCGGGATCACCTGCGGGTAGCCGAGCAGGGGATTGTCGGTCGACACCGGTTCTTGCTCCCACACGTCCAGGCCGGCGCCGGCGATCTCGCCGGCGCCGAGAGCCTGCACGAGAGCGGGTTCGGAGATGATCCCGCCTCGAGCGGTGCAGACGATGTAAGCCGTCGACTTCATCAGCGCGAACTCCCGAGAGCCGATCAGACCGTGCGTCTCAGGGGTGAGCGGTACGTGCACGGCCACGTAGTCGGCCGCGGCCAGTACCTCGTCGAGCGGAAGCAGTTGCACATCGCCAGGTCCCGCGTCGGCCACGTAGGGGTCATACGCGATCACCTTCAGCCCGAATCCCCGCGCGCGTTGGGCCACCGCCTGCGCCAGGCGGCCGAGGCCGATGAGCCCGAGCGTCTCGCCGCGCAACCGCCCCATCGGTGCGAGCGGGGCGCGCTGATGTGACCGGATCGCGATCCCCTGCTGCACCAGGCGCCGGTTGAGGGCCAGCAGCATAGCCATGGTGTGGTTGGCGACCTCGTCGATGCAATAGTCCGGCACGTTGCACACCATGACGCGATGAGCCGTGGCGGCCGCAAGGTCGATGTTGTCCACGCCGACGCCGTAGCGCACGATAACCCGCAGCTTCGGGCACTGTGCCAGCACCGCTTCGGCGATCGGGTAAGTCACCACGAGAACCGCATCCGCCTCACGAGCCAGCGCCACCACGTCGTCGTCCGTCGTGCACTTGCGCGCGACGAGGTCTACTCCCGCGGCGGCGAGGATGTCGGACTCGATGTCGAAGCGTCGGCCGAGCGGGTCTATCAGTGCCGCCGTGAACCGGGCCAAGACCTACCTCTTTCCCTCACTGGGTCGAGCGAGCCGCGCCGATCCCAAGCAACCTAGTGATATCATTACACGGATTATGCTACCTAGCGCGGGTCTGTACTCGAAATTCCCTGGCGCTGATCGTCAGTCTTCAGGCTGGGATACAGGCGCGGGCATCAGACGTGAGGGCTCGTCAGGCGGCCGCCGGGAGCCACGCGCCGGCCAGGCCGCGGGCGGACTTCGCCCTCGATGGCGCCGGGCGGCGGCGGTGACTGGCGATAAGGAGCCAGAATGGCGAGTGAAACCGACGATCAAGTGCGCATTCTGGTCGCAGACCGGGAAATCCGCGCTTTGGTGTATCGCTATTGCCGGGCAATAGACCGGCGGCAGTACGATTTGCTCCGCAGCTGCTATCACCCTGAAGCTACGGATCATCACGGTGACTTCTACGGTGGCGTCAACGAGTTTATAGCCTACGTGCAGCAGAACTTGCCCGCGTTCGAGCGCACTTTGCACTTCATCGGGAACCTTCAAGTTGAGATCAGCGGCGGCACTGCCCGGACCGAAGCCTATGTGCTCGCGCTCGCCAGGCTGGCACGGAGCGATGATGCACCAGAACGCGACAACACGGTAGCCCTACGTTACGTAGACGATCTCGAGCGACGCGACGGTGAGTGGCGCATTCTTCGGCGTGTCTGCGTCTACGAATGGACGCGCACCGATCCGGTGCCTGACGGCTGGGCATTCCCGGCCAGCTTTCTGATGGGCCGAACGGACGGACTGGACACCGTTTTCCTGGCCCAGTTGCAACCACCGCAGCATGTTCCGACTCCGGTCGCGCGGGCCATCTGACTGACCCGTGATACCTCAGGTTTGCGGATGATCCAGCTAGCGAGAGGAAGGCGGCGCGACGTGGACGCATGGGAGATCGAGGCGCGGCTGTCGATTCAGGCGACGATGAGCCGGTACACGCGGCACGTGGATACCGGCCGGCCAGACCGGCTGTGCTTGCTGTTCGCCGAGCCGATGCACTACGACATGGGCGGCGGCCGGATCGTGCATACCCGCGCGGAGCTCGTTGCGACCGTCGAAGACATCAAGTCCACATTCCGCTCCGCCGAGAACTTCGGCCGGCTGCGGCATCATGTGTCTTCGGTCCTGATCGAGCTGACCGGGCCGGACACCGCGACGGCGACGAGCTATTTTCTGGCCCTGTCCGGAGCAGGACCGGACCACTGGGGTGTCTACCGGGACGAGCTGATCAGGGAGGGTCAGGACTGGCTGTTCGCGCGCCGGACAGTGACCGTCGAGGGTGCCTCTGAGATTAGCCCGGTGCGATCCGAAGTGACCGCGTAGCGTGGCGCCGGGCCACCCGGAGCCGAGCCCGCTGCTGGTGACCGGCGGGACCGGCCTGGCCGGATCGACCGTAGCCCTTCTTGCGGCCAGGCAGCAGCTGCAGGTCCGCGCGCTGGTGCGCGGCTGCCCCGAGGTCACTCCGCTGACTGACGCCGGTGTCGAGATAGTCCAGGGTGATATCTGCGATCCGGATTCGCTTGACCGGGCCATGCGCGGGATCAGCGGAGTGATCCACACCGCCGCGGCGCTTGGCGGCACCTGGAGCAAGAACACCCCCGACGACATGTGGCGGGTCAATCACGGCGGCGCGCTGAACGTCCTGGACGCCGCTGCGCGGGCCGGGGTGCGCCGGACTGTTCTCATCGACTCGCAGTCAGTCATCGATCCCGCCTTTACCCAGACAGAGCGCTCGCCCGTCGTTCTGATCTCTGACCTGGACTCGGCCTACGTGCAGTCCAAGCGGGCGATGTTCTACGCCGCGATGCACCGGGCCAGTCTTGGCCAGGACGTTGCCGTGGTGACGCCGGGAGCGATCTACGGTCCAGGCGCCTTCGTCGAACGGTCCCTGGAACCCAGCAGCTTCAACAGCGTCCTGCTCCGCGGCGTGACCGGGGCGCTCGCGTCCTATCTCAGCTTCCCGATGATGTGGACGTACGTGCCTGACCTGGCCGAGATCTGCCTGCGGGCGCTGTCCGGCGGGCGCATCGGCAGGAGGTACCTCGCGATGGGCGAGGACAGCGATGTGTCGAGTATCGCCGAGTTCTGCAACCAGGGTGCCGTCATCGCGGGCCTGCCCGCCCGGGTACGGGATATCGATCCGGCGGCGCCGGACGCCCCGGACATCGGCACCATGCGGCAGTTCGCCGTGCGGACCTATGCCACGCCGCTCATCGACTGTTCCGCGACCACCGCGGAGCTCGGCTACCGGCCCACGCCCCGTGCGGTCGCCCTGCGCGCGACCATCGACTGGCTGCGTGCGGCCGGAAAGCTGCCCGCCCCGCCCGGGGCCGGGTCAGGCCAGAAGTGAGACGGGCATCCCTTGTCCGGGCCTTAACGCGAGGGGCATGCTGTAGATCAATACTTGCGTCGCGCAACCGTAGGAGTCATCGATGACGACCACTGCCGAACACACCGACCTGGACCGGATCCGGTTCTTCATCGACGGGGAGTGGGTGGAACCCCGCGGCAGCGACACTCATCGCGCGCTTGAAGCCGCCACCGGCGAACCGCTCGGTACCGCCGCGCTTGGCACCGACGCCGACATCGACGCCGCGGTCAAGGCGGCCAGGCGCGCCCTGGACTCCGGACCCTGGGGCCGCACCACGGCCGCCGAGCGAGCCGAGGTCATGCACCGGTTCGCGGCGGCGCTGGCCGCGCGGGCGGATGCCACCAGCGCGCTGGTCAGCCGCGAGAACGGCATGCCGATCGGGCTGTCCACCGCGTTCAACGGCGCCGCTCCGGCCGGCCTGCTGCAGATGTACGCCGAGCTCATCAAGGCCCTTCCGCTGGAGGAAGTCCGGCCGAGCCAGCCGGGGTCGACGATCGTGCGCCGCGAGCCGGTCGGGGTCGTGGGCGCGATCGCGCCGTGGAACTACCCGCAGGTGCTGGCGATGATGAAGATCGCCCCGGCGCTGGCCGCGGGGTGCACGATCGTGCTCAAGCCCTCGCCCGAGACCGCGCTCGACTCCTACGTCCTGGGTGACGCGGCGCAAGAAGCGGGCCTGCCCCCGGGCGTGCTGAACATCGTCCTCGCCGGGCGTGAGGCGGGTGCCGCGCTGGTGTCCCACCCCAACGTCGACAAGATCGCCTTCACTGGCTCCACCGCCACCGGCCGCATCATCGGCGCCGAGTGCGGGCGCCTGATCCGCCGGGTGACGCTGGAACTCGGCGGAAAGTCGGCCGCGATCTTCCTCGATGACGGCGACGTGGACACGTTCATCGCCGGCCTGGGCATGGCCTCTTTCATGAACAACTCCCAGACCTGCACCACCCAGTCCCGGATCCTGGTGGCGCGGTCGCGCTACGACGAGGTGGTCGACGCCGTCGCCGACTACACCCGCAACCAGGTCATCGGCAACCCGCTCGACCCGTCGGTCACCATCGGCCCGATGGCCAGCGAGCAGCACCTGCAGCGGGTGCTCGGCTACATCGACATCGCCCGCAACAGCAGCGCCCGGCTGGTGTCCGGCGGTGGCCGCCCGGCCGGCCAGGACCGCGGCTGGTTCGTCGAGCCCACCGTGTTCGCCGACGTCGACAACTCCGACCGGCTCGCCCGCGAGGAAGTGTTCGGGCCGGTCATGGCGATGATCCCGTTCAGCGACGACGAAGACGCCATCGCGATCGCCAATGACAGCAACTACGGCCTGGGCGGTTCGGTCTGGACCACCGATGAGCAGCGCGGCATCGACGTCGCCCGGCGGGTGCGGACCGGCACCATCGGGGTGAACTATTACCTCCTCGACCTCGGCTCGCCCTTCGGCGGGATGAAGGACAGCGGCATCGGCCGGGAACTCGGGCCCGAAGCCCTCAACAGCTACCTCGAGTACAAGTCGATCTACGCCAGTGCGGATCAGCTGACGAGCTGAACTGGTCACCTGTGAGGTGCCTGGCCTGGGCGTGCTGCCGGCGCGCCCAGGCCAGCTGCGTGGCGACCAGGCTCATCGCATGGGCCAGCTGGTGTTTGATCCCCGAGGAGCGCGCACCCGGCGAGGTCGCGTAGCCTCTCTCCTGGCTAGCAGCGACCAGGAAAGGGGCTCCAGCAGTGCCTACGTCATGTGCGCGATTTGCCGGCCAGGTGGCCATCGTGACCGGTGCCAGCCGGGGTATCGGCCTGGGCGTCGCACACCGTCTGGTCGCCGAAGGCGCAAAGGTCACGATCACCGCGCGCAAGCGGCCCGCCCTGGAGGCGGCCGTGGAAGAACTCGGCGGTCCGGACCACGCGCTGGCCGTCGACGGCTCTGCTGACGATGCCGGCCACCAGCTGGACACCGTGCGCCGCACCCTCGAAACATTCGGCCGCGTCGACGTCCTGGTGAACAACTCCGGGATCAACCCCGCGTACGGACCGATGCTGGACCTCGATTCAGGAGCTGCTCGCAAGATCCTCGAGGTAAATCTTCTGGCCGTGCTGGACTGGGTGCGCCTAGTGCATCGGCACTGGATGGCCGAGAACGGCGGAGCCGTCGTTAACGTCGCTTCGCTGGCGGGCGTCCGGCCGGCCCGGGGCATCGGCTTCTATGGCTCGAGCAAGGCAGCGCTGATGCACCTTACTTCGCAGCTCGCCCTGGAACTAGGCCCGAAGGTCCGGGTCAACGCGGTAGCGCCCGCGGTGGTGCGCACCCGGTTCGCTGCGATGCTCTACGAAGGGCGCGAGGCGGCGGTGACTGAGGATTACCCGCTCGGACGGCTCGGGGAGCCGGCCGACGTGGCCGCGGCAGCGGCGTTCCTGGCCTCCGCGGACGCGGCCTGGGTGACCGGACAGACCTTGATTCTCGACGGCGGCCTGTCGCTCGGCGCGGGCGTCTTACCGCCGCGTCCTGCACCGCAGGCCGCGGTACGTTCTCCGAGGTGTCGGGGCCGGAACGCGGTCAGTCCTCGGCCGCGTCCGGGTCTTCAGGGGCGAGCCAGAGGACGCCCATCGGCGGGAGGGTGATGACGGCCGAAGCTGGCCGGCCGTGCCAGGGTTCAAGCACGGCCTCGATGCGGCCCATGTTGCCCACGCCGCTGCCGCCGTAGACGGCCGCGTCGGTGTTGAGGACCTCGCGCCAGCGGCCCGCGTGCGGCAGGCCGACCCGGTAGTTCTCGTGCGGCTGCGCGGAGAAGTTGGCGATGCAGGCGAGCGTCCGCGACTGGTCCGGCTGGGTAGCGGTACCCGCTGCGGCGGTACCCGGGGTCGCCGCCAGGCGCAGGAAGGACAGCGTGTTGCCCTGGGCGTCGTTGGAGTCGATCCAGCCGAACCCCTCGGGCGTGCTGTCAAGCTCCCACAGCGCGGGGGTGTTCCGGTAGACCGCGTTCAGGTCGCGGGACAGCCGCTGCACGCCCTGGTGGACTCCGAAGTCAAGGATCCACCAGTCCAGCCCGTTGTCCGCGGACCACTCGCTGACCTGGCCGAACTCCGACCCCATGAACAGCAGCTGCTTGCCCGGGTGAGCCCACATGTACGCCAGCAGCGAGCGCAGCCCGGCAAACCGGCGCCATTCGTCGCCGGGCATCTTGCCCACCAGCGAGCCCTTGCCGTGCACCACCTCGTCGTGCGACATCGGCAGGATGAAGTTCTCCGAGAACGCGTAGATCAGCGAGAACGTGATCTCGTTGTGGTGGTACTG
>Ga0302326_10011208_pt1 | contig 19332 bp, 15 predicted proteins | sample Palsa_T0_3_FD_202264 | JGI IMG/M metagenome (GOLD analysis project Ga0302326, IMG submission 202264) | Peat permafrost microbial communities from Stordalen Mire near Abisko, Sweden - Palsa_T0_3 | ecosystem: Environmental > Terrestrial > Soil > Palsa > Peat permafrost | place: Sweden: Abisko...
CGTTTCACAGCGTAAATCACCCCGATTTTACACCCTGCGAGAGCGCCCCGTGAGGACGGCGCTATGGTGGCAGCGATTCCGCAACCAGAGGCAGCGAAGAACCAACGCCCGAGTGTTCTGTTGGAATTGGGGATTGATGAGACGGCCAAGGAGATTCGCATGACGTTTTGCGGACCGATATCTGGCAAGGAGGCATGCCGATACTCGCCTGAACCAGGGAGGTCAGGCGGAGGCAGGGAGCGGAGGGGCCGACCGAAGGCGGTAACGAGGGATCAGGGGGAGCGGTTGGGGGATGCCATTTCTTGCAGAAACTCAGCCGTCATCAAACGGGCCCAGAGAACTTGGCTGGTGTCATGGCGAGCGGCCGCTTTCAGGTTGAGCGCGAAGAAGGCATGGAAGAGGTTGTAGGCCAGAAAGGTGAGCAGCAAGAAACACTCGATGGCATTGGGATCATGGCGAAAGACGTGATCGGAATGCCATTGCTGAACGAGCTCTTGGAAAGCGTAATTCTCGATATCCCAGCGCTGGTGGCCGAAAATAACGGTGCGCTCGGTAGGAAGTTGGGCCGCAGGGGCGGTGGTCACCCAGATCCACTCGCTGCTGAGGAGTTCCGGTTGGTGATCGAGTTGCCGTTGTACCGTGTGAGATTCCCGCGAGCGAATCACCCGCACCGGGGTCTGCACCTGCGGCCAGGAAGTCAGGTCGGACACATCCCACCATTCACAGTGTCGGCCGCGATAGCGACCCAGTTGCGGCGCCTGTTGGGCAAACAGCGCCGTCGCATCCACATACAGGTCCCGGCGTTCTTGCTTCAGTACCACCAGCGTATGTTTGCCGTGCATCAGCAGGAAGTTGAAAAAAGGAGCCGTTGCATACAGCGCATCGGCCAAGACCAAGTCGAACGCCCGCGGGTAGCGCGTCAAAACGCGTGCTAGCAACCGGAGGGCGGTTTGGACTTCGTCTTCGCCGGGACGCTGGGGTTCCTGATCCAGGAGTAAACGCAGCGCGGGCCGGCCGGGAGGGGCGGCGGGTAATAACATCAGGGTGACTTGGCGGTGATAGTGCTGCACCCGATCGCCGTGTTCGGTATGGAGGGTGCGCTGCAAACAGCCGGCACAGTGACGCCGGTAACTGGCGTGACTTTCGTGGCCGTCCAGCACGGCCAGACCGATGCCCTGATGATCGGGCAGAGCCTTATTGCGTTTCAGTTGTTGATAGACCAGGAAGATACTTTGCCGGAGTTGGTCCGCGTAGAGTCCGGCCGGGACTCGCCCCAGCGTGTCGGCGCTGGCCAGCGGTTCGCACAGCCATTGTTTCCAGAAGCGCGGGGCGGAGATTTGCGTTAAAGCGTTGAGGCTGGGCAGGCGGGTCCAGAACAGGACCAGAGCCGCTTTCACCACGGCGGGAGTGGAACGACGCGGATCCAGTCTGCGATCTCCCAAGGGCGCCAGCAGTGTGGCCGAGAGGCAGAAAATCTTTTCGCCGTAGCTGATCAGGCGGCGGAGAACGTTAGCGCTTCCTTTCTTTAAGTCGCTTCCACTCCAGTTCCGAAACCTCTTCGATCAGTTCCTGCATTTTGTGATAGTCATCGACGGCCCGCCGGACGCGCTCCTGCCAAGCCTGCGGGACACAGATCTGGCGCAGCTTTCCGCCCTGACTCTGGACCAGGTACAAAGACTTGTGGAGTTCGCCGCGGGTGCAGCGGCAGTTGGGCTTGCCGCACTTGCCCAAGCGTTCGGACAAGGAGCCGCGAAGAAACCAGCGGTTCAGCGTGAGGCGAGCGACCTCGGAGCGAAAGTTTCGCTCGGCAGAGGGAAGCTTGGCGCGATGGAAGTCGTCGCTCATCTAGGGTTATTCTATAACTTACATATATACAATATACAAGACACAAAAGCAGAAAGTGATTACAAAATGAATGCGAATTTGCATCTGGAACGATGGAGGATCGGGAAACGAATCGAATCAGGTGGTTATCTTGGCAATAAATTTACGGTTGCGGAATCGCTGCTATGGTGGCGCCCGGGTCTCGCCGGCTATAGCGAAAAATAAAACTAGCCACTACTCGACAGTCAAACCCGGGCAGCCCGGGAGAGGCCTAGGACCACTACTTCCGCAAAATCCTCTGCGCCAACTCCGCGTGCGGAACCGTGACCTGCTCCCCCGATGCCAAATCCTTGAGCGCAAATGCGTCGGCCGCGACTTCATCCCCGCCCACGATGAGGAGGTACCGCGCCCCCGTTTTGTCGGCAGCCTCGAACGATTTTTTCAAACGAAACGATTCGTCGCCCAGTTCGACAACAAGACCGGCAACCACTTCGTGGCGGCGCAATTCGCGAGCCAAACGAGCAGCTTCGCGATTCATCCCGGCACCGAGCGGAGCAATGTAAACGTCGGGTTTGCGGACCACCGACTCCGCCGGCGCGGTCTCCATGAGGGACAACACCAGCCGATCTTCACCGATGGCAAACCCAATCCCCGGAGCCGCCGGCCCGCCCAGCGCCTCCGATAAGCCGTCATAGCGTCCCCCGCCCAGGATCGCATTCTGCGCGCCCAACGCCCCGTGCGTAAATTCAAACGCAGTTTTTTGATAGTAGTCCAAACCCCGCACCAGGCGATGGTTTTCAACGTAGGGGATGCCGACTGCGTCCAGAATCTCTTTGACCTGCGCGAAGTGCGCGCGGCAGTCGTCATCCAAAAACTGGCTGATCGTGGGCAGAGTTTCGATGATGGGTTGATCCGCAGGAACCTTGCAATCAAAGACGCGCAGCGGATTCGTCACTGCGCGGCGCTGACAGTCGACGCACATTTTGTCGACCACGGGCGCGAGCGCCTGCCGCAGCGCCTCGTTGAATTGTGCGCGGTCAGCGGGACAACCAACCGAGTTCAGCACCAGCGTCCAGTGAGTGATGCCGACGCGGTCAAGCAGCGTAGCCAGCAATTCTAGAATCTCCGCGTCTCTTACCGGAGACTGGCTGCCGCTCGAGGGTGGACCAATGACCTCGGCATCAATCTGGTAGAACTGGCGGTAGCGTCCCTTTTGCGGACGCTCGCGCCGAAACATCGGTCCGATCGAGAAGAACTTATTCAGCCCCCGGTCCCAGAGTTTGTGTTCGATGTACGCGCGCACGATGCCAGCCGTGTTCTCCGGCCGGAGGGTCAGCGATTGTCCTTTGTCACTTTCAGCGCGGCCGCGATCCTCCCAGGTGAACATCTCTTTCGAGACAATGTCGGTCTCTTCGCCCACACCGCGCGCGAAGAGTTCAGTCGACTCAAAAATCGGCGTCCGAATTTCGTGAAAGTTGTAAGCGCGGAAAACGTCGCGCACAGTATCTTCGACGAAATTCCACAACGCCGTGTCGGGCGGCAGCAGGTCGCGAGTTCCTCGGGGAGATTTGATCATCGTCTTCACCAGTCTAACGTCGAACCTAACAATTTACCCGTTCTGCAGAACGTAGCACCGGCGTCTCGGCGGCTATTATGGAGGTGAAAGGCGCCCACTACCCACCGACCCCTGCGGCTTGCCGGCCCAGCTCCCATTTATAATTAGCGGTTTCAGCTCATACCCGTAATTTCAGCTGGATCGATTCAGCGAGACAAGGCGAAAACGTGCTCGATTTCTTAGGCGATCTTAGACGGACTCATATGTGCGGAGCGCTGCGGCTCTCCGACGCAGGCAACAAAGCTGTGCTCATGGGGTGGGTCAATCGCCGCCGCGATCTCGGCCAGATCATCTTCGTCGACCTGCGCGACCGCACCGGCGTGACGCAAGTCGTCTTCAATCACGAACTGAACGCCGCCGTCCACGAGAAAGCGGAAGCGCTGCGCAACGAGTTCGTGATCGCTGCCATCGGAACCGTCAAGCGTCGCGATGCCGACACCATCAATCCCAATATCCCCACCGGCGAGGTCGAACTCGTGGCAGAAGAGCTGCGCATTCTGAACGTCTCGAAGCAGTTGCCCTTTCTGCCGTCAGACACCGTGCTCGCAAACGAAGAGATGCGCCTGAAATATCGCTACATCGATCTGCGGCGCGACGCCATGCAATTCAATATCGAATTGCGTCACAAGGTGGCGCTGGCAATTCGCGACAACCTCGCTTCGCAAGGCTTCTTCGAAATTGAAACCCCGTTCATGACGCGCTCCACGCCCGAAGGCGCGCGCGATTATCTCGTCCCCAGCCGCGTGCAGCCGGGAATGTTTTACGCGCTGCCGCAGTCGCCGCAGCTGTTCAAGCAGATCCTGATGATCTCCGGTTTCGACAAGTATTTTCAGATCGTGCGCTGCTTTCGTGACGAAGATCTGCGCGCCGACCGGCAACCGGAATTCACCCAGATCGACCTCGAGATGACCTACCCGCAGCCGGAAAGGGTTTGGGAAGTGGTCGAAAGCTTTCTTACCGCAGCCTTCAAAGCGGCGGGCCACGCGATCAAAACGCCTTTTCTGCGCATGGATTTCGACGACGCCATCCGGCAATACGGCATCGACAAGCCCGACCTGCGCCTGCCTGCGTTCACGAACGTCAGCGATTGTTTTTCGCCTTCCGACCTCGAAACGCTCGCCATCAACAAAGATCTTCCAGTGATAGCCCTTCGCATTCCGCGCGTCGGCGAACTGTCGCGCAAGGAGCGCGATGACATCAAGCCGCTGTTTGTCGCTAAGGGAGGAGCGCGCGTCTTCGAAGACTTCAAGCGCATCGAGACGAAGTTCCCTGAAGCCGGAGTCAAAGTGCGAGAGAAGGTGCGCAACAAGACGGGCGAGCTTGCCGCCGACGATTTGCTCGTGCTCGTCGTGGGCTCGGCGCAATCCGGCGCAACCAGAGACGCGCATCCGGCGGGCAAGCGCAAAGTCACTCCGGCAGAAATGGCAATCTATGCCTCCGCTGGATTGCTGCGCATTGCGCTGGCACAGAAATACGCCGACCGTCACAAGCTTTTCCAGAAAGGCGACTTCCGTTTTCTCTGGGTGACAAATTTTCCCATGTTCGAATACGACGAAGGCGAGAAGCGCTGGATGGCCGCGCATCACCCCTTCACCTCGCCGCACGACGAAGATATGGACAAGCTGGAGTCCGACCCGGCCATGGTGCGCGCGCTAGCCTACGACGTGGTGCTGAATGGAACCGAGCTCGGATCGGGCTCGATCCGTATCCATCGCCAGGATGTGCAAAGCAGAATCTTTCACGCGCTAGGCATGACGGAAGAAGAAGCGCGTTCGCGTTTCGGATTCTTTCTCGAAGCCCTCGAATACGGCACTCCACCACACGGCGGAATCGCGCTAGGGTTGGATCGCATAGTTATGATTCTCGCCGGAGCGGACAGCCTGCGCGAAGTAATTCCCTTCCCCAAAACCGCCGCCGCCAAAGACCTGATGATGGAAGCGCCAACGCCCGTGGCGGAAGGCCAGTTGCGCGATCTGGGCATTGGTGTGGTGGCGAAGAAGTAGGTTCTCGGGTGCCCCACACATTCGCGCCCTTTGCGAACGTGTCGGCGAGCAGACACTTGTTCCATAATATTTTGCATAGAACTCTTTTGAACCCAAAGCTTGGGTGTTGAGATTTAACTCCTGCAAAGACGATGATGTAAGCCACTGTTATTGAATACTTTGCACACGGCACTCGCTAAGTCTATGATTTCATTGGTTGAATTCCTTGGCAGTCCGACTAAGTCATGATTATTGAATACTTTACAAATATGCATTTTCGATTGAACACTTTGCGAGAATATGGGGTGGCAGGTACCCGTATGAAAAAGGACAGTGCTTGTGCGACCGCAAGAGTTTCATCGAAAGCGCCTTAACGCGCATCTTGTATGTGAGGTCGGATAAATCGATGCCGAATCGCCGTCAGTTTCTTGGTAGCTCTATTCTGGTTGTCGCCGGCGGAAGCCTCGTCGGGTGCTTCAAGAGTGCGGCTCTCGGAGTAGCGAGCCCCGCCGCGGATCATGATGACCAGCACCCAGTCACCATTATCCGTTTCAGCGACTCCGGCCAAAATCTGGGTCCCGCACAAGTGCAGCGAGTCCATAAGAGCGATGCCGGGTGGAAAGAGCAATTAACCGCGCTGCAATTCGAGGTCACGCGGCGTCAGGGCACCGAGCGGGCGTTCACAGGCCAGTACTACGACCTGCATGATAAGGGACTCTACCGCTGCATCTGCTGCGATAACGCATTATTCAGTTCGGATACGAAGTTTGAGTCAGGCACCGGATGGCCCAGTTTCTGGGCTCCGATTGCAAAGGAAAATGTTCGCACCTCGACCGACACCAGCTTGGGAATGACGCGTGACGAGGTCTCCTGCACCGAATGTGGAGCCCATCTGGGTCACGTCTTCGATGATGGGCCAAAGCCCACGGGCCTGCGTTATTGCATGAATTCGGCATCGCTGAGATTTATCAAGCGCAGCTAGAGCCGGTTTGATGACAGCCAGCATCCCGCCTAGGCCGGTCGTTGCTCCGCCAATCGCTGCTCGACCAATTCCTCGATTCGATCAAGCACCTCGTCCTCGGTCATGTGGGTCGAGTCAAGCACCACTGCGTCTTCAGCGGCCACTAGGGGAGACGCGGCCCGCGTGCGGTCCCGCCGGTCGCGCTCACGAAGTTCAGCAGCCATGGCTGCGGCCGGAGCGCCTATTATTCGCTGCTGATCTAGCCGCCGTTGCTCGCGAATCACGGGATCGGCATCGAGAAAAATCTTCAAGTCGGCATCAGGAAAAACTTTCGTGCCAATATCGCGCCCCTCCATCACCACGCCGCCCCCGATTCCCATTTCGCGCTGGCGCGCCACCATCCACTCCCGAACTTTCGGATGCACAGAGGCCCTCGACGCTCCCTCGGTCACATCGCGTTCGCGGATGCGCGCGGAAATATCTTTTCCGTTAAGGAGAACACGATTGCCGCCGATGATGCGGTCGAGAGTAATCCGCGAATCCTGCGCCATCTTGAGCAACGCCGCCTCATCGTCAAACGAGGCGTCCCACTCGATAGCGTTTAACGCCAGTGCCCGATACATCGCCCCGCTCTCCAGGTTCACATAGCCGAGTCTGCGCGCGAGGCGTGACGCAATTGTGCTCTTGCCCGCTCCGGCAGGGCCGTCGATGGCGATGATGAGTTTGCGTAGAGAGGGATCGGGCATTGTCGCGAACGTGCGATTCTACACTGCACCAGCTTGGAAAACTACAAGGCCGAGATTCGGGTAGTGACGCGTTTTGAAATGCAGCACCACCGAGATTTTGTCATCCCGGGCGGAGCGAGGGATCCGCAGTGCGCGGCTCGAGGCTCCAGCTCGGAGCTCTGCTAGCTCACCCGCTCCGGACGGCGATTCTTGGGTATATACACTTGCTTTGGCGGAGTCACCTGCAGAAGCGATTTGCTCCCCACGTGCACGAAGCTCAATTCGCGCGCCGCAAGCAACGCGTGGATCGCCTCTTTCACACGCGTCCGCGGAACGAAGTTTGCCAGGAAATTCTCAACACCCTCTTCCTCTACCGCAACCCCGCAGTCCAGATATTTCGAGACCAGCGCCGAAAGCGCCTCGGGCACTGAAATTCCAACACCCTCGCGCACCACCTCGGGCGCCCACCGCGACAATTCGTCCCACACCGAACCTTCCTCCACCGTGTAATCGACTCGCGTAATTCGCAGCTTTGCCCACAGCTCACCGAGCGCGCGGCCGAGTCCCGCGTTCGAAACCGAACCGCCCAGCATCTCGCCCAGTCTCGTTTTCGAAATGGGTCCCCGCCGCCTGATGATTTCGAAAGCATCGCAGGCCAGCGGCGAATAGGGAGAGCGCGGTCCCAACGCTGGCGGCAGCTTCGGATTGCGCTCGCCGACGAGCGAATAAAAATAAGGAAACACCGAGGCCGCGAGCAGAAAAGCGTTGTTCTCGTCAATCAGCGGAGCCTCATAAGCCGAGCGGTCACGCAGGGCGCGCACCATCAAGTCGGTTGCTTCTTTCGCTCGCGGATCGGAATAAGCGTGCTGGCGGGTTGGCAGTTTGTCATCGGCTCCCACCCAAGCCCCTATAAAAGTCGGAACCAAGAGCGCAGGGCGCATCGGATACATCACACAAAATCCCACCGACTCCAGGAACGCATGGGCCTCATCAAGAGTGCGGACGGGCTGGCCGGCGAGATGCCATTTTTGCGCGCGTGCCCGCAGTAGTTCCGCGTCGATCATGATTTTGATTAGAACACAGGAAAGCAGGTCTTAGGTCTAAGTTCTCAGGGCAAGGCCTTAGGCAGAAGCGCAGAGGAAACTTCCAACCTTCCTGGTTTGCCGAGTCGTACCGCTGAGGTGTCGCCTGAGAGCTGGATCCTCGGACCTGACACCTAGATCCTCTTGAATGCCTTCTGAATATCCTGCATGGAATAACGCAGCACCACCGGCCTGCCATGAGGGCATGACATCGGGTGCTCGGTTTTCGCCAGCTCTCCGAGCAGCCACTCCATTTTGCTTTGTTCCAGCGGCATGTTGACTTTGACAGCGGCGTGACACGCTATCGAGGCTGCTATCCGGGTTCGCACCGCTTCCAGATTAATGGCCTGGTCTTCGCGCGTGATTTGTTCGAAGATTTCGTTCAGCATGTGCCCGATCTGTGCCGCATCCACCCCCGCCGGCGCGACCTTTACCACCACGCTGCGCGCGCCGAAGGGTTCGGCCTCAAAGCCGTTATACGAAAGCTCATCGGCAATGTCGCTGAAGATGGCTTGCTGCGCCGGAGTCAATTCGATGATGAGAGGCATGAGCAAACGCTGGCTCTCCACTCGCTGCGCCGAGCGCTGGCGCAGTATTTTTTCGAACAGAACGCGCTCATGCGCCACGTGCTGGTCGATAATCCAAAGCCCGTCTTCGTTGACGGCTAGAATAAACGAATTTCGAATCTGCCCCAAGGGCCGCAAGGTGCGCAGCGATTCAAGCGTTGGCGCGGCTTGCGATTCCTGCGCTGCTGGCGGCGCACAGCCGTGATCGGGAATCAGTTCGGAATTCATGGTCTGCTGAGCGATCGGACCCTCGGGCGAGCGGGCGAGCGACACCGCGGCGTTGCCGTCGATCGCCATGCCACCGGCAAACTCGAAGCGCGCCGTGGCAGCGGGAACCGTCTGCGCCCGCAGCGCGAATCCGCCTTCCGTAGCAGGCTCATACAAATCCCGCCACGGCGCACGCTGCGCTCCATCGCCCGCGCGCGCGCCCTCTGAGAAGCGAGAGCTGCCCACGCCCGGGCTACTGAGACCCGGAGCCGCCGAGGGCTGCGCATTGATTTCCGTCAGAAACTGCGGTACCGGCCGCGCCTTCATCAGCGCCGCGCGCACTGACTCGCGCACGAAATCGTGAACCACCGTCTGCTGGCGAAAACGCACTTCGGTCTTTGACGGATGCACATTCACATCCACTTCGGCCGTCGGCATCTCGATAAACAGCAGCACCACCGGAAACACCGTCGGCGGAAGAATATTGCGGTAGGCCTCGGTAATCGCATGCTGTATGAGACGGTCGCGAATCAGCCGTCCATTGGTGAAAATAAAAATCGAATTTCGATTCAGCTTCTGAATCTCGGGCTTGGAAACGAAACCATGCAATCGCAGTTCGCCGAAAGCTTGGCCGGAATAAGATTGGCCCAAATGGTGTGGCGTGGGCGCTCCCGCCCGCGTAGCCTCATCCCCGGCGTCGGCGGATTCACCCCCCGTCCTCTCTTCGCTGCGCCGCCACGGCGGAGGCTGCGGCAGTCCGATACGCTCCAACGGTTCGACCGCCGCCAGCGGAATCAACTGGTCGAGAGTCTCCTGTCCGAACACCTGATAGACACGCTCTCGATGACCCGCCACAGGCGGCGCCACCAGCAATGCATTCGTGGCCGAGTGCAACTCGAAATGCTTTTCCGGATGCGCCAGCGCATAGTGCGTTACCAGCGACGCAATATGCGAGAGTTCGGTCGATTCCGAACGAAGAAATTTCTTGCGCGCGGGCGTATTAAAGAAGAGATCACGAATGGCGATCGAAGTCCCGAGCGGCAGCCCCGCTTCTTCGACGCGAATCATTTTGCCGCCGTTGATTTCGAGAACCGTCCCAGCCGCTTCTTCTTCGGCCCGCGTTTCTAGATGAAGTCGCGCAACGGAAGCAATCGAGGGCAAGGCCTCGCCGCGAAATCCCAAGGTCGAAATGCTGAGCAGGTCATCCGTATCCTTGATCTTCGAAGTCGCGTGGCGTTCGAAAGCCAGCATGGCGTCGTCGCGCACCATGCCGCAGCCGTTGTCGGTGATCTGGATTAGTTTCTTCCCTCCCGCTTCAACCTGTATGCGAATACGCGTCGAACCGGCGTCCAGTGCGTTCTCCAGCAACTCTTTCACCACCGACGCGGGCCGCTCCACCACCTCGCCGGCTGCGATCTGGTTGGCAACTCTTTCGGGAAGAACATGAATTTTTCCCATACGATCACTGGTCCGTGGATAGTGGGCAGTGTGACAGATTCCTGGGTGCAGCGTAAAGACGGGTCGAACTGGAGAGCTGCCGCATCCAAAGCAATCATATCGTGGAGTCTCGCGGGAGGGTCCGCCATGAAACATGCAATTCTCGGAGCGGGAGCAATCGGAGGGTTGATCGGCACCGCTTTGGCATCGCTTGGCGAAGATGTCACAGTCATCGTTCGAGCCGAGAAGTTGGCCAACTATCCTGCCAACCTGACCTTGGAACGTCCCTCCGGTTCTCTCACAGCGCCGGCAAAAGCCGTCGCTGCGCTGACCGCACCGGTGGACGTGCTATGGATCGCAACCAAAACTTATCAGCTGGAAACGGCGCTGGAAACTGTGAAATCGTCGCCGGGCTGCATCGTTCCCTTGCTCAACGGCGTAGACCACGTCGCGGTGTTGCGGGCGCGATTTGGAGATGAGCGGGTGGTCCCGGCAACGATCGCGGTGGAAGCGGAAAAGCTTGCGCCGGGTCGATTCCTACAGCGCGCCGCGACCGTTCGCTTCAACCTCGCGGCCAGCGGCCAGCCGCTTCTGGGAACGATGGTTGCACAACTGGGCCCTCTTGGATTCGCCTGCCAGTGGATTAGGAACGAGCAGACCTTGCTGTGGGGCAAACTGTGTTTCCTCGCGCCGTTTGCGCTCGTGACGTCCGCGTCGGGACTGAACGTTGGCGAAGTTCTTGCGGACGCCCCATGGAAACAAAAACTAACCTCTGCAGTCGCCGAGGCTTGCGCCGTGGCGAATGCCAGCGGCGCAGAAATTGATGCGGCGCATGTTCAATCGATTTTCGCCAGTTCACACCCGGCTATGCGCAGCTCCATGCAGAAGGACGTCGCCGCGGAGCGTCAGTTGGAGCTGGACGCTATTGCCGGACCCATTGTGCGTGGTGGGCAACGGCATGCCATCGCCGTAGCAACTACCGTGAGCCTGATGGCGGCCATTCGCGCGAGGATATCGAGTGCCGCGTAGAGACGCGGCCAGCCCCGTCTCTACAGAGGATATAGTTTCATTTCACTGCTCTCGGGCCGGGGCTGGAATTCCCCATATCGAGCACCACCTTCCACTGGCCGTCTTTCTGTTTTTTCCAGATCGAGGTGTATTTGCCGTAATTGGCCACAAGTTTTCCGTCTTTGTTCTTCGCAGTGAAGATGTAATTACCATACGTGTAGCCAAGATCTCCGGATGCGGACGTTTCGGCTTTGAGCGCCGTCCAGGTAAGAGACGTGCCTTCGGGCCATGGTTTTTCTTTGCGCATGTCGTCTTTGGTCTTGAAGCCGCCGCCATCCACCACTTCGACGCCGTCTTCCGCAAAGTAAGTGAGAAAAGCATCGTGGCCATGCTTGGCCACGTCGGCGGCAAAATCGGCTTCGAGTTGGAGCAGAAGGTCGGAGCCCGTTCTGGGTTTCTCTTTTGTGCCAAAGGAAACCGCGGCAAGAAGAAGCAAAGAGACTGCGGCGATCTTTTTCATTCAGAGCTCTCCTTCCAAGGAGCGCGCATCAGGCGTTGGTCGCAGGTTTTCCGTTGCGTTTCCTCACCTTGCAATGGCAATTGCATCCGCGTTGGAATTCCTTCCCGCGATAAAGTTACCATGCGGAGCGTTGCTCACGTCGTGGCTCGGTTTCACAACCGGTGCGACTGTCCCTGGGTCGGCTTTTCGCGCAAAAGCAGATCTTTAATCTTTGCCGGCAGTCGCGAATTTGCGAGCAGTTCGTCAAGCATCGGCGCGGTGATTTCCTGGCTGAACTCGAGCGCGCGTGCCAGCGAAAGATATTCCGTCCGCAAAAGCGCAGCGCGGATTGCTTTGCGGCGCGACCACTTTGCGTGCTGTGCCACTGCGTGTACCAAGGCCGCGCCGGCGTTAGGGCGGAGCACGGAATTTACGACCAGCATTTCGGTAAGACGCGGATTGTCGAGCGCCGTCTGCAGAACTCCTGGCTGCCTGGACACGATTCCCGCATGGGACGTCTCGGGACTACTGGATTTGGCGTCGCCGTTTTTGCCGATCTCATCTGCAATTTCAATTTCGACGTCCGGCAATAGCGCCGCGGCGACTCTGCCAGAGGCGCGACGCGCTAGCGTCAGACGTTCGCCCGCCGTGACCGTCTTGAGACGTGAGATCAGGAGATTATCGGCCGCGACTCTCACATCGGCGGGAACGCCAGGAGAAAGAGCGACTTTCATCAGATCCAAAGTGTAGAACTGGCGCGCCAGCGGCACCGCTATGTGGCGTGGTGTGCGAGCATGACCTGCCAGGGCGATCTTCACTTTCCGGCTCTGGAGCGGATTGACGTTTTTGGCGAGTTGCTCGATAACTACGACCGGCAAGTCGGAGCGCTTGAGCAGGGCCAGAGCGAAGTCCTCGGTGAGAGCGGGATCGGCGGCAGCGCGCAGCAGTTGGGCGATCGCGGCTGAGGCGATCGAGGTGGATATTGCCGGCGACGGCAGGGCGGCTTCGTCCTGCAGCATTTCGCCTTCGGAGATTTCGTCTTTGTGCACCACGTATTTTTCCGCTTGCGACGAGGAGCGCCCCGTCTCTACAGTCGCCTGGCTCTGGCCAGCGCGCCTTCTACGGGTTCGACCAGGTTCGGGCGCACCTCAATGCCGGGAAAACCCTTCTGCAAGGCATTGTAAAAAAACCGGCGCACCTGCGGCGACTGACGGAGGACGCTGCCCGTCATTGCTAAGGGGAGCGTAGCTCCTTCAGCGTCAGGCGCCAGGCGGTGGACAACGATGGCCGCCAGAGCAGCCAACTTGGCGCCCGCATCGGCCAGCAGTTCACTTGCAACGGCGTCTCCGCCGTCGGCGGCATGCATGACGATGCGCAACAGGCTCGGGAAATCTGGTGGCGGAGTCGCGTTGGCTTGCTGCACAAGTTCGTCAAGACCATCGAGCTTCCACGTCTGGAGGATCAGCTTGGTAAGCACTGTTTCCATGCCCTCGTCGAAAGCGCTCATGACGGCGGCGATGGCACGGCGGCCGATCCAGTGGCCAGAGCCTTCGTCGGAGATGGCAAATCCCCAGCCCCCGGCGCGGGCGGTCTTTCCGTGCGAATCGCGGCCATAGACGATGGAACCGGTTCCGGCGATTGTGATCACGCCGGGTCCCGCGCCAAAAGCGGCTTCAAGTGCAATAAGGGAATCGCCGACCACTTCGATCTTCTCGGGCGGAATTTCCGGAATCAGCTCCCTGAGAATACTTCTCATCTTGGCGGTGACGTCGGGCCGGGCCGCACCCGCGGCGCCGATACAGATGGCGCCGATCTGCCGGGAAGCAATTTTTGCCGACACACACGCCTGGCGAATCGCGGAGTCCAGGGCCTGCCTTGCCTGCTGCTCGCCGAGGCGCACGATGTTGCTGCCGCCGGACGTTGCCATTTCCTTGGCCAGCACCTTCGTTTCGTCCGCAAGAAGGCAGCGGGTTTTGGTGCCGCCGCCGTCGATTCCAAGATAGTAGGCCATCGCGGTAGTTCTAACATAGGTTCAGTGAATCAATCGTCGCTACCCGCGGTCGCAGAACCTCCTTGTACAATGCTGCGAACCATTCTTCGCGGAAAGAAATGTTCGCACGAGAGAGATTCGCGGCGAGCGACAAGCTTCACCTCGGTACAGCCGCGCCCCGGCTGTCCGCCGAGCGCAGCCCAGCCTTTGAGTCGAACCCTGGAAGAGTTGCATGTAGAAAGGTTGAAACGAGAGGCCGGAAGGACGGAATCGAAAGAAGCGCTTGGCATTGAATCGCATCGACCTGCTGATTATCGCTTTGTACCTCGCCGGCATCACCCTGTTCGGCCTGCGCTTCCGCAAGCGCCAGCGGACCATGCGCGACTACTTCCTCGCCGACCGCAACATTCCCTGGTGGGCTATTTCGCTTTCCATCGTCGCGGCCGAGACCAGCACGCTCACCATCATCAGCATTCCCGGCCTCGCCTACGATTCGAATCTTACTTATCTGCAATGGGTAATGGGATATGTCATCGGGCGCGTGATCATAAGTTTTGTGTTGCTGCCGCAGTATTTTCGCGGCGAGTTGTACACGGCCTATGAGCTGATCGAAAGGCGCTTTGGTCCGCAGCTGCGCACGGTGACGGCCGGCCTCTTTCTGATGACGCGCGCGGCGGCGGAGGGAGTGCGCGTCTATGCCGTGTCGATTGTGGTTGCGATTGCTCTCGGCACCGGCCAGGTCACCTCCATTGCGATCATCACTCTGATGACTTTGATCTACACCTTTGAGGGCGGACTGGCGGCGGTGATCTGGACCGATGTTGTGCAGACCTTCATTTATGTGGGCGGCACGCTGGTCGGAGTGGCAACGATTCTCCAGCTCTTGCCGGGTGGATGGATGTCAGTCGAGGCAGTCGCGAGCGGCTTGCACAAGTTCCAGGTATTTGATTTTTCGCTTTTCAATTCGGCGGCCTCATCCCATTGGCCGCACTTGAATTTTGCCAAGCCCTACACGCTATGGGCCGGAATTATTGGCGGAGCTTTTTTCACCACCGCCAGCCACGGCACCGACCAACTCATCGTTCAGAGACTGCTGGCGGCGCGGAATCAGCGGCAGTCGGCGCTGGCGTTGCTATCGAGCGGTGTGGCAGTATTTTTTCAGTTTGCTTTATTTCTTTTTGTGGGCGTGATGCTGTTTGCCTACTACCGTGTTCCGGCCGCGGCCTTTGGCCGGGCCGACAGAATCTACCCAACCTTCATCGTCACCCGCATGCCCCATGGGATCGCAGGACTGCTGATCGCAGCCATTCTCGCGGCGGCTATGTCCAACTTGAGTGCCGCATTGAATTCGCTGTCATCGAGTTCGATTATGGATTTCTACCTTCGTTTCCACGCAGATGCCCGCTCCGCAGTGAGCGAAACGGGGAGGCTCCGCCTGGCGCGATTGGCGACCGTCGTGTGGGCGCTCGTACTGTTCGCACTGGCCGTGCTGGCCCTCCATCATGTGGGGCGCGTGGTGGAAGCCGGGCTGCAGATTGCTTCGGTTGCCTACGGCGCTTTGCTCGGAGTGTTTCTGCTGGGAGTGCTAACCAAGCGCGCCAATCAGCGTGGCGCAATCGTCGGTATGCTTTGCGGACTGGCCGTCGAGCTGTGCCTGTCGGGATGGTCACACGTGGCATTTACATGGTGGGTCGCGATCGGAACCCCCGTCACGTTTGCCGTCGGTTACGCAGCTAGCGCTTTGTGGAGGGTGCCTTCGAAAGCTTGAACCGCGGAGATCGCGGAAGGCGCAGAAAATCCAGTTATCCAAGGGAACGTCTTAGCCGCTTCTCTCTCTCTGGCGTCCTCTGCGATCTCTGCGGTTAGAATCTTTTTCGACCAGCCTATGAACATGCGAGAGGCAAATGATCTCCGCCCGGAGCTTTCCCGCGATCTTGGACTCTCCCATGCCGGCGCCATAGTTGTCGGGACCATCATCGGCAGTGGAATTTTTCTGGTGCCCTCGGAAATGATGCAGGCGGTTGGCTCGGCGCGACTTGTCTATCTCGCCTGGATAGTCGGTGGCCTGCTCTCTTTTTTCGGCGCGCTTACTTATGCCGAGCTGGGCGCTATGAAGCCGCAAGCCGGCGGCGAGTATGTTTATGTTCGCGACGCCTACGGCCCGTTGGCGGGATTCCTGTATTCATGGACCTGGTTCCTGATCGCCAAGCCGGCGTCCATTGCGACGATAACAACCGGCCTGGTGCGGATCCTCGAAACCTTCCCCGCCTTTTCTTTTTTCTCCCATGCTCTTTTCTCGCACGCAGGCATTTCGCATTCCTTCACGCTTAATTACGGGCAACTGGTGGCCATCGCAGCCACCATCATGATTTCGTGGCTGAACTATATTGGCGTCCGCCGCGCGGGAGAATTTCAATTTCTTTTCACCCTGCTCAAGGTCGCGATTATCCTCGGAATCGTGGCCATCGGTTTTTCCTACAGCCGAGGAACATGGGCGAATTTCGCGACCGAATTTGCCGGGGCAAAAGGCGGCGTAGCCGGATTTTTCGCCGCGCTGGTGGCTGCGCTTTGGGCTTACGACGGCTGGAACGATCTGAACATGGTAGCGGGCGAGATTCGCGATCCGCAGCGCAACCTTCCCCTCGCGCTGATCTGGGGTGTGGCCACCGTAGGCGCGCTTTACATTCTGGTAAACGCGGCCGTACAGTATGTGCTTCCCGCAGCGGCAGTGGCTGTCTCTGAGCGGCCTGCGTCCGATGCCGTGGCGCTGGTGCTAGGTCACGCCGGCGCTAGCCTGGTCTCAGCCGGCATGGCCATCTCCATGCTCGTGACTTTAAATGGCACCATCATGAGCGGAGCGCGCGTGCCCTTTGCCACGGCGCGTGACGGATATTTCTTCCACGCCATTGCCCAGGTTCACCCGCGATTCCACACGCCCTCGATCGCAATCGTGGTGCAGTGCGCACTGGCCATCGTTCTGCTTCTGCTCGGCGGCAGTTTCCGGCAATTCTTTTCGCTGGCCATTTTCGCGGAGTGGATGTTCTACATGATCGCCGGCAGCACGGTGTTCGTTTTCCGCTGCCGTGAGCCACATGCCGATCGGCCTTATCGCGTCCTCGGATATCCCGTCGTTCCCGCTGTGTTTGTGCTGGTTTCCGCCGCTCTTCTCTACTACACGTTCACCGACAATCTCAAGAGTTCGGCGGCCGGATGCCTGGCAATTTTGGCGGGCGTTCCGGTCTTTTATTTCTTTGCCGCCCGCCGCGCGGCAATAAAGAAGTAACCACTACCAAGTTGTTCACCTGTCAGGTCATACACCTCGACATTGTTACCAAAGGACAGGCGCAGGCGGCACGTTTACCACCTTCCCAAACTCCCATAAGGTGAAGACTCCAAGCCCAAGTGCTCGCCCCAGCCTGGGTCTCCTTTTGGAGCACGGAATGCCTACGGGAATGTCTACGGACGATCGCAGTTTTCAACTCGGCCTGTTGCCGGAACAGAAATGGAACTGGCGGACATTCGCGACCAGCTATGGAATTGTCATGGCCCTAATCCTGTTTTTGATTTTTTTCGGAATCCTCGTACCCGGCACGATTCTTCTCACTAACTATCAGATCACCGAGTTAGTCCCGCGGCCGGCTTTGCGGCCGGAACGATTACCCAAGTCGCAGCGCCTGCGTCAGAAGTTGCTGCCTGCAACTCCCCACCCTGTGTTCGAGACCCCGAAACTGATCGTACCGCGCGAGGTCCGCGCCGCAAAACCGCAGCCTCAGGAAGTTGAGCCACCCAAGGTGGCGATGAATAACTTCGCGCCGACAGTGCTGAAAACCGCTGGAGCGCGTCCTGTGCTCATTCATACCGGGGAGTTCGAAGGCAGTTCGGCGCCGCCCACGCTGAATGCTCCGATTTCGAAAGTTCAGACAGGCGGCTTCGGCGATCCGAATGGGTTGAAGCCCAGTGCCAACGGCAAGCCCAACGGAAAGCTCATTGCCTCCGCGCAAGGTTCGTTCGACATGCCGGTAGGTCCGGGACAAGGCAATGGGTCCGGTGGCGCAAAGGGGACGAGGGGAACCGTGGCGAGCGCCGATTTTGGCGACGGTGTGGCCACCGCGGGACATGGCAATGGCCGCGGAAATGGAGCCGTGATGAGTTCGGGCTTTGGCACACAGGAGGTCGCGCAGAACACGGTCCATGCCCAGCGCCTCGATAGCGGCCCGGCAACGACTGCGGTCGAAATCACCTACAAGCCGAACCCGGTTTATACCGCAGAAGCGAGAAACCTGAAACTCGAAGGCGAAATTTTACTCGAAGTGGAGTTCGCGGCGAACGGAGAGTTGCATGTGAATCGTGTGGTCCGGGGTCTGGGCCATGGGCTCGATGAAGCTGCCCTGGCGGCCGCGAACAAGATGCGGTTCAAACCAGCTTCGAGAAACGGGCAAGCGATGGATTCGACAGCCATCGTGCACGTCGTTTTTCAAATGGCGTATTGACACTTGGGAGACAAGAGTTATGCGGAAGTCAGAAGAGAAGCCAACGGAGAAGTTGGGGGAGAAGTTGAACTCGGGGGAGACGTTCATGAACAGCAGGAACTGGATGGTTTTGACTGTGCTGGCGGTAGCAACCATGACGGCGACGGCCCAGCAGCCGGCGTCCGCGCCTCAGGACTCAGGCTCGGTTGCCTCGACGCAACCGGCTCAGACGCCTGCCCAACCGAGCCAGCCTCAGTCTGGAGCCAATCAGGCCGCAACCAATCAGTCAGATCAGCCTCCGACCAATCTCGCGCCGCCAACCACCATGGATCAGGTCGTCGACCGCGTGATTCTGCGCGAAAACGGCTTGATCAAGTTCTTGACGAAGCGTACCCCCGTGGTAGAGACCTATTTGCAGAACCTGACGCAGGATCCACAACTCGGCCCGATTCCGCAGGACGACCATTACTTTTTGGGTCGCATGGACTTCAGCGAATCGATCGACCGCAGCGAATACCTCCGCAGCGAGGGCAAGGGTAACGATAAGGACAAGGATAAAGGCGAAAGCATGGAGAAGCGCCTTTTAGGCGGCTTCGTCAAGAGGTTCAAGTTCCAGTACCAGCCGCTCGGTTTTTCCTGGATGGTTTTCGCTGATCGCACCGACTTTGACCGGCAGCACTACGATTTCCACTACGCGCGGCGCGAGTTCCTGGGCGATGTGCGCTGCCTCGTGTTCGACCTGACTCCGAAAAAAGATGCCGGCCGCGGCCGCTTTATTGGCCGCATCTGGGTTGAGGATCAGGATTTCAACATTGTTCGTCTGAACGGAACCTACGCTCATCCTGCGCGTAACAGTTACTACTTCCACATGGATAGCTGGCGCTTGAATCTGATTCCGGGTTACTGGCTGCCAGCCTATATCTACAGCGAAGAAGGCGATTTCACTGCCGGAGCCAGGAACCGGATC
>Ga0302326_10011211_pt1 | contig 19331 bp, 10 predicted proteins | sample Palsa_T0_3_FD_202264 | JGI IMG/M metagenome (GOLD analysis project Ga0302326, IMG submission 202264) | Peat permafrost microbial communities from Stordalen Mire near Abisko, Sweden - Palsa_T0_3 | ecosystem: Environmental > Terrestrial > Soil > Palsa > Peat permafrost | place: Sweden: Abisko...
CGATGCTCGGCCCAGCGGCCGTTGGGTGCAATGTTGTAGGCATGGGTGCCCGGTTCGCCGGCGGGAGTCACGCGCTCCGGCGCGCCCTTGCCGTCAAGCCGCGCGCGATAGAGATACTGCCGCACCGCATCGTCCGGCGAGGCCACAAAGTAAAACCAGCCGCCCGCATCGTCGACGCCCACCTTCTCCAGCACATCGCCCTCGAAGTTGGTCACCAGGCGCGGCTTGCCCCCCGCCGGATCCACGCGCCAGGCATGCCGCCATCCGTCCCGTTCGCTCAGAAACACCATGTCCTTGCCCGCGCCGGCCTTCTTCTCGCCGCCGATCCAGTCCATCGGAAACGTATCGATCCACGCCTTGTCGGTGTCTTCAAACGCCAGCCGAGGCTCGCCCGTCTTTGCGTCGGCCCATAGATATTGAATGCTCTTTTGCGAACGGTCGAGATACTCCAGCATCACGCCATCGGAGTTGCCGGCCCAGTCCATCTGCGCCACATAGTGGTTGCGCGGATCGCCCGCAAGCTCGATCCAGCGCGTGGCGCCGCCCGCTGCGGAAACAATGCCCACGCGCACCGCCGAGTTCGTCGTCCCCGCCTGCGGATACTTATAACTGGAGACTACCGGATACTCCGCTTCGGTATCGTTGATCAGCGCGTATTCGCCCACGCCCGATTGGTCAAACTGCCAGTAAGCAATCGTCTTGCTGTCCGGGCTCCAGCGATAACAATCGCGCAGGAATAATTCTTCCTCACTTACCCAGTCTGAAGTACCGTTAATCACATCGGCCGAGCCATCCGTAGTAAGTTGCGTGACCTTCTTAGTACCAATCTCTTCGGAGTAGAGATTATTGGCGCGCACATAGGCCACGTGCGTGCCGTCCGGAGAGAAATTGGCAAACATCAGCGACGACTCGGGCGCATCGCCGCCCAGTTTGCTGAGCGCGCCCGTCGCAGTATCCAGCACCCAGTAGTCGCCGCGCGTAGCCTCGCGCCACACCCGCTTGGCATTGGTAAACACCAGCAGCTTTTTCCAATCCGCCGACCAGGAATAGCTTTCGATTTCCAGCGGCTCCTTCGCGCCGGCCGGCGTGAGTTGCGCCGCCGCCACCAGCACGCCGCGCTTGCCGGTCGCTGTCTCATAGGCCACAATGTCCACGCCCTTGGCGCCCGCCGCCGGCTCCAGGATGGTGTAGGAGTCGCCGCCATTCTGCCATGCCAACTGCACGTTCTTGCCGTTGAATGCGCGCTTGTTAAACAGCGCATCAAGCTGCTGCGAGAGCGCCTGCGCATCCGCCGCGGCGCCAAACGCCGGCCACGCCGCGCAGAGTAGCAGGGCAACTATGCACGAAGAAAAAACAGCCCATTTAGATCGCAGCAAGACAGTCTCCTCCGGAGCCGCGGACTCTTCCGCGTCCCTCAATTGTTCCGTGCAGCGATTATAGGCAAGCCGCGCATGGGACCCGGCTGCGCGTCAACGATCCACATTCGTGCTTTCCCTCAGCCGCCGTTTTATGGGACACTTGGACCCACCGGATACGATTCCCAAAGAGGTGTCATGACTCTCTTGAAACTGGCCGCTGCGTCCTTCGCCTTGTTCGCAACCACCGCGTCTCTCACGGCGCAGAGCCTGAACTCAAACTTCGCCCGCGACCCCGCGCAGCCCATCGACCAGACCTATACAGACAACATTCACAAGTACACCACCGACCCGTCATTCATCTCCCCCCTGGTGGATTACCTTCCCGCGTCGAAGACCGTGCCTACGCCGGCCAAGGTGCTGGGCGATGTATCGGGCGCGCCCGACATGCTGCCCTACGCCGAGGATGTCTACAAATACTTCCGCATGCTGGAGTCGGCCAGCCCGCGCGTGAAGGTGTTCTCGATCGGCCACTCCGAGGAAGGCCGCGAGATGATCGCCGCAGCCATCGCCGACCCTGAGTTGCTGGCCGGCGCCAAGGCCAACGATGCGCGATTGGCGCAGCTCTCCGATCCGCGCAAGATCGGCCTCGACGACGCAAAGGCCAGACCGCTCATCGATCGGTCGTGGCCGGTCTATTACATCACCGGCACCATTCACTCACCGGAGACGGGCGCTCCCACTGCGCTGATGGAACTCGCATACCGCCTCGCCGTCGACGATGCGCCCTACATCAAATACATTCGCTCGCACATGATTGTGCTCATCACGCCGGTAGTTGAAGTAGACGGCCGCGACCGCATGGTCGACATCTATAAGTGGCACAAAGCGCACCCCGGCCAGGACTGGCCGCACCTTCTCTACTGGGGGCACTATGTCGCGCACGATAATAACCGCGACGCCATGGGCATGACGCTCAACCTGACTCGCAATGTGCTCGATACCTATCTAGGCTGGCACGCGCAAGTACTTCATGACTTACACGAGTCGGTGCCATTCTTATATGACAACACGGTGGGCGACGGACCTTATAACGCATGGGTCGATCCGCTGCTTGCAGACGAGTGGGAAGAGCTGGGCTGGAACAATGTGGCGCGGATGCAGAGCTTCGGAATGCCGGGGGTCTTCACGCATGGCGACTTCGACACATGGAGCCCCGGATACCTGATGTTTCTGGCCGGAATGCACAACGGCATCAGCCGTCTCTATGAGACATTTGGCAATGGTGGCGCAGACACAGAGAAGCGTATCCTGCGGCCGGAAGAATACTCGCGCACATGGTACCGGCAGAACCCTCCCTTACCCGTAGTCACCTGGTCGCAGCGCGATAACAATAACTACGAAGAGAGCGCACTCTTATCAACGCTCTCTTACTTCTCCAATAATACCCATCATTTCCTTGAGAACTATTATCTGAAGAGTAAACGTGCGGTACTGAAGCCGGCAATGGAAGGTCCATCGGCCTATGTCATCGCCGCCGACCCTGCCGACACCAACCGCCAGATCGAGTTGGCCAAAGTACTCAAGCGCCAGCACGTCGAGCTTCAGTTGCTGGCCGAAGCAGCGACCGCGCCCGTACCGGCGGAGAAGCGCGGCGACAAGCCGAAGCCGCAGACCTTTCCCGCGGGCAGCATCGTGGTCCGAATGGATCAGCCTTACTCGCGCGTTGCCGATGCCCTCCTCGACCGCCAGTTCTGGGCCGCCGACGATCCGCAGAAGCATCCCTACGACGACACCGGTTGGTCGTTCTCGCACCTTTTCAATCTCAAGGTGGCGCGCCTCACCGATGCTTCCATTCTGCAGGCAAAGATGACCCCTCTCGACGATCCTGCGTCGCTGGCCGGCAAAGTCTCCGGCACGGGCCCTGTGCTCGCCGTCGCCAACACCGCACAGATCTCGCTGCTGCCGCTGGTCTACAAGCTCAAGGGCGCAACGGTGCAGGTGGCCGACAAGCAATTCGAAGCCGACGGAAAGAACTTTCCCGCGGGCTCGCTCGTGATCGCCGGCGCGGCCGACGATCAGGTGGCCGGCCTGCTGCACGATCTCTCGCTCGATGCCTCGCGCCTTGCCGCCGCGCCCGACGTGCCCATGCACGCCGCCACCGCGCCGCGCATCGCATTCATGCACACCTGGCTGGGCACGCAGACCGAGGGCTGGTGGCGCTATGCGTTCGACGACGCGGGCGTTCCCTACACCTACATCAACACGCAGACCGTCGCCGGCGAAGCAAACCTGCGCGCCAAATACGACGTCATCGTGTTCGCGCCCGTGGGCCGCGCGTCCGCGCTCGACATCATCAACGGCACGCCCATGTGGGGCAACGCCATGCCGTGGCAGAAGTCCGGCCTCACGCCAAATCTGGGCCGCGTCGACAGCACCGCGGATATACGTCCCGGCCTGGGCTACGACGGCCTTGAGCATCTCAAGCAATTTGTCGAGCAGGGCGGCCTGCTCATCACCTGCGAAGATACCGCTCAATTCGCCATCGACACCGGCCTTGCGCCCGGCGTGAGCGTCGCTCAGGCCGCCGATGCGCGCGTGGTGGGCTCGGTGCTCAACACCGTTTTTGTGGCGCGCGACAACCCCGTCGCATTCGGCTACGGCACAGGCGTGCCGGTCATCAGCGCCGGGGGCATGGCCTTCAACGTGAGCAATACGCTGGGCCGAGCGGGCGGCCGGGTGCTGATGGACCCCTACGCAGAGCGGCCCACTGGCCGCGGAAGCGTGGAAGACTCAGACGAGCCGCAGGGCCGCAAACTGGCCGAGGCCGAGCCGCTCAAGAAACAGCAGCCGTGGGAGCCGAAAGCGCTCGACGAGGAGGACACGCGCAACAATCCGCGCGTGATTCCCGCCGAGTTGCGCCCCGACGTAATCCTGCGCTTCGCCGACGGCAAGTCGCTGCTGCTAGATGGGCTGCTCGACAAAGGCGGATCGATCGCCGAGCACGCCGTGGTGGTGGATGCGCACCTGGGCCAGGGCAACGTGCTGCTCTTCGGCAACAACCCGGTCTATCGCGGCGAGACAGTGGGCACGTATCCGATGGTGTTCAACGCCATCCTGAATTTCAGCCACCTGGCCCACGCGCCTGCGCCGCCGTCGAAGCAACCGGGCCAGTGATCCGCGGCGAAGCAGCCGGCCTCACGGATTCCACACAAACGTGGCAATCGACCCGCCCGGAATGGTGGTGGTCACCGTCTTGCTGTGGTAGCCGATGCGCACCTGCTGCGATGTTGTGCCGGTGTTCACGGTGTACAGCACCATATTGCCGTTGATGTTGCGGAAGGCCACGTCCTTGATGCTCGTGCCCTCCGGCTCGTTCGAAGCAATGCGCTTCGCGAGAGGCATCACGAACTTGCTGGCATGCCCCAGCACGTAGTAATCGAGCTCCGGCTTGAAGCTGGCTCTCGATGGATCGCTGTCGTCAATGGTCAGCAAGCCGCGGCAGGTGTCGCAGCCGCCCACTACCGGACCGTGGTTCTGGTCGGTGGCCAGCGCCCACAGCACGTAGCCGCGCGCCCAGTTGCGCGTCACGGCAACCAGCTCGGCGGCCTCCTCGGCCAGCACGTTGCCCTTTTGCCATGTGCCGCCGCTCGACTCCGTCACCCACTGGTCCTTCTGCGGAAACTCCTCGTGATTCTTCGTCATCACGTCGGGCGAGCCGCCGTAGTGGTGCCACGCTGTGCCCGCGGCCAACGCACCGGCCTTGGCATCGTTGAGCACCGTCTCGGGATAGTCGGGCCGGTCCCAGTTGTGGTCGTAGGCCATCACTTTCGGATTCAGGTGCGCCGCGGCCAGCGCCGGCCCCAGCGCAGTGCCAAAGAAGGCCGCCTGCTCCTCCGCAAGCATCTGCATGCCGCTGTAAGTGGGCGGCGCAAACAGGGGTTCGTTCTGCACAGACAGCGCCCACACCGGCACGCCCGCCGCCTGGTAGCCCCGAATCGTCTTGACCAGATAATTCGCGTAGACCGTGTAAGCCTCGGGCCGCAGGCTCGACTTCTCCTTGGTATCGGGATTCGACCCCAGCATCGAGCCGGAATTCTTCATCCAGCCGGGCGCGCTCCACGGCGTCAGCATCACGTGGATGCCGGGATTGATGGCGAGCGCCTGCCTGAGTTCCGGCAGAATGTACTCCTCATCGTGCTTGAGCGAGAAGTGGTCGAGCGTGTAATCGGTCACTCCTGGCGGCGTGGCGCAGGCCTTGGCCGCCTGATCGCACAGGTCGTCAAAGGAGTAAAACGTCACCGCCAGGTCCGACGAGCCCACCGGCTGGCGCAGAATGCCGAGCGCGATGCCGTCCTTGCGGCTGAAGAGCATTTTGAACGCGCCATCGGTCTGCGCGGGCGTGAGTTTCTTCGCGATGAGCCACGCCGCCGAATCAGTGAGCGACGCGCCAAATCCGTCGATCTCCTGAAATCGCTGCACATCGTCGACCGTTATCAACGGCGCCGCGGCCACATCTTTCGCAGACGATGAAAAATGCAGCGTTTGCCGCTGCGAAAGCGTCTCCAGCATGTCCGGCGTGGTCTGGTAGACATTGACAGCCTGCGCGCCGGTTGTGGCGGAGGCAAGCGAAACCATGGCAATGCAGGCAGCAAAAAGGATAGAACGCGGCATAAATCCTCCCCCAGACGGAAGGAGAATCGTAGCCGATTTGGGCCCGTTGCGAAAGATGACTGCGCCCTACGGCGCGACCACATCCTGCTTGAGCCGCCGGAACGCCGCTTCGGGCACGTCGGTGAGTCCCAGCGACGGTCCCTCCCACAGCAAACGCGGCGCGCCCTGGCTCGCCGAGTGCAGACCCTCCACATGCAGCGCGTGCAGCCCGGCGCGCAGGCCGAGCGACCCCCGGTCGTAGCGCATGGCGTTGCCCTGCGAGCCGCACACCTGCGCAAACGGCGGCCCGGTCTTCGCCACCATCATGCCGTCGATCGTGACGCGCGCGCCGTCGCGGTCCAGCAGCGAAAAACTGTAGCCGCCATCGGCGGGAATATCGATGAACCCCTCCCACGCCACGGCGTAATGCGTAAAGCCCTGCGCGTCGGCGTGCAGGTTCTCCGACGTGCCTGCAAACACCGCCTGCTGTGCGTTCAGGTCGGGCAGCTCCGTCCACGCGCCCGGATAAATCCCGTAGCCGAGCCCCGGCGCAGTGGGGCCGGAAGGCTCGACCGCATCATGCCACTGCGACACCACCACCAGTCCCTGCGCTGCCCAGTCCTGCCTTCCGGCTTCGTCGTCCACACGCAGCAATACCCTGAATCGGCCTGCACCGTTTGTCCCGTCCAGTTCCGTGCCGTCGGCGTCGCCAAATCGATGCTTGACGCGCCGTCCGTGCGCTTCGGTCCCATCGCCGAAGAGCCACGTGTAGTGCGCGCCATGCGACGGCTGCGCGGTAAACGCGATAGTGTTCCGCGGCCCAAACACCGGCGGAGATACGGTAAACTTGGCCACCGGCCCATGCGCCGCGATGAATTGCACCGGCCCCGCGCCGCCGCTCACCGTCAGCGCCAGGTCGGCGGCGCTCTGTGCGCGATACTGGGCAAACTTCATGTTGTCCACGCTCACTCCGGCCACTTTGCCGGTAATCGTCGAGCCGGCCAGCGCGGGCTGATCCAGCGCCCAGATGTTGCGCAATGCGATGCCGTTGACGGCCGGCTCCTCCTGCTCCACCTGCAGCAGCGAATACCAGTCGTCGAGGAAGAGATTTTCAAAGGTGAAGCTGTCGTGCTCGCCCCTTGCGCCGTCCGCGGCCCACAGGCCGAGCAGGCCGAACGTCTGCCCGCACGCGCCGATGCCGCCATGCAGCACGTCGGAGTTGCGCACCGTAAAGTTGCGCGAGTTGAACGTCTTCCGCGGCCAGCCCGCGCGCACAATATTGGAAATGCTGGTGGACAGCTCGCTGTCTTCAATCAGAATGTTCTCGACATCGTGGCCCGTGCGCAGCATCTCCTCGTCGGTATAGCCATCCCAGTTGCCCTGCATGGCAAACACATCGTCGGAGGCGCGGAAGAACGAGTCGCGCACAATGGTGTCGCCACCGCCCAGCCAGTCCATGCCATCCTGGTTGGCGTTGCCGGGATTGCCGCCGATCACGCGCAGGTCGTCGTAGGTGAAAAAGCTCGAATCCTTCATCTGGATCGACCAGGTGCGCGAACGCACGGTGCAGGTAAGCCCGTCGATCTCCACGCGGTGCGCCTCGAGCGCGCCGATGCAGTGCCAGTCCGGCTTCTGCATCCAGCCCTCGTCGGCGTTGGGGTCCTGCGGGCCGTCGTACACAATGGTTCCGCGGCCCAGCACCTTCACGTCCGTCACCTTCCACAGGTTGATGCTGCCAAAGATGAACGCGCCCGGCGCGAGGTAGATGGTTTCTCCGCTCTTTGGGTTGAGGCTCTCGCGATAGAGGCCCGCAGCCAGTACGCGCACGTTCGGACCGGCGGGTGGCGGCAGAGGCGGCGGCGTGCCGGCAAAGAGAAACAGCATGTGCGCATGGTTGAGAAAGTCTCCGGGCCGCGCGATGGAGAGCTTGGCCGGCGCAGCCAGTCGAAAGCGAATCGTCTGGCCCTGGCGCACTGGCCGCATGCCCAGCCTCCACGGCTGCATGTCGACGCCGCGATCCCAGAAGCCCGGCTCAGCCGCGGTGATGGCAATCGCCACCGGCCCCGTCATGTCGAAACTGGCAAACTCGTAGCTCGCGGCGGCGTGCGCCACGTCGACCGGCTGCCCGTTCACGGTGACCGTAAAGGCGGCCGATCGTACCTCCACTGGCACGGGCACAGGCTGCACGCGGGATGCCAACGCGCCGCCGGGCAGAGCAAGCAAGATGATCAGCAGCGAACGAAAACCCGGCAAGCTTCGCATCGCTATCGCTGCAACAGATCGATGGGCTGCGAGAAGTCGGTGGCGCGGATGTGCGCGGCCAGCGAGGGATGCTGGCGCTGCAACGCGAGAAACATCTCCCAGGCCACACGGCGATAGCTGAAATGGCCGGCGGGCGCCGAGCGCAGTTCGGAGATGTACTGCGCCTCGGCGAAGTCCATCTTGAAGAGGCAGCGTACGCGCGTGGCCAGGGGCAGCAGGTAGAGCGCGGACAGCGCGGCCTCAGGCGCCTGGCTGGCGGCAATGCGCGCGCTGGCGGCGTGTGCGGCTCCGATGGCGGCGTGGTAGTCGCCCAGGATGCCGGCCTCGGCCAGCCCCGCGGCGTCGCCTGATTCGGGCGTCTCGTAGCCATGCCGCGCGGTGAATCCCTGTTTGATCTGCGTGACCCGGCGATGGCGGTGCATATCGCGGAAGCCGCCGATGTCCATGAGAATGTCAAAGCGCAGCGCGGCTCCGGCATGGAAGACACGCAATGCCTCATCGTGGCGGCCGCGGTGGCGCAAGCCGAGCTCGATAATCTCCGCAACGCGCGCGGCGGGAAGGCCGGCCACGATGTCGCGGACCTGGCGATAGGGATGGTCGCTGCCCCAGTAGATCAGCGTGGCGGCCAATTCGACCTCAAGGGACTCCGAGCGCTCCACCAGGTCGACCACGGGAGCGGCGGCTGGCGCGATGCCATGCAGCAGTTCGGCTGCGGCCTGCTCCACCTCGGCGCGCGTTTTGATCAGGTATTCATTGGGCTCGGCGTACTTGACCAGCGTGGGCGCGGTGCGGACCTCGCGGGTGAGCAGGGCTGCGGCTTCGGCGGCCAGCTCCAGATCGGTGACCTTCTCCACAAACGCCGCGCCTGCTGCGCCATTTACATTCCAGGCCGGGCCCGTGGCCGCATCGCGCAGCTTGGCGCCCAGGTCGCGGACCTCTCGAATTGGGTGCGACAGCAGGCGCGACACCTGCGTCTCCAGCGTGCGCGCGTTCACGATCTGGCCCAGTGACGTGTTGGTGGCCAGCGGCAGCAGGTAGCGCGCCACGTCAAACGCGCGCGCCTTCAGCGTCCGCTCGTAGGCCTCGGGCTTCATCGTCTCGGGGCGCGCCACGCGCTCGCGCAGCGCGTCATGCACGGCCGTAGTGGTGCGCTGGTAGGCGGCAAAGAGACCCTCGACGGTGTCGGCGTAGAGCTGAGCCTCGGCCGCGTGCTCGCCAAACTCCGGCAGATACCAGCCGGACTTGAGGAAGTTCTGGTACCGCGTCGACCGCTCCTGGCCGTCCCACCGCTGCTCGTCCACCAGCACAATCGCCGCCAGCAGGCTCAGCCGTTCCACGGCGAAGGCGATGTGCGCCAGGTCGGCGATGGAGCGGTGGCCATATTGAAAATAAAAGGTATTCAGGAACTGCTCGGCGCGCTGGGCGCTGATTTCGCGCAGCGATTCGCGCATGGAGAGCGACGATCGGGAATACTTGGCCATGGCGTAGGCCAGCACCTCGGGGTCTGCGCCATGCACCGCGTAGACATCGGTTTGGTTCCTGGCGCCGGGGGCATGCAAAGATTCGCTGGACATTATTCAGGCTCGCGAACAGAATACGGCATAGGGTGCCAAGAGGGTGTGCATCCACGGCACGGCCGCAAGCGTCTATCATCGTAAGGGGTGTGCCGGGCTCGGCGCCCCTTAGCAAGCAGGCCAAGGCAGGGAGTAGCAGGGCCATGCGGGAGTTCAGACTACGCACGTCGTACAGTCCGCGGCCGTTACCATCGGGCCGCTGGGTGATGACTCAGCGGTGGAACGACCTCTTGTTTGCGCACTGGCCGGTGCAGGCCGCGCAGTTGGCGCCGCTGCTGCCCGAGGGGCTGCAGGTGGACATCTGCCAGGGCACGGCGTGGCTGGGCATCGTCCCCTTCTGGATGGACCGCATCAAGATCCGCGGCGTGCCGCCGATTCCCGGCGCGCGCATTTTCTCAGAGCTCAACCTGCGCACCTATGTCCGCGATGAACTGACCGGCACGCCTGGCGTGTTTTTCTTCTCTCTCGACGCAAGCAATCTGCTGGCGGTGGCCGCGGGGCGCACGCTCTATCACCTGCCCTACTACTGGGCGCAGATGCGGCTCGAGCAGCGCTCGGAGCGGGAGTTTTCGTTTTACAGCCGCAGGCGATTCTCCAAGACGCCAGTCATCTTCAAGGCGCGGTACCGGGGCCTGGGGCCGACCCGCGCGCTCACCGAGAGCCGGGCCGGTTCGCTCGAATATTTCCTCACCGAGCGCTATTGCCTGTTTACCGCCGACGACGCCGGGCAGCCCGTGCGCGCCAATATCCACCACGTGCCGTGGCCGCTCGAAGACGCCGAGGCCGAGATCGAAGAGAACGGCCTGGCCGACGCCATCGGGATTTCGCTGCCCGACCAGGCGCCGGTGCTGCACTACTCGCGCCGCTTGGCGGTATATGTGTGGAAGGCGCACCCGGTGATGCAGGCGATGGCGCAGCGTCCTGTGCCGGTGGCCGTCGCGCCGTCGGGTTAACCCTCGTCGCTGCCGTCCGCAGCCGCAAGAGTGTTTTCCGATTCAAGTCCGAACGACACTGTGGGTGCCCCCCTTGTGCGTTCTTTGCACAAGGGTGGGAACCAAAAAAGTCCACCCCGACCTGTAAGCACCTGGATAGAAAATGCGCTACGCCGGGAAGAGCGAGCCCGATCCGCCGGGCATGGGCGTGACCTTGGGGCGGCGGCGAGCGGGCTGGGGATCGGGCGACGCCAGCAGAGCGGCAATCTCTCTCAACTCTGCACGGGCGTGGCCGATGACTGCAGCAACATCGGAAGGCTGCTGCGCGGGTGCGGCGCCGGCCAGCGGCAGGCTGGGCTGCGGATCGCGGCGGCGCAGCGGCTCCAGAGTCTGGCGCGCTCCGGCCAGCGTGTAGCCCTCCTGGTGCACTAGGCGCTTGATCTCCAGCACCAGCTCAACGTCGCGGCGGCGATAGAGGCGCTGCCCTGTGCCGCTTTTGTTGGGCTTGAGCTGGGGAAATTGCGTTTCCCAAAAACGCAGCACGTAGGTCTCAAGGGAGCAGATGCGGGCCACGTCCCCGATCTTGAAGTAGAGCCGGTCGGGAATGGTGGGCGCAGCCGCCGCGCGCTTCTGGGAGAGTTGCGAGGCCATGGGCAAAATGAGCTGGTTCCAATGCGAGCCGGAACCGGTCCTTTGGGGAGTATAAATCACAGATTGCACAAGATGTGAGGCAAATTTGTGCAGGGTACACAGTTTGTAGCGTGCGGATTGCAGTCTCTAGCCTGCCTCCGGCCGCGTGACCGGGTCGCGGCGCGGCGAGCCGTGCGGGGCGGCGCGGAGATATTGCTTTGGCCACGAGGCGGGCTCACCGAGCGCGGCTGACGCGTGCACCGGCCAGTTCGGGTCGCGCAGCATCTCGCGCGCCAGCAGCACCATGTCGGCCTGGCCGGCCTCGATGATCGAATTGGCCTGATGGGCATCGGTGATCATGCCCACGGCCGCGGTGGCAATGCCGGCTTCGCGCCGGATGCGGTCGGCGAACTGGACCTGGTAGCCGGGGCCGACGGGGATTTTGGCATTGGGAACCATGCCGCCGGAGGAGCAATCGATCAGATCGACACCGCGCTCAAGCAGCAAGCCGGCCAGGCGCACAGATTCGTCGGCGTTCCAGCCGCCCTCGGCCCAGTCGGTGGCGGAGATGCGGACAAAGATGGGCAGGTGGGCGGGCCACTCCGCGCGCACGGCCTCGGCGACCTCGAGCGCCAGGCGGGCGCGATTCGCAAATTCACCGCCGTACGCGTCGGTGCGCTGGTTGGCCAGCGGCGACAGGAACTGGTGGATCAGGTAGCCGTGAGCGGCGTGAATCTCAACCAGGTCGAAGCCGGCCGCATAGGCGCGGCGCGTGGCCTGGCGGAAGGCGTCGATCACCGCGGCGATCTCGGCGGCTTCAAGGGCGCGCGGCACGGCGTAGGTGGGCGAGAAGGCCAGCGCGCTGGGCGCGACCGGCTGCCAGCCGCCTTCCTCGGGAGTGACCACGCGCTCGGCGACAAACGGCGCAGACATGCTGGCCTTGCGGCCGGCGTGCGCCAGCTGCGTGCCGGCCCGCGCGCCCTGCGAATGAAGGAAGTCCACGATGCGCGCGAGGCTGGCAATGTGCTCGTCTTTCCAGATGCCCAGGTCGGCGGGCGAGATGCGGCCCTCGGCGGTGACGGCTGCGGCTTCCGTCATGACCAGCCCCGCTCCACCCTGCGCGTGGCTGCCCAGGTGCACGAGGTGCCAGTCGTTGGCGAAGCCGTCGACGGAGGAGTATTGGCACATGGGGGAGACGCCGATGCGATTTGCGAATTGGAGCGAACGAAGCCGGAAGGGAGAAAAAAGAGGATTGCTCATGCTCTTGATGAGATGCCGAAAAGTGGGAAGGGTCGCAAGGAGCGGAGCGGCGGCGACTTGAGTGGGGCTTCACGATCGCAGGCCTGGAGGCATCCACGCGATCCCAGATCCCAGAATCGGGACCTGGGATCACCCATTTTCGTTTTGGAGCCGGGTTCTCCTGACGCAAACAGCTTACTGCTTTTTCAGCACCGCCGTGCCTTTTTCGTCCGACAGGATCGCGCTCTCGAGCTTGCGGAACTGGACGGCTTTCGCAGCGGGAATCTCTACCTGGCGCACCACGTAATCGCGCTCGTAGTGCAGCGTGTTGGCCTTGGCCGTGACGGTGGAGTGGTAGGCGGCAAAGTCCACGTCCACGTCCACCGGGTCGGGCGTCTCATCCACCACGTAGCCGGGCGGCAGCGTGATGTCGTAGCTGTCATGCCAGTGGCCGGTGGCGCTCAGGTCGATGGGCACCGTGCGCAGCTTGTCGTCAAAGGGACGCGTGAGCGAGCCCACCACGCGTGGGCGCACCAGCAAGAGCGGTCCAGCCTGGTGGGCGTAGGAGCCGGCAGTGAGCTTGTAATGGAACTCGAGCGGCTTGTCGAGCGCCGGGGGCTGCACAAAGTCAAATGAGTTGAGTACTACTCCCGGCACGTCGTGCGCGATCTGCGTCTCCCAGTATTCGCGGCGCTCCTTCTCATCGGTGTACTTGAGGAACATGCGCAGGTCCGCGCCGTCGGGACCGGAGTGCGAAGTATCGACCGAGCCTGACAGGGTGCCGTCGGCCGCCAGCGTGAATGCGCCCTTGCGCTGGTTGCCGTTGGCGTCGGGTCCGAGCACTGGAAGCTCGATAATCTGGCTGGCCGCGCCGGCCGAGAGAATGCCGTAGCTGCCCTGCTCGTAAGAGGGCAGATTGCCCACCGGCGTGCGCTCGTTGGTGGGGTCGAAAATAAGGTAGCGCTTGCCGTCTTTGCCCTTGACGATGGCCATGAGGCGCGGGTCGATCACGTCGGCCGGAACCTCGATGGCGGTAATCATGTGATTGCCCAGCAGCGAGGGATCGTCGGGATCGACGATGCCGCGCCGGTCGTCCACCGGAACGTAGAACGCGTGGATGCCTGCCACCTGGAGCATGGAGATCAGCAGCGTGGTCTTGTCTTTGCAGTCGCCGTAGCGGTTGCGGAAGATGTCGGCCGCGTGGTTGGCCTGCAAGCCCCCGATGCCGCGCATCACAATGAAGTAGCGAATGTCTTTTTGAATGGAGCTGGTAATGCGGCTGAGCTTGGTGTAGAAATCGGGAGCCCCGGCAATGAGCGTTTGCACGTCGGCCGTGATCTCCGGCGAAGGATCGGGGCGGTTGGCCTCAAGCGTGGTGACCCACTGGCCGATCGCGCGCCATTGATTGTCCCTGCCGTCCACGGCGGCATCGCCCCACTGCACCGACATGCGCGCGGCGATGGCCTGCCACTCGGGCCGGGATGGAATGTCGCGCAGTGTGAGGCCCGGCATATCTTTGACCTCCCAGCGCCAATGGTTGGGCGCCACCTCAACCGGCTGCACTGGCGGGTGACTGTGCCACGACTGGGAGTGAGCGCGGCCCGCGGGCAGATCGATCTCAAGAGCCTGGAAAACCACCGGAATATCGTTCTGAACGCCCCATACTTTCTCCTGAAGATAGGGCTCCATCAGCTCTTCCGACTCGCAAATCTCAACTGCGTCCACATCGATCGCCGGAGGATGAGCGACGCGGGCCTTGCGCGTCGACAGCATAATGGGGATGCTGGTGTCGCCTTCCTCGATGAAGTCCGTATCCTTGGCCATATATTGCTTTTCATCTGCGCCGATCGCCCAGACGCGAAAATAATTGATCTTCTCGTCCACGTCGTAGGAGACTCCGCAATAATTGCGCCGGCCCTGCGGTTTGAGAATGCGGACCACATAGCGTTCCCGCTCCACGGCGCGGCCCTGCGCGTCGATGGTCTCAAGGTACTCGTCGTAGAGAATCACAGCGGCGGCGTCTTTGGCGTAGTCCGGCGTGTGGACCTTGGCCGCGTCCAGACCCCACTGCGGGATGGGGGCGGTCTTGTCAAACCAGCTGGCGTGGCCAAAGATGGCCGCACCGGCCAGCAGACCGGCAACGGCGGCAATGCGAACCACGAGAGATGGGCGCGGCAGGAGGAGCGGCATGAGATCAGTTCCCTTTCGCGGCAGCGGCGCGGGCGAGCACAATCTGCTGTTGATCGGCAGTAGCTACTTTCTGGTAGAAGTCGTGTAGATCAGGATACGCTTTTGCGTCAAGCAGCGTGTAGTTGTAGGTCAGGGTACGCTCCACCTTGACCGAATCTTTGCCGGTGGTGGAGGCGATGGTCAGAGTTGCGTGGTCGGGCCACGCGGCATGGGTGGCCGGCGGCGCGCTCTCCACGGTGTAGCCGGGAGGCAGGCGGTAGGTGACATCGTCCTCCTCGGTCTCAGGGTAGTGAACGTCGATGGGCGTCAAGCGCTTGTCTTCCGCCACGAACGGATGATGGGCGCGCGACTCAAAGAACATGCCCGGCAGGAAAAACCGCTTGCCGGTGGCAGCGCCCAGGCTGCCGCTCACCTTGACTACAGCGATCAGGTTGACGTCGTAGTCTTCGAGCGCCAGGAAGTGATCGAAATCCGCATGAACGCCCTCGGGAATGCGGTCGTCGAGCGAGTCGTTGAACTGCTTCTTCACCTCGTCCTGGTCATTCCTCAGCGTGAGCTGCCGCCAGTACAGCGCGGCCGGGCCGGTCATCACAAAGCGCAGCGTGCCTTTCACGCTTCCGTCGGCGTCGATGGTGAGATCGGCTACGCGGCTGAGCACGGCGGCGCTCGACTGGCCGCCCGGCGTGGATGCGATCTTCGCGCCTCCATCGGCCATGCGAAAGCCGGTAGCCATGGTGTGCGCCCAGTGCAGGTGGCCGTACGGGCACATCTTCTGGCCCGGATCGAGCATGATCTCCTTGCCGTCCACCGTCACGATGGCCAGAAAATCGTCAAGCTGCTCGGCGGAGAGATAGCCCCTGTCAAAGATGGCGCGGTTGCGATCGACCACCTGCATGGGCCAAGCGGTGAGGCCGGCGGCGCGCGCCAGCGCCACGTAGAGCAGCGCAATCTCCTGCCCGTTGCCGCTCTGCTGCTTCCACACGTCCTCCACCTTGCGCACCGGTTTGAGCTTTTCCTTCTTGCGCTCTGCCTGCGACTTCTCGCGCGTGAAGTCGGTGTTGTCGAGCTTCATGATGGCGGCATAGAGCTTCTCGGCTTTCACGTGCTCCGGATCGCTGGGCGTAACCAGGCTTTCGGCCGCCTTGCGGATCGTCCCGGTGGGATTGATGAATTCCTGCACCCCTTTGCCCCACGAAGTCTCCGCCTGCTGCCAGAAGACGTCCGGGTTGGGCGCGAACGCGTGGTAGAACTCCACCCGCCAGCGGAAGGTGCCCGCCGGAGGCATCCAGTCTTCGTCGGGCGTGGGCGGCACGTCCGCGATGTCGAGCGTGTAGCCGCCCTTGTCGTCGCGGACCACCTTGGCATCGGAGTGGATGCGCGTGGAGCAGGTCAGGTTCAATGAGAAGATCGGCTTGAACGAGTAATGCGCCTTATGGACGAAGTAGGCCTCCTGAATCTCCCACTGCGGCGGCGGCAGGAAAGTCTTGTCGAAGTGCCGCTTGAACCGGTATTCCAGGATGCTGCCCACTTCCACGCTGGGCAGCGTCATCACCAGCGTGTCAATCTGCATCTCCTTGGTCTTGAAGTCAACCAGGTCGGACGGCGGCCCTTTGAATGGGATCACCGTTCCGTCGCCATGGATGGTGCGGCCGTCGATGTCGGTCACCGTCATGCCGCCCACCTCGTATGGAATGCGGATGGTGGCCAGCTCCTTGCCCTTTTCGGTGAGCACCTTGATGCGCTCATAGATGGTTTGCGTCCGCGCGCCCTGGTCCTCGGTCTCTTCGCGATTCATGTAGACGGCAGCCGCGCCAGGCGCCTTGGGATCGGCAGTCATCTTCAGCTCATCGGGCTCCGGGGCGCTGAATTGCGCGCCAAACTGCGCGCGCAGTATGGCAGGCGCGCAGAGAGCCGCGAGCGTGAGAGCGCACGAGACGACCGGATTGGGAAAGCGGCGCGGCATCAGTTTCCTTTCGCGGCAGCGGCGACGCGGGTCAGCACAATCTGCTGCTGATCGGCGGTGGCTACCTTCTGGTAGAAGTTGTGAAGATCGGGATAAGCCGATGCGTCGAGCAGCGAGAAGTTATAGGCAAGCGACCGGGTTATTTTCACTGTGTCGCCGGATGAAGTGGAGGCGATCTTCAGCAGTGCGTGCTCCGGCCAAGAGGCGCCGGTTGGCGGCGGTGCGCTTTCCAGCGGGAATCCCGCCGGCAACCGGTAGGTGACCTCATCCTGCACCAGCTCGGGAAAGTGCACGTCGATCGGCGCGAGCCGCTTGTCGAGCGTGACGAACGGGTGTCTGGCGTGTGATTCGAAGAACTGGCTGGGCAAGAAGAGCCGCTTGCCGGTGGCAGCGCCCAGATTGCCAGCGACCTGCACCACCGCGATCAGGGTGGCCTCGTAGTCGTCCAGCGCCAGGAAGTGGTCGAAGTCGGCATGCACCCCGTCGGGAATCGAATCCGCCAGCGATTCGTTGAACTGCTTCTTCACCTCTTCCTGATCGTTCTGCAGCGTCAGCTGCCGCCAGTAGAGCGCCCGGGGCCCGCTCATTGAAATGCGCACCGTGCCCTTCACGTCTCCCGCGCCATCGATCGTCAGATCGGCGAAGCGATTGGTCACCGCTCCCTTGTAAGGGCTTCCGGGAGTGGTGAACAGGATCGCATCCTTGTCGGCGAGCCGCAGGCCGGAGGCATATGTGTGCTTCCAATTCAGCAGGCCAAACGGGCACATCTTCTGGCCCGGATCGACGTAGATCTCCTTGCCGTCGATGACGAGCATAGCCAGGTAATCCTCCAGCTGCCCGGTCGAAAGATACCCTTTGTCGAAGATGGCTTCGTCGCGATTGACCACCTGCACAGGCGAAACCTGGAGGCCGGCGGCGCGGGCCAAGGCCACATAGAGCAGCGCGATCTCATCGCCCGAGCCGCTGCGCTGCTTCCACACATCTTCGACTTTCCCGATCGGCTTGAGCTTTTCTTTCTTGCGCTCGGCTTCTGACTTTTCGCGGGAAAAGTCGGTATTGTCGAGCTTTTCGACGGCGTTGTAGATGCTCATTGCTTTGGTCAACGCCGAGTCGTCCGGCGCCACCAGCCCCTCGGCAATCTTCTTGACTCCGCCGCTGGGCGCCGTGATCTGTGAAATACCCGCCGACCATCTTTTAGCCACGCCTTCCCAGAACTCTTTGCCTGAAATGTCCCGCGGGAAGTCATAGAAGTGCACCGCCCACGCGAACGTATTCACGGGCGGCATCCAATCCTCGTCCGGCGTGGGCGGCACGTCATGCACATCGAGCGTGTAGGACCCCGAGCTGTCGCGAATGACCTTGGCGTCGGAGTAGAGGCGCGAGGCCCAATCGAGGTTGATTGCCCTGAATGGGTGAAAATAATAGTGCGCCTTGTGCATGTAGTAGGGCTGCTGAATGTTCCATGCGGGCAGCCATACAAAGGCGTTGTCTTTGTACTTCAGCTTCCAACTGTACTCAAGAATGCTGCCTACCTCCACGGCGGGCAGCGTGAACACCATCGAGTCTTCCTGGAAGCCCTTGACCTTGACGTTCATCAGGTCAGACGGCGTGCTGGTGAAGGGAACGATGGCGCCATCGGCGTGAATGGTACGCGCCTGAATGTCGGTGAGCACCATGTTGCCGTACTCGAACGGAATGCTCACCGTGGCCAGTTCCTTGCCCTTCTCGGTAAGCACCTTGATCCGGCTATGGACGGTCTTGTACCGATCGAGCAGGTCGTCAGTCTGCTCGCGGTCCAGAATCACGGCCGATGCACCGGGCGCTGCCGGGTCGGCCGTCATCCTGAGTTCGTCGGGCGAGGGGTCAGTGAACTGCGCGCATAGAAGTGCCGGCGTCGGCACGACGGCAAGCAGGAGAGCGCCAAGAATGCGCAGCGCGATGAAATGGACTCGGGTCATCAGTCCCCCTTGGCGGCGGGCGCGGCGCTCAGCACCAGTTGCTGCTGATCGGCGGCTGCCACCTTGCGGTAAAAGTCGACCAGGCTGGGATAATCCTCAGGCTTGACCTGCACAAAGCCGCGAGAGAACTGGCGGGCAATGGTCACCTGGCCGGGCGCATTCTTGACGCGCGTGGCTAACAGGGCGCGATCGCCCCACGGAACCTTGGCATCTGTGGGCGCTGCTTCAATTGTGAAATCCGCCGGTAAATGAAAGACCACCTGGTCGGTGACCTGCTCAGCAAACTTCATATCGACGGGAGTCTGCCGCTGCGGCTCGTCGATAAAGGGATGGCGGCTGTCCGCGCTAAAAAGAAATCCGGGCACCAGTATCCGCCTGCCCGTGGCGGAGCCGAGCGTTCCATCCAGCTTGACGACGGCCATAAGATTGGCATCCGGATTGTCGATCTCAAGGAAATGATCGACGTGGGCATTGATGCCAGTGGGCACCGTTGTTTTCAGCCATTCGTCGTAGCGCTTCTTCACTTCGTCGACGTCGTTGCCCAGGGCTTGCTGCCGCCAATAGAGCGCCAACTG
>Ga0302326_10011213_pt1 | contig 19329 bp, 18 predicted proteins | sample Palsa_T0_3_FD_202264 | JGI IMG/M metagenome (GOLD analysis project Ga0302326, IMG submission 202264) | Peat permafrost microbial communities from Stordalen Mire near Abisko, Sweden - Palsa_T0_3 | ecosystem: Environmental > Terrestrial > Soil > Palsa > Peat permafrost | place: Sweden: Abisko...
GGCTGGACCGCCGGAGCGGGCTGCGGCCTGGCCGCCGCCTGTACAATGTGAGGTTTCGGTTTCGGCTTCGGCTTGGCCTCCGCCGTTTTCGGCGGTTCCCCCGCCAGTTCCGGCGGCGGGGTGTCGGCGGCCGGCTCCTTGTAGCCCTTTATCATCTCCGGCGGCACGCCGGGTGTGACGCCGGGGACCCCATCGGGGAATACCAGCTTGCGATCGCCTGCGATCTTGGTCTTCGAATCGAACAAGTTCGACATGTTGTCGAGGCTGTCGCAGCCCGAAACCAGCGCGGTGGCGCCGGCAAGAACCGCGGCAAAGCCCAAGCGTGCGAGAGGGCGCATCGGCGGCTCCTATGGCTTGCCCGCATCGGCGAGCAGTGATGTCAGGACTTCGACCCGCGAGCGCACGCCGGGCGGCGCCTCGGGATCGCCGGCGGCGGCCTCGGCCCATTTGCGCGCCGCCGCGGTATCGCCGTTGCGCCACGCCGACAGTGCCAGCAATTCCCGCGCGGTGTGGCGGAAGCTGCCGGTCGGCTGGGTCAGCGGCTCGAGGCGCTGGGTCATCTCGTCGAACTTTGCGGTATCCACGAGGAGGAAGGCGGCGCGGAGCGCCGCGAGCTCGCGGACCAGCGGCGTCCCGGGCTCGCCGGCGATGGCGTCATAGGCCGCGACCCCCGCCTTCGGATCGCTCGCCCCGAGTTCGGCCGCCTGCCGCATCCGGGCGAGCACCCGGTAGCCCGACGTGCCCTGCGCGGCGAGTTTGCCGAACGCCTCATCGGCCTCGGTATGCTTGCCTTCATCGGACAGCTTCAGGGCGGCCTCATAGGCCGCGCCGGATTCGGCCGCCTTGCGGGCCTGCCAGAACTCGTAGCCGCGCCAGGCGCCGACCGCGGCGATGACCAGGATGGCCACGCCTATGATGACGTTGCTGTAGCGCTCCCACAGCTTCTTCAGCTGTTCTCGCCGTACTTCCTCGTCGACTTCGTTGAAAATGTCGGACACGAAATCCCCTCAGCCCAATGGCGCTCCCCCACCCGGCTGAGCCGGGGCGGCATCTGCCGATAAGATAGCCATGTGGCGGCGGCATGGCAAAGCACCCAAACCTGCCATGGCTGACGTGACGCTTGCGTCATAATAGCGCGACCCGGTGGTGTTTGCCGCCAGCGGCCCATCCAATCGCCCTGAGCGGCCCTGCATCAAGCCGCCAAGACGCATAAATGGCAATCGCGATAGTAACTTAGCCGGTAGACTCTAGTGGACATGGATTTTGTTCCGCCATCCGCCGGCGATGCCTTACGTCACGGCCGGATGCGGATGCAGGCAAGCTGCCGCCGCCCGGGACATCGCTTTTGAACGTCCAGAAATTGGCGGGAGACTCCCGACGGCGCTTCGGGAGACCGGCGCAGTCTTGCACCGGACGGCAGACGACACACCATCGCGATGCAGACCGTTTAAGTGTTGAATTTTTCTGCGCCGGTTCCAATATGCCGCCCGCATCGCCTTGCCTCCGGAGGCTCAACCAGGACGGGCAGGTCTGCGGGAGGAATGCGATCGCGCGGAAAAACGGCGACATAAGGAGGAAAGCAATGAATCGTCACCTTCTGAGTGTTTGCGTGATGACGGCGTTCGGACTTGCCCTGCTACCGGGCGCGTCGGTCGCTCAACAAAAGTCCATGAAGGATCAACTGGTCGGGGCCTGGACGCTGCTCCTGGCCGATGGCGTGAAAGACGATGGTACCCACGTGCCGAGCTTCGGACCCAATCCCACCGGCACGCTCATGTTCAGCCCCGATGGGCATTATTCCTTGCAGATCATGCGCGCGAGCCTGCCAAAATTCGCATCGAACAACCGCGCTCAACCCACGACCGACGAGGCCAAAGCCGACGTTCTGGGCATGATCACCCATTTCGGCACATATACCTTGAACGAGGCGGACAAATCTTTGAACTTTCATATCGATTCCAGCTCGTTCCCGAACTGGGACGGCACCCGGCAGAAGCGGCCGATCACCGCGCTCACCGACGATGTATTGACATACAACACGCCGAATCCGTCGACCGGAACGACTGGCATCACGCACACGGAACTGGTGTGGCGGCGGGCGAAGTAGCCGCCATCATCGGTTGCACGATTGGACGAGGCTCCGACGGCACCACTGCGGTGTCGTCGGGATTCCCGCAGCGGCATTTCGAAGCCGTCGTCGCCCCTTGACATCTGAGCAGACACGCCTAAATCGACGCGCGCAATCCGGCAGACCGAATCCTTCCACCCCCCGCGACATTATCGACAGGTGCCCGCCGACCGGATTCCCGGCATGTTCGGGCGCAAATCGCGCGGTACGGGTCAAGAACCTCGGCTCGACTGAAGAAGCGACGATCGAACCTGCGGACACAAAGTCCGCGGACACAACGGAGGAACCGATGCTGAAGATATTGTCGATCTCGACGACGGCCGCGCTCGCCGCCCTTGCTTTCGCCGGCCACGCACAGGCGCAAGCCGGCGCTCAACCGAACGTCGCCGGTACCTACAAGTGCCAGCCTGAACCGGTGAAATGCCAATGGGGCCCCACGCTCTCCATCACCCAGTCCGGCAACACGGTGGAGCTCAAGAACGATTCCGGCTCGTTCGCCAACGCCAAGCTCACCAGCAACATCACGCTGAGTGCCAGCCCGCCCTTCAACTCCGAAGGACTGATCCTGCCGGATCACTCGATCCAGTGGTCGAACGGCACCCACTGGCTCAAGCAATAAGCTCCCGCAACAGCGTCATTCCGGGTTCCGCGCTCGAGAGGGCGGACGCTGCGGAATGACGTGCCGCTACGCCTTGGCGAGTTGCTCGTCCTTCGCCTTGGCGCGCTTGGCGGCCGGGCGATCGGCGAAGCGGGCGATGTAATCGGTGAATTCCTTGCGCTCGGGGATCAGCTTGAACGCGGTCCCCCAGCGCAAACCGGCGCCGATGACGACGTCGGCGGCGGTGAACCTGTCGCCCGTCAGGAACGGCCCCGGCGTCACCGCGCCGGCGATCACATTCATCACGGTGTCGAAATCGCCATAGCCGAGCGCGGCGCGCGGCGGCTCGCCCGCGCGCGGGAAGGCGCGGTCCATGATCGCGGCCTCGATCACGCTCGGCCCGAAGAACAGCCATTTGAGATAGGGCCCCCGCCGCGGATCGCCGATGGGGACATTGAGCCCCGCATCAGGAAATGCGTCTGCGAGATAGCAGCAGATCGCCGCGGCTTCCGTGATCACCACGTCGCCGTGCTTGAGTGCCGGCACCTTGCCCATCGGGTTGACGTCGAGATAGGGGTGTTCGCGATTGTCCCCCTTCTTCATGTTCAAGAGATGGATGCCGTAGGGCTCGCCGATCTCCTCCAGCATCCACAGCACGGTCGAGGAACGCGAGGGGGCGATGTGGTAGAGCGTGAGTGCGGGCATGGCGACCTCCTGTTGCCGCACTCCCTCCCCCTTTTTTCGGACCTTTTCAAGAGGCGGTTCGGCCCGTAACCCGGATTGAGCGGAACGCGAAATCCGGGGCAAGAGCCCCTGCCATCCCGCATTTCGCTCCCGCTCAATGCGGGCTACGTCGCTTTCGTCCGGAACCGCAGCGCGCCGTCGTGGCGCACCTCGATGGCGCGGGCATCCGCCACCCCCGCGCCAGCCTGGCCGAGCGCCGCCTTGAGTTCCTCGGTCAGGAGGTCGATCACGTGGCCCGGCCCGGCTTCGCCGAGCGCGGCGAGGCCCCACAGGAACGCTTTACCCGCCAAGGCCGCCGATGCGCCGAGCGCCAGCGCGCGGGCGACGTCGACACCGGAGCGCACGCCTGAATCCCACAGCACCGTCGCCCGCGTGCCGACCTGCGCCGCGACCGCGGGCAACGCGTCGATCGCCGGCGGCAGCGCATCGATCTGCCGGCCGCCGTGATTGGAGACCACGAGCCCATCGACGCCGAGCGCCACCGCTTTTTCGGCATCCTGCGGATGAAGGATGCCCTTGACCACCAGCGGGCGTTTCCAGCGGTCGCGGTAGCGTGCGACCTCGTCCCAGGTGAACGCGCCGCGCATGCGGTTGCGCACGAACAGCGCGGCCGCGGCGAGGCTCGCATCGGCGCCGAGATAGGGCAGCAGGTTGGAGAACCGCGGATTGCCGTGCTTCCATAGTGCCCGCAACCATCGCGGCGACAGCGCCATGGAGAGCGCCATGGCGAGGTCGGGACGAAACGGCGTGGTGATGCCGCTCGCGACCTCGCGCGGCCGCGTGGTGCGGACGGGGACGTCGAGCGTGAGCATCAGCACATGGACGCCGGCCGCCTCGGCGCGGCGCGCGAGGTCGAAGCCGACGGCATGACCGTCATCGGGAAAGCGATAGAGCTGGAACCACAGCACGTCCGGCGCGATCTGGGCCGCCGCCTCGACGGTCATGCCGCCCACGGTCCCCAGCGTATAGGGGATGCGCGCGAGCTGGGCGGCCTGCGCCAGACAGCGGTCGGCTCCCGGCCACACGATCGCCGGCCCGCCCATGGGCGCGATGCCGACCGGCGCGGCATAGGGTCGGCCGAACAGCTCGATTCCCGTCGCCGGCAGCGCCGTGGTCCTGCCGTAGCGCGGGATCAGTTCGACGGCGTCGAGCGCCCGCCAGTTGCGGGCGATGCCGCCGTCGGCGCCGGCCCCGCCGTCGAGATATTCGAAGGCAAAGCCCGGAACACGGGCGCGCCGGCGCAGATAGGCGATGGTCGGATAGCGCCGCCGCAGCTTCATCTTCTCCGCCGGCCCGGCCGCGCCGGCGCCGAGCGAAAATTTCACCGTGTCGGGCGGCTTTACGGTGTCGTCCATCAACGTCCTCAAAAGTGACTGTAAGACGCCCGCTTGAACGCGAGAGCGCCGCCGTCGGCGGCCATGAAGCGCGCTTCGCGCGGTCCCGCCACGACCACGCCGATCTCGGTCAAGGCAACGCCTGCTTCGGCGGCCTCGGCGCGCAACTCCCCGACGTGATCGGCCGGCACGGCGGCCACGACCTCGAAATCATCGCCGCCGGTGAGGATGGTCTCGATCGCTTGCGGATCGGAGGCGAGCACCTGGCGCGCCGCGGCCGAAAGCGGCACGCGGCGGACCGCAACCGCGGCGCCGACGCCGGACACGCGGCAGAGCTTGCCGAGATCGCCGGCCAGGCCGTCGGAGACATCGAGCGCGGCGCTGGCGTGGCGGCGCAGCGCCTCGGCAATGGCGTTGCGCGGCTGCGGCAGGAGATAGCGCGCCAGCAGATGATCGCGCATGGCGTCGTCGAGCTCCCAGCGCGCCGCGGCCGCGGGATCCTTGCGCAGCACGAGGCCGAGCGCCGCATCCCCGATGGTTCCCGTGGCCATGACGAGGTCGCCTTCGCGGGCGCCGGCGCGCCGCACCATGGTGCCGTGGGGCACCGTGCCGAGCGCGGCGATAGTGACCGTGATGGCGCCGGGGCTGCGATCGGTATCGCCGCCGAGCAGCGGGCAGCGATAATGCGCGGCATCCTCGCGCAGGCCCTGCGCAAACGACTTGAGCCAGTCGGGCGGCAGGCCGGCCGGCAATCCGATCGACAGCAGGAAGCCGAGCGGGGCGGCGCCCTTGGCGGCGAGATCGGACAGATTGATGCGCAACGCCTTGCGCGCCACCGCATCGGCGGGATCGTCGGGGAAGAAATGCACGCCGCTGATGACGCCGTCGGTCTTGAGCACGAGATCGCACCCCGGCGGCGGCGCGATCGCGGCGGCATCGTCGGTGAGGCCGAACGCACCGGGATGGGTGGCGATCGGCCGGAAATACGTCGCGATCAGGCGGTCCTCGCCCGATTCCTCGTCCAGTTTCGCCATGGCCTCCAGCCCAGCAGGGCGCGGTTGCCGGAAGCTTAGACCACTATCGCCTCGAATTGAAACCGGACGGCGCGCAATCCCTTTGATTCTACGCACGATATTGTTCAAGTTTTCGGGGATGTGTGGGCTCGAACGGTCATCCCGGATTTTGTGACTCATCATCCTGACGGGTCTATCTATGGCTCTCCTGTAAAGCTCTCTTGATCGGCCCCTACCCGCCCTCGAAATCCGTGCCGCGCAGCTTGCGGGCGAGTTGGTCGAGCACGGCGTTGACCATGCCGGTCTCGGTCTTGTCGACGAAGGCGTTGGCGACGTCGACGTATTCGGACACGATCACCCGCGCCGGAATGTCGGTGCGGTTTTCCAGCTCCCAGGCGCCGGCGCGCAGCACCGAACGCAGGATCGCCTCGATCCGTTTGAGCGGCCAGGTCGCCGCCAAAGCCTCGTCGATGCGCGGATCGAGCGCACGCTGGGCGCCGACCACGCCGGCGACGATGTCGCGGAAGAACGCCTGCTCGGCCGGCAGGTATTGGTCGCCCTCGACCTCGCGGCCGAGCCAGTGGCTTTCAAACTGCGCCAGGATCTCGTTGAGGCCGGCGCCCGCCATGTCCATCTGGTAGAGCGCCTGCACGGCGGCGAGCCGCGCCGCGCCGCGCCGATTGGCCTTGCGGGGGCCGGCCTTTTCGGGGGCGCGGCTCATCGCCGCTTGCGCGGGCTGGCCCGGTCCCGCTCGAGGCGCACCAAAGCGAGCGCGGCCGCGGCGGCGACGCCGCCCTTGTCGCCGCCGTCGAGACCGGCGCGCTTGCGCGCCTGCTCCGCCGTGTCGACGGTGAGGATGCCGTTGCCGACCGGCACGCCGCGCGTCACGCCGATGTCCATCAGCGCGCGCGCGGACTCGCCGGCGACGATGTCGTAATGGCTGGTCTCGCCGCGGATCACGCAGCCGAGCGCGACGACGCCGTCATAGGCCTTGGCGCCGCGCGCAGCCGCGAGCGTGATCGCGACCGCTTGTGGGATTTCCAGCGCGCCGGGCACCGTCACCACGTCATAGCTCGCCTTCGCCGCATCGAGCGCGCGTGTGGCGCCGGCGAGAAGCGTGTCCGCGATGTCCTCGTAATAGCCGGACTCGACGACGAGGATGCGCACGCCCTCGAGGGGCGCGTCCTTTGCCTGCTTGCGTCTGCGCGCCTCGACCATGCGGTTCCGTGCCGGAGGAGAAATGAGCGGAGCCGTCAGTACCAAGGCGATGGTGCCGCAAGCAAGGACAACCTTTACGTCCCGGTCAGCCGTGCGACATAGCGTGCCATCAGGTCGACCTCCAGATTGACCGGATCGCCCGTTGCCAACGCGCCGAAAGTCGTCACCGCGAGGGTGTGCGGAATGATCAGCACCGAGAATTCGTCGCCCGCGACCTCGTTCACGGTCAGCGACACGCCGTCGAGGGCGACCGAACCCTTGGCGGCGATGAAGCGCGACAGCGGCCCCGGCGCGCGGAACACCATCCGCGCCATGCTCTCGAGATCGGCCCGCTCGGCGAGCACGGCGATGCCGTCGACATGGCCGGCGACGATGTGGCCGCCGAGCTCGTCGCCGATCCGCAGCGCGCGCTCCAGGTTGAGCCGGGTGCCCTGGCGCCACAGTCCCGCCGTGGTGACCGCGAGCGTTTCCGCCGCGGCATCGGCGGAAAACCAGGTGCGGTTGTCCTCGACTCCGGCGCCGACCACCGTCAGGCACACTCCATTGCAGGCGATCGAGGCGCCGTCGGCGATGCCGGCGCGATCATAGCCGCAGGCGATCTTCAGCCGCCGCAGATTCTCGGCGCGCGGATGAACCGCGATCACCTCGCCGATGTCGGTCACGATGCCGGTGAACATCTAGTCTCTTTCGCGGGTCCGCTCGAACGTCTCGATGGTATCTTCGCCGACCGCCTCGATACCACGGGAGGCAAAGCGCGGCGATGCCATCAGGGTGGCCAGCGGCATGGCTTCCAGCGCATCGATGCCGTCGGCGCCGATGACGGCGGGCGCGCGCAGGATCACGGCCGCGTCGACGAGATCGGCGGCGACGAGCGAGGCCGCGACGGTCGGTCCGCCCTCGACCATCAGACGGGTGACGCCGCGGCCGGCGAGGAGGCGCAGCATGGCGGCGGGATCGATACGCCCGGCGCTCGCGCCGCAGCGCAGGACCTCGACGCCGTACCCGCGCAGGCGGCGCTCGGCCTCCGCGCCCGCCGCCGGATCCGCCACGACCCAGACCGGGGTGGTCCGGGCGGTGCGCACCACCGCGGCGGTTTCCGGCAGGCGCAGCGCGGTATCGAGCACGACGCGCACCGGCGAACGCGCTGCGAGGCCGGGCAGCCGGCAGGTGAGCTGGGGGTTGTCTGCGAGCGCAGTTCCGATGCCGATCACGATGGCGTCGTTCATGGCGCGCATGAGGTGCACCCGTGCCCGCGCCGGCTCCCCCGTGATCGGCGCCGGCTTGCGGCCGGCGAGCCCAGCCTTGCCGTCGGCGGACACCGCGAGCTTCAAGGTGACGTGGGGACGCCCGTCACGTACGCGGCTGAAATGACCGGCGTGGGCGCGCCGGGCGGCCTCGGCGCGCAGCCCCACCTCGACCGCGACGCCGTGGGCGGCAAGCAGCGCATGGCCCTGCCCCGCGACCTGCGGATTGGGATCGGCGATGGCCGAGACCACCCGCGCGATGCCCGCAGCGACGATCGCGTCGGCGCAGGGCGGCGACTTGCCGTAATGGGAGCACGGCTCCAGCGTCACATAAAGCGTGGCGCCGCTCGCCCGCGCCCCCGCGCGGCGTAACGCCTCGGCCTCCGCGTGGGGCCGCCCGCCCGGCTGGGTCCAGCCGCGGCCGACGATTTCGGGCACGCCGCCCGCGGCATCGACGATGACCGCGCCCACGGCGGGATTGGGCCAGGCATTGCCGAGCCCGCGGCGGCCGAGCGCGAGCGCGAGGTCCATGAAGCGCTCGTCCTGATGGGAATCGATGCCGAGCATTGGTTGTTCCGAGCAGCCCATATGTGCCGGAAGTCGCCCTCACGCAATGGGACACCGCATGGACCGCGGGGGAAGTCGCCCTCACGCAATGGGACACCGCATGGACCGCGGGGGGACGCGCCTCATCGGGGTATGAAGGAGCGGGCACAGTGTACCGCCCGGCCGCGCCATCAGCCGCACCACCGAGGTGCCGAGACGCCCGGACGGGCTCACAAAAAAGGGGCGGCACTCGGACCGCCCCTCCCCTACGCGTGTTGCTGCAAGATCAGAACGGATACCAACGCACCGAGGCTAAGACCATATTGTCGTCCGCATGGACCGCACCGACTCCTGCGAGAGCGGGGCCAGCAGCGGAAGCGGGAACAACGCCGTAACCCGCGAAGCTTTCGCGATGGATCCACTCCCACTGAAGGCCCGTGGCGACCCGACCCATCGGGCCCTTGTAGACGTCCTGCCAGAAGCCGGTGGTGACCCCCGAGACTAACTTGTTGACGGCGGTGCAATTGGTGGTAGTGCCGGTGAACGAACCGGCGGTCGTGATGTAGCAGCCGGCGTTGATCAGGTTCGGGACGCCGAAGCCGGAAACACCGCCAGTGCCGGCAAGGTTGGCGAAGACGCCCGACTGTTCCTTCTCGATGCCGGCGTAACTGTAGACGTCGAGACCCGCCCAGGGGTGAGCGATGGCACCAACAAGGCCATGAATGGCCGTGATCGTTTGAAGCGAGCCGTTCGCCCCGACATACACGTCGGACAGCTGGGACGCGCCGTAGCGACCAATGCCCCTGCCGTACATGGTCGAAGCCGTCACGTCGAGGTACTTCGGAATGAGCGGCAACAGCACCGAACCGCCGACGCCTTCACCAAGGGTCGTCCTCTGGCTTGCCGAAGCCGGGGACAGTGATCCCGCAGTACCGGCCGCAAAACGGCACAACCCGGTCGCACCGACGTCGACAACGGGGCAATCGAGCACGTTGTCGTTGAAGAAGCGCGCAATGCCGAACGCTTCGTAGTGACCCCAGCCCGGATCAAAGGCGGCCTTGCCGATGATGTCCGGAATGTTGTCCGCCGTGAAGACGTTGGCGGTGCCTGCGCTCGAAAAGCCGTTGTTCAGAGTCCCGTTGCCGGGATTCGCGAAGTTCACGATCCAGCCGTTGGCCGTTCCGCCGTTTGCGATCGCGCCGGAACTGGAGTAGACGATCGCAGCGGGAGCTTCGACCGACGCACCGATGGATGCCCAGGGCGCGATGTCCTGCACAAAGCGCAGCTGCCAGTTGCGGGTGTAATCGAAACCGGGAATGTAGCCCGCATCGATGGTGATCGGGGCGTTTTCCTTCCGCGGTGTCATGTCGATGGTGGTCTGGGTGACCAAGCTCCAGGCCTGACCGGCAAGGAAATGGAAGCCCGAGTCGAGGTTGTCATAAGCGAAGAAACCTTGGCGCAGGCGGGGCGTCCAGCTGTTGCTCTGGTTGAAATTCGCGGTCGGCGCGGCGCCTTGGAAGTCCATCTCAAAGTAGCCTGAGAGCTTCTGGGTCGCGGTGACCGGGCCCTCGACGAGGAGCGAAATCCGGCTCTGCCGTGCACTGGCGCGGAACTCGTTCTCGCCATAAAGCGGCGAGAACGGATACGGAATGCTGCCGAACGACGTGTTGGCGTCTTGCACCGTTGAGTGCTGCCGCCAGACCGCGTCGGCCGAGAAGTAGCCGCCCCAGGTGAGCTTCACCTTGTCGAGGATGCTCGGGGCCTTGGTCGGAAAGGGCTTCAGGTCGGCGCCGTAGGCTCCGTTGAAGGCCGCCGGTACATCGGCCTTCGCCGCGGCGGCCTTTTTCTTGGCGTCGGCCAGCTCGACCTTGACCTGCTTCATCTGCTCCTGCAGCTGCTCCATCTGGCGCTGCATCTGATCGACCTTGTCCAAGTCGGGTGCGGTCGATTGGGCGTGGGCCGTACCTGCCGCGAGCACCGCGGTGGTCGCGAGCAGCCACCAATGACGTTTCAGCATTGCAAACTCTCCTGTTTCCCTGACGCCCATGAGTTCGATCATGGGTTTTGTGAAGCAAAGCCCGAGCATTCGGGTCCGCGAAATACGGCCTTGAGCGTTTTCCATCCCGATCGTGAGGTTGTTCTCGATGTATTCAGCTCGACTGGACCAGCAAAGACGACCGTCTGAGTGCCGGCCGCGCCGGCGAGGCCCCCCGACCTCGCGCAGGCCGTTTCCCCGAATGGCTTGTTTCACTCCTTCAGACTTGCCCTTCGGATTTCCCCGCGCACGACGGTGCGAGCCACCGAATCCACATGTTCTGCCCGGTGAGCCCCCAAAGATGGAAGGCGGAGCCGGACAGCGATCCGGGATCGACTCCCATCCCACCGCCGCAATTTATTCTAAGTATTCATCAAGGCAAAACGGAATAACTCGGTGATCATCAGGATTATCGAATCATTTCTCGCGGTGTTGCTCGGTTGCAACTCAAAATAATACCATGTATATGTCATATTATATTGATATTTGCTTGAAATATCGTGGATACGTCATGTTTATTCATTTGAATTATACATAAATAACATAATATTGTCGTATTTAGTTCATGGATCTATTGTGATGCTTGGATTCGTGAGCGTCTGCAGGCATTTCCCGCACAACATATTGCAGCGAGCCACTGGGCCGGACCGCATCGCCGACGCCGTGCCGAGAACATACAAAGTCGTTTGCCGACGCTGAGATCTGGACAAGCCGTCGGTGCCCCGCCTGGCGCCACCACGGTGGGTTTGCCCGCCTTACCGGAAATCGCGGGCTTCATCGCAACCGGCGATAGCGCCACGGGCTCGGGCGCCCTGGGGTGCCATGGTGCCGCTGTCCCGCAGGAGGCTTCGGGACCGCGATATCAGCGCGCCCGGACGGCGGTCACTTACCGGCCGTCACTTGCTCACGGGAGCGATCGGCGGGTGCTCGTCCTCGCCGGACAATTCGCCCAACACCGTCTCGAAGTCCTTGGCCTCGCGGAAGTTGCGGTAAACCGAGGCGAAGCGGACATAGGCGACGTCGTCGAGGTCGCGCAGATGCGCCATCACGGTCTCGCCAATGGTCTCGGTAGTGACTTCGTTCTCACCGAGGTTTTCGAGGTCGCGCACGATCTTGGAGACAGTCTGCTCGACCCTTTCGGGGTCGACATTGCGCTTGCGCAGCGCGATCACCACGGAACGCGCGAGCTTGTCGCGGTCGAACGGCACCCGCCTTCCGTTGCGCTTGATGACGGAGAGTTCGCGCAGTTGCACCCGCTCGAAGGTGGTGAAGCGGAAGCCGCAGGCGAGGCACAGGCGCCGCCGCCGGATCGCGGCGGAATCCTCGGTCGGCCTGGAATCCTTCACCTGGGTGTCGAGGCTGGTGCAATTCGGGCAGCGCATGGGTCGCCTCGTCAGGAGTAGATCGGGAACCGCGCGAGCAGATGTTTGACCTTGTCGCGCACCGCCGTCTCGATGAGGCTGTCGGCCTCGACGCCCTTTTGCGACAGCACGTCGAGCACGTCCGAGATCAGTTGGCCGACCTCGCGGAACTCGGCGGCGCCGAAGCCGCGGGTGGTGCCGGCGGGCGATCCGAGCCGGATGCCGGACGTGACCGCGGGCTTCTCGGGATCGAAGGGAATGCCGTTCTTGTTGCAGGTGATGTGGGCGCGGCCGAGCGCCGCCTCCGCCACCTTGCCGGTCAGCCGCTTGGGCCGCAGGTCGACCAGCATCAGGTGGGTGTCGGTGCCGCCGGAGACGATGTCGCAGCCGCGCGCCTTCAGCGTCTGCGCCAGCACCTCGGCGTTCTCGACGACGCTCGCGGCGTAGGCCTTGAACGAGGGCCGTAGCGCCTCGCCGAACGCCACCGCCTTGGCGGCGATGACATGCATCAGCGGCCCGCCCTGCAGGCCCGGAAACACCGCCGAATTGATCTTCTTGGCGAGACCCTCATGGTCGGTGAGGATGACGCCGCCGCGCGGCCCGCGCAGGGTCTTGTGGGTGGTGGTGGTCACGATCTGGGCATGGGGAAACGGGCTCGGATGCACCCCGCCGGCGACCAGGCCCGCGAAATGCGCCATGTCCACCATGAGAACGGCGCCGACCTCGTCGGCGATCTCGCGGAAGCGCTTGAAGTCGATGATGCGCGGATAGGCCGAGCCGCCGGCGATGATCACCTTGGGGCGGCTCTCCCGGGCGAGCCGCGCGACTTCGTCCATGTCGATCAACTGGTCGTCGCGGCGCACGCTGTAAGGCACCACCTTGAACCACTTGCCGGACATGTTGACCGGCGAGCCGTGGGACAGATGCCCGCCGGCGGCGAGGTTGAGCCCCATGAAGGTGTCGCCGGGCTGCATCAGCGCCATGAAGGCGGCGGCATTGGCGGACGCGCCGGAATGCGGCTGGACGTTTGCGAATCCACATCCGAAAAGCTTGGTAACACGTTGGATTGCCAGGTTTTCAGCGATGTCGACGAACTGGCAGCCGCCGTAGTAGCGCCGCCCCGGCAGTCCCTCCGCATATTTGTTGGTGAGCACCGAGCCCTGGGCTTCGAGCACGGCGCGGCTGACGATGTTCTCCGAGGCGATCAGCTCGATCTCGTCGCGCTGGCGGCCGAGCTCGAGCCGGATCGCATCGGCGATCTCCGGATCGCTCTCGGCGAGCGTCGCGGTGAACATGTTCCGCGCTGGCTGTGCAGTCGGCTGGACGGGTTTATTCATCGGAAAATCCAAACGGGCGCCCGCGAGGGTGGCAGCCGGCACGGCCAGGAGACGAAGGGTTGCCCGGCCCACGGACAACTGGGGTCGCGATACCACATCGCCCCCCTCCCCGCCAAGTTTGGTCGCGCGGCGAACGTACAGGCGCAAGATGTTGTGGGGCGGTACTGACACTTCGCTGTCATCGCCCGGCTCGACCGGGCGATCCAGTAAACGCCGACCGTGAGTACTGGATTGCCCGGTCAAGCCGGGCAAGCCGGGCAATGACAATTGGATGAGCCCAAGCGGAAATTGCTCATGCCCCGCAAGCAACGGTGCCACATCCCCCCACCTCTGAATCAAAAAACCCCCGGCTGTGAGGCCGGGGGGTTCGAGGACCGAGCGCAAGATCAGAGGCGGTATAAGATCTGGTCGGTCCAGAAACGCTCGAGGCGGTGCAACGCCTTGTTGAGCGTGACAAACTCGTCGGCATTGATGCCGCCGACCTGCTCCACGGTGCGGACATGCTTGTGGTAGAGCGCGTCGACGATGTTGCGGACCTCGCGGCCCTTCTCGGTGAGCTTGATGCGCACCGAGCGGCGATCGACCCGCGAGCGCTGGTGATCGAGGAAGCCGATCTCGACCAGCTTCTTGAGATTGTAGGAGACGTTGGAGCCGAGATAGTAGCCGCGCGTGCGCAGCTCGCCGGCGGTCAGCTCCTTGTCGCCGATGTTGTAGAGCAGCAGCGCCTGGACCGAATTGATGTCGGCGCGGCCGCGGCGGTCGAATTCGTCCTTGATGACGTCGAGCAGGCGGCGGTGTAGGCGCTCGACGAGCGTCAGCGACTCCAGATAAAGCGGGCGGACGTGCTCGAAGCGCTGATCGCGCTCTGCGGGTTCTGCCGCCTTCAAGACTGCTTTCATGGGTGACGCCTTCCTGCTTTTATTTTCGAGCGGCGAGGCTCCTGTTCCCCACCCTCTTGTTCGAAAACTCTACCCACAACGATCTAAAATCGACTTAAACAATACTGTGAAGACGAGGTTTATGGGCACGCATCAATGCTTGCGGACGCGTTAACGCTGCAGCCGCGCCGGGGCTTGGCAACAGCGGCTCGCGCGCGCCCTGCCTCGTCGAGAAGAGCCGGATTATGCTGGACTAATCCGCACCGCGGTCCGCAAGCGAGCGCGCCGGCGGATGTCGGAGTCGGGTTACGGCTTCATCCTTCATTCACTGCAAAATCGCAGCTTTCGTTCACTGCGAAATCAGTGCGAAACCGCGCTCGCCGGTGGCGAGACCTGCGTCACCGCGGATGTTCGCGCGCCGCCATCAGCGCAAACGCGAGATAGGCGGCGACCGCGACGACGTTCAAGCCGATCACCACCACGCTGGTGCCATAGACCTGGGGAAGAAATACGTGGACGACGATCAGCGACACCGTCGACGTGAGCCACACCACCGCGCCCCATGGCGCCACCAGCCACAGCCCGACCGCGGCGACGAGATCGATCACCGAGAAGAACACCGTGGTCACCTGCCAGGATTGGATGTGAGCCTCGAACCCACCCTCCTCGCCGATGATGCCGCACACTTGCGCCCAGCTATAGAGGCCTTTGATCATGGAAATGCAGGCCATGACCCGCAGGAACAGCGCGAGGCGGCCGGACCAGTCGGTGCCGGCCCAATTGAGCATGGCGCCGTGGGCCGGCCTTATGTTCTCGATGGCGTCGTCGGCGCGCGGGTTGCTCATGGGAGCGCAAGTTCCTCGTCGACTGCGGCGAAATGGCGGTCGACCTCGGCCTGCGTCACCTCGGCGAGAGTCGCGGGACGCCAGCGCGGCCGGTTGTCCTTGTCGATGATCACGGCGCGAATGCCCTCATAGAAGTCCTCTCCATAGACGACGCGCGAAACGATGCGCCATTCCGCGCGCATGCAGTCCGCAAACGACCACTCCCCGCCGCGCCGCAGCTGCGCCAGCGCGAGCTTGAGGCTGAGCGGCGCCTTGGCACGGATCGTCGCAGCGGCGGCGCCGGCCCATTGCGCGTCGGCGTGTACCGACGACGCCTCGGCGTCGAGCCGCGCCAGTATATCCTCGACGCGGTCGCCGGCGAAATTTCGATCGATGGCGACGCGGGGCGCGACAAGCGCCCCCTGCCCCGCCGGCTGCGCGAAGGCGCCGAGCAGGGCGTCGACCGGCGCCGCGCCGCACAGCGCGTCGATGAGATCGCCGAACCGCGCCGACGCGACGCGGTGGGTCGCGACCCCTGTGGCGACGCCGTCCGCCGGCCCGAGCCGTTCCCCCGTCAGCGCGCAATAGGTGCCGAGTTCGCCCGGAAACCGCGGCAGGAACCAGGTCGCGCCGATATCGGGAAAGAAGCCGATGCCGACCTCCGGCATGGCGAACAGGAATCTATCGCCGGCGACGCGATGGGAGCCGTGCACCGAGACGCCGGCGCCGCCGCCCATCACGATCCCGTCGATCAGCGCCACATAGGGCTTGGGGTAATGCTTGATCGCCGCATTGAGCCGGTATTCTTCGCGCCAGAACGCGAGCGCATCCTGCTGACGCCCGGCTTGGGCGGCCTCGTAGATTCCGCGCAGGTCGCCACCGGCCGAAAACGCGCGGTCGCCGGCTGCGGTGACGACGATGCGGGTGACGGCGGGATCGTCGCGCCACGCCTCGAGCTGGGCGTGCAGCAGGCGCACCATCGCCAACGTCACCGCATTGAGCGCCGCCGGCCGGTTGAGGGTCACGATCCCTGCGGTGCCGCGGCGGTCGAACACGACTTCGGGTTGTTCGGTCGCCATCGCCAAGGTTCCCACAACATTGGACCGCGGACTGCTTGACCGGAGATGGTCGATGTCCGACTACTCAACGCGGACAGCAAAGCTCATCGAAATCAGCCCAGGGGCCTGTTCATGAACGAGCTTCCCCGCAAACTCCAGCCCGCCATCGCTCCGATCGAGGTCACGCGTGTCGACGTGCTGACCGGCGCCGAACTGGCGGGATGCCGCCGATGGCGGCGCGCCTTCGCCGACGAACGCAAGGACCGCCGCTATTACGAGATCGTCGAAGCGACCCTGAGCCAGGGCTTCGACCACCGCTATTTCGCCCTGCGGGATGCCGGCGGCGAGGTGCGCGCGGTGGCCCCGTTCTTCGTGCTGGACCAGGATTTGTGCGCCGGCATGAGCGCGGGCGCGCGCAAGGTCATCGCCGCGCTGCGGCGGCTGTGGCCGCACTTCATGACGGCGCGCACCCTGATGATCGGCTGCGCCGCCGGCGAAGGCCATCTCGACGGCGATGACGAGGTGCCTCACGACGCCCAGGCGCGGCTCCTCGCCGCATCGATCCCCGCCCACGCCGCCAGGCTCGGGGCGCGCCTCGTCGTCTTCAAGGAATTCCCGGCGAAATACCGCGGCGCGCTCGCCGGCGTCGTCGCCGCCGGATATACCCGGGTGCCGAGCTACCCGATGACCCGGCTCGACATCGACTATCCGTCCTTCGACGCGTACATGGTCCGGGCGCTGTCGCGCAAGACGCGCCAGGACCTGCGGGTGAAGTTCCGCGCCGCCGCCGCGGCGGCGCCCATCGCGCTCACGGTGGTGCGCGATATCGCGCCGCTCATCGATGACGTCTATCCGCTCTATCTTCAGGTGTTCGAACGCTCGAGATTCCGTTTCGAGAAGCTGACGAGGGAATTCCTGTGCGAGCTCGGCCGGCGGATGCCGGACAAGGTGCGCTATTTCATCTGGCGGCAGGACGGGCGGCTCGTCGCGTTCAGCCTGTGCATGGTCGAAGGCGACGACATCTACGCCGAATATCTCGGGCTCGACTACACCCTCGCACTGAAATTGCACCTCTACCACTATGCGTTCCGCGACGTGGTGAGCTGGGCGATGGCCAACGGCTACAAGAATTTCCGCAGCAGTGGGCTCAATTACGATCCCAAGCTCCACCTGCGCGCACGGCTCGATCCGATCGACCTCTACGTGCGCCATACCTCGCCGGTGGTGAACGCTGTGCTGGCGAGAATGCTGCCGGTTTTGGAGCCAACCCATGCCGACCCGATCCTGCGGCGGTTCCCGAATTACGGCGAGGTCTGGGGGCGCAGCGCCGACGGCGTGGATCGGGTGTAATGCCTTCTGGCCGAATCTGATCGACAGCAGGCCGGTAGTGAAATTCCGCGCCGGCAGGGTTGGACTATGTTCCTTGTTTGTTCTATGTGTCTGCAAACTTATTCCACCCACAGGGCCGTATATATCTGTGACGAATCGGAGGCTTCGGTTGTTCCTGAGTCCTCCTGTCTGTAGGGTCGGGCCAACCATTGGACGGTCACATGCCCGCTGCAAAACAAAAAAGCCAGCCTGAACAGCCGGTCTCGGGCCTTGCCCCGGCGGACATTGTGGACCGGCTGTTTACCGGTCACGCCGCGGAGGTGCTGCGCGGCTTTCCCGAGGGCAGCATCGATCTGGTGGTGACGTCACCACCTTATTGGAACGCTGTTGAATATGACCAGGGGGAGCATTCCTGGACCTCCTATGAGGCCTACCTCGCCGACATGCAAACGGTCTGGAACCAGTGTGCGCGGGTGCTGCGGCCAAACGGCAAGTTGTGCATCAACGCGCCGCTGATGCCGATCCCGAAGGATGTCATCCAGCAGCACACGCGGCACCTGAAGAACATCGCATTCGACATGGACCACGAGATTCTCGCAGAGACGGACCTTCAGCGGTACAGCCTTTTCGTCTGGCAGAAGCAGACGTCGAAAATGATGTTCGGAAGCTACCCGTATCCCGGCAACATCATCGAGAACAACACGATCGAATTCATCAACGTCTACGTGAAGCCGGGCAAGCCACCCAAATTCGAAAGCGAGGTAAAGGACGCGAACGAGCTCACGCGGACCGAATGGCTCGATCTCGCGCAGCAGGTCTGGTTCATGTACCCTGAGGACGTGAAGCGCGAGGGCGATCATCCGGCGCCGTTTCCGGAGAAGCTGCCGGCGCGCCTGATGCGCCTCTACACCTACGGCGCGGTGGCGCATTTTCCCGGCGAGGTCGTGCTCGACCCCTTCGTCGGCACCGGCACGACGTGCGCCGTCGCCAAGAGCATGGGCCGCCGTTACGTCGGCATCGACATCAATCCGGCCTACGTGAAGATCGCGCAGGAGCGGGTGCGCGACGCCGTCGGCTTCGAGCCCCTGCTTCTGGTCGGCCGTGCCAAATATCCGGGCAAGGAAGAGCTCACGGACATCGCTGCCGCCGAAGCGGGCAGCAACGGCAAAGTTGCCGAAGCAAAACACAAACGTAAGACCTACGGACGCAAGGTGAAGATTAAGGACGACGAGCAGCTGACGCTCGTCTAGCTCTGCGGCCGGGGGCCGGAGCCAATGGCGAAGGCGAAGCTTACGCTTGCAAAGGAATGGCGCCAGTTCGCCAATCGCTTCGGGATTGATCGTGCCTATTGGTACGTCCCGAAGGGACTGGCCGTGAGCACTGATTCCCTGAAGCCCCGCCTGAAGGTCCTAAAGGAATTCGAAGGCGGCAAGGCATGGCGCGATTGCCAGCAGGACTATGTCCAGCGCCTCAACGACGAGGCGATTTCCGTCGCAGCTGCCGACTGGGACGAAGGCGGCGCCCCCCTCGCCCGGATGCTCAAGCAGGTATTTGTCATACTCGGCCTCGCATGGGTCGACTCAAATGACCGCATCGAGATCACTCCCGCCGGCGACAAGTTTCTGACGAACAAGGATCCGGACGGCGTCCTATCCGATCAAATGTCGCGTTACCAATTCACC
>Ga0302326_10011215_pt1 | contig 19328 bp, 8 predicted proteins | sample Palsa_T0_3_FD_202264 | JGI IMG/M metagenome (GOLD analysis project Ga0302326, IMG submission 202264) | Peat permafrost microbial communities from Stordalen Mire near Abisko, Sweden - Palsa_T0_3 | ecosystem: Environmental > Terrestrial > Soil > Palsa > Peat permafrost | place: Sweden: Abisko...
CTAGCGCGGGGAACGATCGCCCATTCACAGTTGCGTTTGAAACACCTGGCGTGGCGAGATTTCGCAACGCCGAAACGTCCGCCGGAACATTCGCAATTTGCGGCGTTACGGAGATACCGGCACCATTGATCTGATGGCAGTTCGAACACCCTGTCAGCTCCCCGCCACTATCAAAGAACAAATCACGCCCCTGCTTTGCCGCAGGCGTCAGGACGGGAGGAGGCCCGGGCCTTCCCGACGCGACAATGCCGTTCAAACTCTTCACGTACGCGATAACAGCGGCGGAATCGTCTTTCGGAATCCGTTGGCCCCACCCCGCCATTGCCGTGCCCGTGATGCCGTACATGACGGTCTTGAGAATGTAATCTCCGTCGAAACCACGGTTGGCCAGAGCAGGAGCGCTGCTGCCCACCATCCCGTTCGGACCGTGACAATATCCCGTGCAGTTTGCGGCAAACACGGTCGCTCCGCGTTTCACGGCTCTTTCTTGTTCGCTTTGCGCTTGCACAGCGGCTTGCGCTATCACCTGCGCTTGTGCATGGGCCAGACCGGGCAGAAAAAGCAAAACGAGAGCGATGTGGATTGTTCTTACGCTACGCGTCATTTCGAATCCTCCGGAAGCGCAAATACTACCAGCGATGAACCAAAACGCCAGTTTGCGACCTCTGGCCATATACCTTTGTCGTAAAACCCGGCGTGTCCCATACCGGCGGGTGTCGCAATGTACTGTCTTCCGCCCACCATGTACGTTACGGATGATCCTCGATTGCCCGCGCCGGTTTGAAAGCTCCAGAGCTTCGCTCCCGTGCGCGCGTCCAGCGCAAAGAAATTGCCTTCCGGATCGCCGGTGAACATCAAGTTACCTGCCGTGGCTAGCATCGACGCCAAGAATTGATATGGATACGGCATGGTCCATTGCTTCTTGCCGGTGATCGGATCGAGCGCATCGAGATGGGCCCATGCAGTGTCATGCCCAGGGGGAGCCCGAAAAGTCCAGGTGCCGGAGGCGCTGGGCTCTCCGTTCTTACTTTCGGGAACGGCCAGGTCGTTGCACATTTCGACGACCGGCACATAAGCCAATTGTGTTTGGGGAGAATACGCGACTTGGTTCCACATCTTGGCCCCGCCAACGGTAGGACATATCGTCGCGGTTTTGCCCGGTTGCGGATCGTTGCGTCCAATCAATTCACCCTTGGGACCGATGCTCTTGACCCAGTTATTCGTTTCGGCGAACGGATATACACCCAGAAGCTCTCCTGTTTCCCTGTCGAGTATGAATGTGAATCCCGCCTTGGCGAACTGCACCACCAGTTTGCGCATCTTTCCATTTACCGGCCGATCCATGAGCAGCAATTCGTAAGAAGCGTCTTCATCCCAAACGTCGTGGGGTATCTCCTGGTAATACCAGCGCATCTTTCCGGTGTCGGCGTCCAGAGCCAGAATGCAGTCACTATAAAGATGTGAGTAACTAATGTCGCCTTGATAGGCGTAAGCGCCGCCGCCGTCGCCTGTCCCCCAATACACTGTATTGAGGTCGGGATCGTACGAACCAGTCTGCCACATGTTGACTCCTCCGGTCTTCCAGGAGTCACCCTTCCAGGTCTCTACGCCTTTTTCACCTTCTTTAGGAACGGTATAGAAGCGCCAAGCCAGATGTCCAGTCTTCATATTGAAGGCACTCACGCGGCCGCGCGGTCCCGCTTCTCCCACAACAACGTTGTCTTTCGCGATGATGGGGGCGGCCTGAATGCTACAGCGGCGGCAAGAGTAGGCGTCACCGGCGGCGACCATCCAAGCCACTTTTCCCGTCTTCTGATCGAGCGCCACAACGTGATCATCGTGCGTGCCAAGAAACACGTTGCCGCCGCCAACGGCCACGCCAAAATTGCGTCCGACGGAAAAACCGGGGAGCGGTTCATATTTGTATTGCCAGAGAAGATCTCCCGTGGCGCCGTCGAGTGCGAACACATCATCGAAAGCTGACAGAAAGATCACACCATCGACAACGATCGGCGTGGATTGCAAGCCATCCTGATAGTCACCCGTCTGGAACATCCAAACAGCGGTGAGCTTCTTCACGTTTGACGCATTGACTTGATCCAGAGCGCTGTAGCGCCAAGCCGATCCGGTTCCGCCGTGGGAGGGCCAGTCCGCGCGTGTAGCATCCTGCTTTTTTTGCGCACTCGCTTGTCGCGGATGGAGCAGCGATAAAAGTGCAACGAGCAAACCGATCGTAATCAAAGATCGTCGTCTCATTTTTTCTCCCAGCGATCGCTCAGGACCCAAAAGAATTGAAGGTCCCATCGTGTCTGGACCCAAGTCGATGCGGGCGATACTAACGCGGTTGTTGATTTTCGATTATTCAGCAGTCGTTAAGAATTAGTTCACGGATTTCGAATAGCCTTTATAACCCCAGCAAGACTATAAGTGGGCCAGTTCGTGGGGTATCCCAAAAGCGAAAGCCATCATTGTGCGCGATGGCGTCGGTGTGTTGATCGCGATTGGGTACACGGGGCTGGCACTGAGTTCCGTGCACTTGGCAAAAAATAGGGATCACAGGGGTGGGTCAATGAAAATTAGAACTGTGTGTGTGATGTTGATGCTCGGGGCAATCCTGTTCTTGATGGTTCCATCTCTGCCTGCACAGTCGGCCGGCACGGGAGGCTTGGGTGGCACGGTTACCGATCCTTCGGGCGCCGTGATTCCGAACGTGACGGTCACGGCCACCAGCGTCTCAACTGGCCAGTCGCGAACCGCGACGACTGGGCAAGATGGTTCGTACAAAATTTCTTTGCTGCCGCCGGGGCAGTATCGCGTGAAGTTTGAGGCCACCGGATTCGGCGCGACTGAGATTCCCTCCGTTACGGTCGCCGTGACGGAAGTCGGGACATTGAATGAAGCCCTGAAGGTAGGCGGGACAACCCAGGAGGTCACGGTACAGGCTGACGTGGAAGCCGTTCAGACGGCCAGCTCGACGATCGGCACCGTGGTGCAGGCCCAGACGGTGACGGATCTTCCGTTGACCACGCGGAACTATCAAAACCTTATCGGGATGTCGGCGGGAGCCAATGCTTCGGTCAGCAACGCCACGGCCCTTGGCAAAGCCACATCCACGACTGCCGTGAACGGCGCCAGCAACGCGCAGAACAACTTCCAGATGGACGGAGCGCCCGTCGACAACTGGCTCAGCTTTGGAAACGGCGCCGAAGGCGGCTTCTACGGAGCGCAGGGCATCCCGAGTCCGGACGCGATTCAGGAGTTCAAGATTCAGACGTCAAACTACGATGCAAGCTACGGACGCAACCCTGGCGCCAACGTGAATTTGGTGACCAAATCCGGAACGAATGACTTCCATGGGGTCGCGTTCGAGTTTTTGCGCAATACGGTGTTCAATGCCAATCAATGGTTTCAGAATCAGGTTCATGGGCCGCGGTTGGTTTTGAACCAGAACCAGTATGGTGGTGTGATCGGCGGGCCGGTGAAAAAGGACAAGCTGTTCTTTTTCGTCTCGTACCAGGAGACTGGCCAGAAGAATGGAATTACGGCCACAGGTTCCTCCAATGTCACCTTGCCGCCGGTACCGAACGTAGCCAATCGTGGTACCTGCCCTCTTGCTGCCACCACCGTTGCTGGGTGTGACGCGGCTGGGCAAGCTTTCGCAGGATTGCTGGGTGCGGCGGTTTGCCCAACGCTCAATCCGGGAAATAAGTTCGACACTATAACGACGTCGGGCAGCATCACCGTGGCTTGCGATGGTTCAGACATCAACGTGGTGGCAATGCGGATTTTGCAATTGAAGTTGGCCAACGGCAACTATTACGTCCCCAGCTCGACGCCCAGCACACCGGGTGCCTACGTCACCGCGAGCTTCACAAACCCCGCCAGATACGAGGAACATCAAGGCCTGGGCAATTGGGATTACATTATCAACAGTAAGAACACCCTGTCAGGCCGGTACTTCTACGGTACTGATCCGTCAACCGGGAACTTCCCCGCGGCCACATCTCTACCTGGGGCAAACTTTACGACCGACTTCATTAACCATGAAGCGGTGTTGAAGCTGACGACGGTCATAAACAATAACTGGGTGAACGAAGCGCGTATATCCTATCAACGCAACATTTCCAACAACAACTTGAACGCGGGGCAGCTGACCGAGTCCGCGATCGGAATGGCGCCGTTGTCGCCCGGGTTGGACATCATGCCGTTGATTGCGATTAGCGGAATCTTTACCTTGGGCAACCAGGGCTTCAACTTTGTGTATGTTCCCCAAAATCAATATCAATGGGCCGATCAGCTTTCCTGGACGCCGGGCAAGCACACCGTCCGTGTAGGCACGGAGTTTGAGCGGGTACAAGCGGATCCACTCGTACCCGGACTGGGAGTAGGACAGCCAGCCTTGGGATCATTTCCGGACTTCTTGATCGGACGAGCAGGTTGCACGCCTATCAGTCCTACGTGCAACGGGACCGGGCTCAGCAACATTACGGGGGTCGGTACTACCAGCAGCGTCGTGTCGAACGGTGGATTCGCATCGCATGACTTCCGGGCGAATGACGCGAATGCGTTTTTTCAAGACGACTATAAAATATTGCCCCGCTTGACCCTGAACCTGGGTCTTCGCTGGGAATACGCTGGATACGCCAGCATGAAGCAGGGAGTCTTGGCCACAATTTGGCCTAGCGCAATTGCTCAACAACCCTTTCCGGGAAACTCTCCAGCCACCGGTTCGCTGGTAGGATTCGTGGCGGTGGCCAACTATCCCGGCACAGTTCCTACGGGTGTCCTTAGGGCGAAAACGAAGGATCCCGAGGGCAGTGGGCCACCTCTCGACGACTTTGCCCCACGTCTCGGATTTGCCTGGCAGCCGCTTACGACCAATCGACTCGTTATACGCGGGGGCGCGGGGTACTTTTACGATCGAGCAGCGGGGGGAGACTTTGTGAATCCGCTTTATAATTCACAACCCCTACAGATCCAGCCTACTCAGTCGCCGCTCTCGACTCTGCAGGCGCCGTTCATCCTTCCGGCAACCGTTCCAGCGGCGCCGGGGTCAATCGGGTTCACACCTCGCTGGTACAACTTTGCGAACAACACGGGCTCCAACATTGCCAACCAAACCATCCAGGAGGGCATCACCGTACCGCTGATATATTCATGGAACCTACAGACTCAGTACGAGTTTGTACACAACTGGGTGTTGGAAGTTGGATACGTAGGATCGCATGGCATCCATCAGCCCTCCACGAACCCCACCGGTTCTGCGAATTTGGCCTGGTACTATAACGTTCCATCGATAGCAACTCCGGCTAACCCGATTAATTGCGGTTATGACGGCGTTCGAACGGACTGCATCACGACGACGACTACCGCTAATGTCGGCGCGCGTGTTCCATTTATCGGCTTTTCGCCCGTAGTGTCTGAGGCCGCGGACTTGGCGCTCTATAAGTTCAACAGCCTCCAGGCAACGGTGCGAAAGCAATTGTCACACGGGCTTGAGTTCCAGGCGTCCTACACATGGAGCAATGCTTTAGCCACCTTGCCCTGGGGTACTAACCCACCCGCGGGAACCAATAATTATGCAGTGGTAAACACATATGAACGTAACCCGCAATACCGTCCGCAACGGCTGATCGTAAACTACAGCTGGACCCTGCCTTTCCACCGGGATGGCCGGGTTGGTTACCTGACGAACGGATGGGGCATATCCGGTGTGACTACCATTCAAAATGGCTTGCCTATCAACATCACCGATAGCTCCGCGGGCTCCGCTTTCGGAGTCGTAGGGTCGGCTCTTTCGAACGCTCAATGGTGCTCAGGAGTTGGTCCGTCGATGCTACAGGCATCCGGCGGTGTAGATTCGCGAGTACTCAACGGACTAGCTGGTGGGAGCGGCTATTTTGCCGGCATCAAGAACATCACTACCGGCCCTCCTGCTAATCAACGACTATGCGGCTCGCCGGGCGTATTGTTTGCCAATATTCCGGCCATCGGAGGCGGCACCGCAACAGGATTCGGCAATGTCGGTCCTGGTACGACCCTCGGGCCGGGGCAAAACAACTGGGATGCGTCCATCACCAAGCTGACCAGGGTTGGCGGCATCCGTGAAGACGCAACCTTGCAGTTCCGCGCGGAGTTTTTCAATGCGTGGAACCACCCGCAGTTTGGCAACCCGGGGGCCAATGTGAACGCTGCGACGTTTGGGCGTATTACCACTAACTCGGTAAATGCACGGCTGATTCAATTCGCGCTGAAGTACGCCTTCTAGGAGTTTAGGGGGCAAGAAGTACTGATCCGAAGAGGAGATTGGAAATGCTGAAGAGGATCTGTGGATTGCTGTTCGCGTGTAGTTTGGGCCTGGTGGCGATTGTGCCAGCCTACGCACATCACTCAGCATCGTCTGAGTACGATCTGAACAAGACCATCCAGCTCACGGGGACTCTGACCGGCTTTGAATGGATCAATCCACACGCACAAATGCACATTGCCGTTAAGGACGCTAACGGCAAAGTCGGCAACTGGGACATCAACTTCGCAGGCCTTTCCAAGCTTCGGTTGGTGGGCATGGGAAAGGAGACCCTCGTTGTCGGGCAGACCTACCGGATCATCGTAAACCCGGCTCGAGAAGGCCGGCACGCGGGACTGATCAACATCTTGTATTTGCCGGACGGGAAGGTCTTTCGGATGGGTGATAACGACACCCTCCGAGGGGGAGACAGTCAATGAAGTTATTTTTGCCGGGCATGCTGGTGATCGCATGCGTGCCAGCGGCCGTGCTTTATGCACGCGCACAGCCGCCCACGCAGTCAACTGCAACCGACTCAGCGACTCCTCGTCGCGCAGATGGGCATCCAGACTTGAATGGTGTCTATACCCAGCTGCTCGACGCCGGTCCGACCTCTGCCGGTAAGGTAACGTCCAAAGATCTCAGCGCCGACGGCAAAGTGCTTACATCAGGTATTTCCGGGGCGAGGTCGCGCTTGGGCGGCTTGTACAGTGCGGAGCAGGACGGCAGAGTGATGTCCAAAGGCGACCGTAACAAACCCATGTATAAGCCGGAATATTGGGTGAAGGTCCGAGATATGGAACTGCACTCGCAGGCAAGGGATCCCGAATTCCATTGCGCACCTTGGGGCGTTCCGCGCATGGGACAGCCGCAGCAAATCTTCCAACAAGATAAGTCTATTGTTTTTCTCTATTCGGGGGCGTATTTCGGGAATCATTATCGAGTCATCGCTATGAACCGGCCTCATGACCCCGATCGTGTTGCTCAAGAGACATCGTTGGGAGACGCCGTGGGCCACTGGGAAGGCGATACGCTGATCGTAGACACGACTGGCTTCGATGACGAGACTTGGCTTGGCGCGCTGGGGTACATTCACAGCACTTCCCTCCACGTCATCGAGCGCTTCACACGCCAGGGAAATCAGATCAAGTACGAGGTTACGGTCGAGGACCCGGAGATGCTGGTGCACCCTTGGGTATGGGCCCCCCGGACTATGGCGCTCAATCCAGATCCGAACGCCATGCTACCGGAGGTTTATCCGTGTAGCGAGCGGGATGTGCAGTACTCGGCCATTCGTTAGTGATTCCTCTTGATGGCCCGATCCGAGAGATCCAGAGCATAGGAAGCGCCGTGCATTGTGGTTCTGCGCCAAGCAAATGATGACAACCTGATAACCGAGTATAGGTTTGTCCAGAGGGATACCAAATGCTTCATCGAGCGGTCGTCTTCACCACTCTCGCAACATTGATGCTGGCAGTGTCGAGCGGGGCGCAGCAGTCTTCCCCATCGCCTGCGCCGAAGAAAGCTGCGCCAGCCGCTCCAAAGCAGACTCCGTCGAACGTTTCTGGTATAGCTCCGGCAACGGAGCCAAGCACGTTCGCCGACCGAAAACTCGAGATTCCTACGACTGCTGCGTTACTCAAAAAGACCCCTAAGGATGCTGTGGATACCGTCGCTGAGATAAACGGGCTGGTACGCGGCGGGCAGCGCACGACGTCGTCCTATAACGTTCTCGAGTTTACTGCGACCGGTACCATGGCCGAGCCGGGAGCGGACGGAAAGTGGCAGGAATACAAGATCAGCAAGCTGGTTGCGGGGATGGACTTTGTGTTACCGGCGTTGCGTTTCGATGTTGCGTTTGCCGGGCCCGACGGCCATGCGAAACACCAAATCCGTGTGGCATCCGGGAAACAGGCGTGGGACGAAGAGAAGCCAGGAATTAACGGAACGGCGATGCCCGACACAACCGTCGAGGATCGCTTGCGATTAGTCTGGCTGACGCCGCCAGCCGCACTATGGGGAGCCCTGCGAGCGGAGGACGCGGGAGACAAAGTCGTGGTGGCCGATGAAGGCGGGAAGGCAACGATCAGTTACTCAATGAAGAACGGCGAGCCGGTAAAAATCGTGCTCGATGCGGGGATGAAGCCCGAGCGAATCGAGATTCAAGCTCATAGCCATGCGTTCGGGAACACGCTTATGGAAGCGGACTGTTCGGCCTACAAGGATTTCGAGGGTTATGCCGCTCCGTTCCCGACGAGAATGACGTATAAGGCGGGCGCGCGGACGATCCTGGACCTCAACATAAGCAACCACGTTGTGAATCCCTACGTGGTCTTTCTCGTCCCAACGAACATGAGTAAGTGAACGGAATTCGTTAGAAGTAGCACCGAAGGGGGCCAGAAGTATGACGCGTCACATTTCCCGGAGTTCGCTGGTTTTATTCTTGGTTGTGGCGGCGCTATGTTTGCCCGCGGGCGCCTTCGGGCAGGATGAAGAGGTTTCAAAAGCGGATAGGGCAAAACCCACTGGCCCGACGCCTCGCACGGCCGACGGCAAGCCTGATTTTAGCGGCTATTGGGGGCAGCTGAGCCTCGAGGAATACAAGCTGGCTAGCCCGACCACCAGCATTGCTGATGGTCCCGAGGGTGGAGACGGCAGCGGGGCAGCGTTTACATGGTGGATTACGCACTTCGAAATGGACGGGCAAGTCCGAGGCCGGGCGCAGACGAACCGGCCTATCTACAAGCCCGAGTATTGGGACAAGATCCGAGCGACCGATTGGGATTACAGCAGGAAGCACGATCCTAGCAACCGTTGTCTGCCTGGCATACCGCGCCAAGGTCTTCCACAAAAGATCGTTCAAACTCACAACGAAGTAGTCTTTCTATATGAGAGGCTGAACCGTTTCCGCATCATCCCCACGGATAATCGCCCACATAACGAAACAAGAAGCCAGATCCCCTCATGGTTTGGAGATTCGGTAGGGCATTGGGAAGGGGACACTTTGGTGATCGAAACGATTGGGTTAATCGACCAAAGCTGGCTGGGCGGGACGGGCTATATCCATACTGAGGACACGAAGGTGACGGAGCGGATGCATCGAGAAGGGAACACGCTCTTCCTGGAAACAACGGTTGAGGATCCAATGCTGCTGCAGCCCTGGCAGATGACCCCGGTTTCGGTGAAGCTGAATCCCGATCCCATGGCAGCTTTCGCTGAAGAGATCTGTGAGGATAGGGACAGCCAACTCTTGCTCGATCCTAAGAACCAGGATCCAACGCATCAAGGACGCTAACCAGAAGAGACAGAACCAAAACAAACGAGGGTCCCCGCCTTCACCGCGTCTTCGTCCCGATGAAGTCGCGGGAATTTATGCCGCCCATTTCTTGAGTTGATGTCTGTTCCGCCCGATTCGGCTCAACCCAAAACGACTCGAATGACGTGCGCTTTGCCATCATCTGTCATCTGAATATTGGCCGCGCCGGGTAGTATCTTGCCATCCAATTCCGTCAGGGCCACGCCGCGTGCAACATGCGACGGATTTTCGACCTGAATCTCATACACCGAGGAGTGGTAGCGAAATTTCACCGAATAGTTGGGCCAATTTCGCGGGATGCACGGGTCAATGCTAAGATTCATGCCCCGCACACGAAATCCGAGAATCCATTCCACACCGGCGCGGTACAGCCAACCGGCTGACCCCGTGTACCAGGTCCACCCGCCACGGCCAACGTGCGGCGTCTCTCCGTAAACGTCTCCCGCGACGACATACGGCTCAACCTTGTACCGCTGTGCGCTGGCCCGCGAATTGGAGCGGTTGATCGGATTCAGCATTCGAAAAATCTCACTCGCCTTGTCACCGTCACCCATCGCTGCGAAGGCGATCAGCGTCCACACTGAGGCGTGGGTGTACTGCCCTCCGTTTTCGCGAATGCCCGGCACGTAGCCCTTGATGTATCCAGGATCTTTCGGCGTGTGGTCAAAAGGAGGCGTCAAGAGCAAAACCAAACCGTCGCTACGTCGGATAAGCTGTTGGTCGACGGCGGCCATCGCCTGCGAGCCGCGCGCCGGTTCCGCTGCTCCGCTCATAATTCCCCAGGATTGAGCGATCGAGTCGATGCGGCATTCGGAGTTCGTAGCGGAGCCTAGCGGCGTACCGTCATCGTAATACGCACGGCGATACCACGCGCCGTCCCATCCTTCGCGCTCTAGCCCGGCTTTCAAAACGCTGACATGCACTCGCCAATTTTCCGCGCGCTTGCGCTCGCCGCGCGCATCCGCAATCTTGGCAAACTCCCAGAGGACGGTGTGCAGAAACCAGCCGAGCCATACACTTTCGCCTTTGCCTTCCTGGCCCACGCGATTCATGCCGTCGTTCCAATCTCCTGTGCCCATCAACGGCAAGCCGTGAACGCCGACCTGGAGGCTACGGTCGAGAGCGCGTGCGCAGTGTTCAAACAAACTGCCCCGAACGTTAGAAACGCGCGGCTCGAAGTACGACTCGCTTTGCCGCTCCGGCAGCGTAGCGCCCTCGATGAATGGCACCATTTCTTCCAGCACAGCGGTATCGCCGCTGACTTCGATGAATTGGATCACCGCGTATGGCAACCATAAGAGATCGTCGGAGATTCGTGTCCGTATGCCGCGACCTGAAGGCGGATGCCACCAGTGCTGGACGTCTCCTTCCACAAACTGGCGGCTGGCCGCGCGGAGCAAATGCTCGCGAGTCACACTTCGTTTCGCAACCGAAAGAGCCAGCACGTCCTGCAATTGATCGCGGAAACCATACGCTCCGCTCAACTGGTAGAAGGCAGCGCGTCCCCACACCCGGCAGGAAAGCGTTTGGTAGAGCAGCCAGCGATTGATCAACAAATCCATGCCTGGATCGGGAGTTGTAACCTGCACCGTGCCGAGAATATCGTCCCATTGACGCTTGACCTCGTTCAGAGCGTGATCGATATCCGCGGCGCGATAGCGAGTCAGCAATCCCAGCGCGCGTTCCTTGTTCTCCGCTTGACCCAAAAAGAAGGGGATTTCTACCCGCGCACCAGGGCGCAGTTCGATAAATGTCTGCAGGGCTGCGCAAGGATCGAGGGCCGCGCCCAGCTTTCCTGAAAGTGGCCCGCTGCTTGCCAGAGATGCGGGCATTTCGGGTGTGCCATTACGCCCCAGGAATTCCGCACGGTCGCAGGTAAAGGAGCTGGGACGTCTCCCAAGGTCGGCAAAGCTGACGCGCCCTCCAAATTCTCCCTGCCATGCGCTCCGGGCGAGAATGGCTCCCGTCTTCGGGTCGGCTTCCGTTATGACGTAAGGAGCCGAGCTGGCCCGCGAGCTGCCCAAAAGCCATTCGACGTATGCCGTCACAGAAATCCGCCGGACCCGCGTCGAGTCATTTTTCAAACTGAGCCGGGAAATTTTAATGGAGTCGTTTACTGGAACGAATTGAACTAGCTCAGCCGAAATACCATGCGACACATGGCTGAAGCGGCTGTAGCCCTGCCCGTGGCTCGCCACGTATGTGGCATCTTCGTAGCGGATGGGCAAAGCCGTGGGCGTCCATACTTCGCCCGTGCTTTCATCACGCAAATAGAGGGCTTCGCCGGGAGGATCGATTATGTGATCGTTGGACCAAGGAGTGATTTGATTCTCGTGACTGTTGAGCGACCACGTGAAACCCGAACCCGACTCCGAAACCAGGAATCCGAAGTTCTCATTGGCAATTACGTTGACCCAGGGCTCTGGCGTTCGCAATCCCTCTCCCAGCACCACCTGATACTCCCTGCCATTTTCGGCAAAACCGCCGAGACCATTGAAATACTGAAGCGTCGGCTGCGGCCCAGTCGCTTGATTAACTCCCGTTAATCCTCTCGGACGAATGGCGGGCGGTGAAGCGGCTTTCTCTTGCTGCGACCGCGCGATCTGGTCCGAAAGTGTCCCGCGCCGGCTAAGCAGTACGACTCGCGCAACGGCCTGCAACTGAGCGCGTGTCTGCGACGACAAGAGATCCGCGCGCAGCAGGAAAATCTTCCCACTTGCATTGCTCGTGTCGGGCGAGAGTCTCAATTGGCTCCCGCGTACCAACGATTCCAGAGATCCCTGGAGGTCCTGCATATAAGAGGTGGCCTTCTCGTTGATAATCACGACATCGGCGGAGAGCTGCTTCATGCGCCAATATTCATGGGCGCGGAGTAATTGCCGGATCATGTCCACATCGTCGGCATCATCGATGCGCGCGACCACGATGGGAAGATCACCCGAAATTCCCTGCGCCCAGAGAGTCGATCGATCCAGAGGGGTGGCGTTCAAAATATCTGAACCCGGGCGCAGCATCGGATCGGAATAGACAACGGCATTCGCCAGCCGTTGAAACAAGTGCGCTTCTTCAGTGCTGATGCCCAAATGGCGCAACTGCACCTGGGCCCGTGTCCATGCAAGCGTTCGAGTCCGTTCAAACGTGCTCGGGTCGCGGTACTTGTCGGTGAGGTTTACGACCTCTTCGCGGGTGGAGGCCGCGACCGTAGAAAAAATTAGATGCGCCGTATGCCCGGGTGGAATATGGACGGTTCGGCGAAGGCTCATCATCGGATCGAGCACGGCCCCCACCGTGCTGGAAAGCGGCCGTCCGTCGACGATGGAAATGGGGTTGCGAAGGCTGCGGCCGCGTCCGATGAACCGCGCTCGATCCGTTTCGTATTGCAGGTCGCCGCTGGAATCGCCTTCCACCACCACTACATGCGCAACCCACACGGACGTTTCGTCATCCGACCGTTTCCGGCGTGTGGCGAGAAGAGCCCCGATATCAGGAACAAACTCCGTTTCGACGAACAGATTTGCAAAAGCGGGGTGGGCCGCGTCGGCCGCCTGGGTCGTCAGTGAGAGCTCTGCGCAGGACGTTACTTGAATATCCCGCGCCCGCATTCCCCCATTTGTGATTGAGATTCGGCGCATCTCCGCATCATCCTCGGAGGAAACAACCACCTCGAGCGCCGTCGTCAGGGAACGGTCTCGCCGGATGATTTCCGCGTGGTCTTCGTCGAAGGCCGCTTCGTAGAAGTCCGGCTCGATTCCGCTCGGTTGGTAACCGGCTGACCAAACGTTCCCGGTCTGCTCGTCGCGGAGAAAAATATACGCGCCCCATGAGTCTCTGGTCGGATCTTCGCGCCAGCGAGTAATGGCGATATCGCGCCAGCGGCTGTAGCCGGAGCCTGCCGAGGTCAGCATAACGGCGTAGCGGCCATTGGAGAGAAGGTCCGTGCGGGGAGTGGCGTCATGGGCGGTCGTGAACTCCCGCACCGTGGGCGGCACCAGCTCCCGTAAATGAGGCGCCGCGGATACCTCCTCGGCTCTGGGGCGCGCTACCAATACATCCCTCGGCGTGCGTTCCTGCAGGAGAAGTTCACTCGCTTGCACAATGGGCGCGGCATGAAAGCGGTTGCACATGGCGCCACGGTCGAGGGCGTTGGCGAGCGATACCAGAAACATGCCCTGATGGTGCGCCATGTAAGCGCGCACGATGGCCACCTTCTGGCCTTCCGGCAACCGGGAACTGGTGTAATCCAGCGCCTCGTAGAAGCCGTAAGTTCCTAGCGCGCCCGTTGACGCGAGACGGTCGAGATTCTCGAGCGCCGCGGAGGGAGAGACCATGGCGGCAAGCGCCGTGGCATAAGGTGCGATCACCAGGTCTTCGCTCAGGCCCCGCTTGAGCCCCAGGCCCGGCACGCCAAAGCTCGAGTATTGATAGGTGAAATCAATGTCGCGAGCGTCGTATGCCGATTCTGAGATTCCCCATGGCACACCGCGTTCGTTTCCGTACTCGATCTGGCGCATTAGCACGTGCCGGTACGTCTGACTTAACAAGCTGTTCGCGGGCGAGCGCATGACCAGCGCCGGCATGAGATATTCGAACATCGAGCCGGACCATGAAATAAGCGCCGAGCCGCGTCCTACCGGAGTCAAAGCCCGGCCTAGCCGAAACCAATGCGACGACGGCACGTCGCCCTTCGCAATGGCTACGAAACTGGCCAGACGCGCTTCGGAAGCGAGAAGATCGTAGCAGTTCGGGTCCAGCTGCCCGTCTGAGGCGCGATAACCAATAGACAGCAGCTTGCGTGAATCGTCGAATAGAAAGCCAAACTGCATGGCCTGAAACATCTCGTCTGCACGCTGCGCAAGAGCCCGCAGCCGGCGTTGCAAGGAGGTTGCTTCCGCAACGGACTCCTGCATCGCCTGGATCAGCGTGTCGATCCACGCCGTTTTGTCCTTCTGCGAAGCGGACTCACTCGCAAGGCCGGCCCTTGCGGCCGTCAATTCCCGGATGGCACACTCGAACCGGTCGGGCGCATCGGCGAGCGTGGCATCGCCGGGGAAGAAAGGCTCTATGGCCAGCCAGTCGGCTGATTTTTCGGCGCGCCCGTCCGCAATCGCCGTCGCTCCTTGGGTTCCCAACCTGAGCCAGGGGAAAAGCACCTTCGCGTCCCGCAAGTAGCTGGCGGCGCAAGCCTCGACCGCCTCGCACCACGCGCGTACCTCTGAGTTCGTGGCGTCCCCAAGTTCTTGCGTGAGCGTCTGGGCCATATCAGCCACGGTACGGGCTCGGGCGGACACCTCCAGGATTCTGACTCCCAGTCTGGCGGGATGCAGAGGGACGGCGCGAACCGAAGCCGCTAGAATGTCGAGCGCGTTGTTGAGTTGCTTTCGGGTTACCGAATGGGTGCGCGGCGTGTCCGGAACCTTGGCCAGCGCTTCGCGCAGCAACACGATCGCGTCTTCAATTCCGGCGAACATGCGTGGGCCCACCGACGATGTTTGAATTAGTTCCCGGCAACCGCTGGCCAGCGTCAATAAATGGCCGGCCATATTGCCGCTGTCGACACTGGAAATGTATTTCGGTTCCAGCGGACGGAGATCACGCGTGTCGTACCAGTTATACAAGTGGCCGCGAAATATTTCGAGGCTGCCTATGGTATCGAACGTGGCCTCGAATCGCTCCAGCGCGTCTTGGGTTCCCAACCACCCGAAGGAGCGCGCGGCGAGTGTGGAGAGCAGATACAGCCCGATATTTGTCGGTGACGTGCGATGAGCGACGACAGGATGGGGATCTTCCTGAAAATTGTCGGGCGGTAGGAAATGGTCCTCGGCTGTGACAAACCGCTCGAAGAAGCGCCACGTTCGCCGCGACGCAACACGCAAGGCCTGCGCGTTCGCTTCAGACAATTCCATCTCGGCAGTGGTACGTCGGGGCGGCAGGCTGATCCAGTGCGCCACCGCGGGCGCGGCCGCCCACATAACGATGAAAGGAAGCGTCGCGAAAACAGCGTGACGATGCCCGATCCATACGACTGCCAGCGCTGCCATCGCCAACAGCACCCCTCCGGCCATGCGCCGGAAGACATGGGAGATATTGAGATCCACTCGGTGTTTCGCCTGCGCCGCGGTAATCCACTCGAGCATGTGTTTATGCGTGAAGAGCAATCGAACGAGTGTTCGCCCTATAGCATCGGCCATGAGCCATGCCTGGTAAGAAAGAAAGACAACCGTCAAGGCCGCCTGCGATAAGCCCAGCCCCAGATCCGAAGCCAGGCCTCGAAAGTGGCTTCGCTTGGAAATTCCCTCCAGATGTGCGCTGAGTCCCGCCAGGAACGGAAGGAGTGCTGGAATCGCGATCGTTGCCAGCACGAATCGAGCCCACAACCAGGGAGACAACTCCGGCGTCAGCCATCCGGCCAGCAGTACCAGAAACATGCACGGTGCCGAAAGAGAACGCCGCAGGTTATCCAGCATCTTCCAGCGCCCAATCGTCGGAATTGTGAACTTGCGGCCGCCGTTTTGACCTCCGCGGTCCCGGCAACTCCCGAAACCAAGGATCCAAGGCAATAGTTGCCAATCCCCGCGCGCCCATCTGTGTAAGCGCGCCGCAGCTGTTTCATAATGCGAAGGGAATTCGTCGAAGAGCTCGATATCCGTTGCCAGCGCCGTACGGGCGAAAATCCCCTCAAACAGATCGTGGCTCAGCAGTATGTTTTCGGGTACCTTGCCGGCCAAGGCAGCTTCGAAAACATCGAGATCGTAGATTCCTTTACCGGTGTACGAGCCCTCGCGAAACAGATCCTGGTAGACGTCGGAGACTGCCGAAGCGTAGGGATCAATTCCGCTTGGCCCGGAAAATGTTCTTTGAAAGAGGGATCCCTCCCCGGCCGTCGGCAACGAAGGCGTGATGCGCGGTTGAACGATGCCGTAGCCGTCGACGACCCGGCGTTCTTCCGCGTTGAACGTGGGTTGATTCAGCGGATGAGCCATGGTGCCTACTAGCCGCGCAGCCGCGTCGCGCGGCAAGCGTGTGTCCGCATCAAGGGTGATGACGAAACGTACCCCGGGGATCGCTTCGGGAGGGCCTCCCGTGCTGGTGATGAATGTCGTATCCGTAGAGCCACGCAGCAGTAAATTAAGTTCGTGGAGTTTGCCGCGTTTACGCTCCCATCCCATCCACTTGCCTTCGGCCTCGTTCCACACGCGCTTGCGATGGAATAGAAAAAATCTGTCGCCGCCTCCGGGCGTGGAGCCGTGGCGCTTGTTCAGAGCGGCAATACCGAGCGTAGCAACAGTCAATAAATCTTCATCGCTCGGTAGAGTTTCTGTTGACGCGTCCACCCAATCGGAGAGCAGGGCAAATCGCAAGTCTCCGTCTGAATTCGCCAAATAGTGAATTTCCAACCGCTCTACTTGCTCGTTGATGTCGGTAGTTGAAGTCAGCAACGTGGGGACCACCACAACCGTCCGCAGGCCTTCCGGAACCACGCGCATTTCCAGCCGCGGCAGCGGACGCGGCCCCAGCAGGTCTGTCACGCCACGGTTAATCAGGGCCATTGCAAGGTCCGACGCCGGAATCGCGGCCAGGAGGCCGACTAATATGAGGTACGGGACGCTCACACCCAGTTCCCATGAACGCACGAGAAACACGCTCAAGATAAGGGCGGTGAGCAAGGCTATGGTCCCCAGATACCCCGTTACGGCAGCCCGGATGTAAAACCGAAGCAGCCAGCGCCTCCACGACACGTGAAAACCGAGTTCGCGCTCGAAAGCCAGGCGTCCATGGGAAATGAGGTAGTAACCAGGATCCGAGAACCTTTCCTCCCGGTGCCCGTTGTTAGGGGTAGAGGCGCTGGCCGATTGATGGGCGCAGCTCACCGCGCGCTCCGCAATTTCCACTTCGGAATGGCGCGACCCCTGAGCAAGGTCTTCGAGCGCGTGCCGGTAGGAATCGCGCGTCGCAAAGTCCATGGCGGAGAAATTACTTCCGTCGCGCAACACCTGATCCACCAAGCTGACGCTCTCGAAAAATCCTTGCCAGTCGAACGCGGACGTTAAACGCATGCTGGTGATGATGTTCCGCACCGTCACGCTCATGGCTGCTTGCTGCTGATGTTCGGCGCGCACGATTTCGTCTGCGCTCGTACCCTGCGCCGCCAGTCGCTCGTCGAGCCACACCAGGATCGGCCCGACCTTGGGATCCAAATCGCGCAGCCGCTGAATGAGCTGCACGGCAAACGCCCGGTCCAAGGGTTTTTTCTCGAACTGGCGAAGCACCGCTGCGGGGGAAACCAGTGATTGGCCGCCTGTACCGAGCAGCTTGTCCGCTAGGATATCAGCCTCGCTTCGCACATCGCGGCTCAATACCATTCGTGCGGAAAGGCGTCGCAGATTTTCAATCAGCACAATTCGCAGCGTGATGGCCACCGCCCACAGCTCACCGATTGAGAGCGGCTGCACCCGTTGGTAGGCAACGACGAAGCGGCGCAACGCCTCTGGATCGAACCGGCTGTCCGTGTGTGCCACGAACGCCCAGGCGACGCCGTAAACGCGCGGATAGCCCTCGAGATGGCCGGACGCAAGCTTTGGAAGTTTTCGGTAGTAACCTACCGGCAAGTCGTCGCGAATCTCACGCAGTTGCTCTTCGACGATGTAGAAATTCTCAACCAGCCATTGCGCCGCCGGCGTAATGGCTTGATCTCGCTGAATAGCGCGAGCCGTGGCGCGATAATATTCGAGCAGCAACCGGCCGTTTTCCGCCACCCGCGGAATCAATGGCTTGCCGGCGCGCGAGTCTGTGGAGACCACCTGCGCCGCTGCCAGACTCTCCGCGTGCTGTTCGAGGCGATCTACGCTGAAAAGTTCGCCCAGAATGGGCTCTTCGATCTCGGCGACTACGCTTATCGGTGGCCCGGAAGACATCTATTTGAGAATACTCCCTCCATGCCCGCTTTCACAGGAATGCCCGAAGGCGCCCCACGCTACGAGTTTCACGGTTCAGGCTCCCGCCAATCGCAGGAATCCTGCAGCGTTCCGCTTGGCGCGTTAAATAGCCCGTAGGTTTCTTGCTTTCGGCGTTAACTGGCTCGACGAAGCTCGGGAGAATCAAGGGAACTGTCTGAACAGTCTACCGCGGGTGCCGGCATTTCAGCCGGCCGATTGCGCAGCGCCATCGCCGAGTGCAATATTCGCTCTAGATCGCTTCGTCGGTATGGATGGCAAATAAAATCGAAGGCTCGAATGTTCAAAGCCGCCAGGTAATCCCGATACTCGTTAGGGCATGTCGGCGCACAAATGATAATAACGGGAATTTCAGGCCGCTCACGCTTCAAGTGCCTCACCACATCTCGATAGGTGCCGTCGACGAGCCAAAATCCACAGAAACAAGCTGCGACGCCTTCCTTGGAAAGGGCGGACTTGATTTCTTCTGTCCCGCTTGCCCAAATTGTATTGACCCGGTAATCGCGCAGCAGTTCCGTCATGCTGCTGCGTATCTCCAAGTCCTTCGTCGCCAGCAGGATAGAGGGATTTTGAGGGGAGGACTGTTCGGAAGCGAGGCAAGGCCATCCCTCCGCTGTTTGCCGTATTTCGTGACGACCTGGAGCTGACGGCATCATTAAGACCTTACCTTTCCGCCGGCCTGTCCTGGCCGAGCATTACGCCAACTTTGTGGGCTCCGTACCTTTGTTCCTTACAGGTGGTCGGGAACAAATCGCTCCGCGGTTACATCCTTGCT